>Ga0302222_10001113_pt1 | contig 14057 bp, 9 predicted proteins | sample II_Palsa_E2_2_FD_194570 | JGI IMG/M metagenome (GOLD analysis project Ga0302222, IMG submission 194570) | Peat permafrost microbial communities from Stordalen Mire near Abisko, Sweden - II_Palsa_E2_2 | ecosystem: Environmental > Terrestrial > Soil > Palsa > Peat permafrost | place: Sweden... | reverse complement strand
CACCGCTAGATTGGCGGAGCTTGCGGCGATGCCAGCGGGAGTGGTTAGTTGGTTGATGTCCGTCCCGAATTGTAGATTCGAGGCGTGGCTGCCAACATAGGCGACGGAAGCCATGAAGTTTCCAGCAAATTGATGCTCCACGCTTAATGTCCATTCGTTGATGCGACCCACCGGAACGTTGTAGGGAACATAGGTCTGATTGGAAGGAGACGTGAGATTCAGGTAGGTATAAGGCGTTCGTGAGGTTGGCGAACCAACTACGTAATTGAGCACGGAGGCCGCTACCGAGGCAGGCGAACTCAAGTAGATGAGCGGGGTCGGTCCAGTTCCCTGGTTCGGATCCGAGGCGTTGCCCGAATTCGTGCTCAGCGAACCTGCTCCTATTCCGCCACCGTAATCGTCCTGACTGAAGTTATAGGAATACATCCCGAAGCCACCGCGCATCACGGTGTTGGGCATGAAGGTCCATGCAAACCCCACGCGTGGCAAGAAGATATCGTAAATGGGCTTCTGCGATGAGTTTCGATTGTCCTGGCCGGCGAACCACATTGAACCTTGTTGGCCCTCATACGAGCAGTTGGTAAACTGGGCAGAGGGGCACGGGTAGACGAGCGGGATATTCGGATCGAAACCGCCAATAGAATTATGGATTTCAGTAAACCCTGTAGTGGCCGTGTACCGCAGGCCCAAGTTGATGGTGAAATTTGGCTTGAACTTAAAATCATCTTGAACGAAGAGCTGCGGGCTCTTAAGCCGCGCGTAGGACACGGCTTGGTTGGTCGCGCTCCAATCCTGGACGTCGCCCAGCAGGAAATCGGCGAATCCGGCACCGGTGGTACCTGCTGCAGCACCATTTTGCGCGGTGTAGTTCCCAGTGAAGGTGAAATTGCCGGATTGCAGGTTTCCCCATGGTGTGGTATTGCCCTGGCCCATCAGCACCTCAACGCCGAAGTGGAGAATGTGCCGGCCTTTGATTAGGGTAATAACATCCGATGGGTCGTAGAGATTCTCGATGTAGACCGCGTTCGTGCCTGGAGCAATCTGCGCGCAGCAGAATCCTGCGCCACCGATGTTGATCGTGGGAAGAATATTCGCTTCCGCGTATTGCAAACCCAGGCTGGTTGCGGCGTTGTAACCGACGGAGTCGGGATTGAACCAGTTCCCCTGTTTGGTGTAAGCCATGCGGAATTCGTTAAACAGCGTCGGGGTGATGGTCCAGGTGTCAGTGAATTGCGCGTTGTAACCATCGATGTCCCCGGAAAAGCAGTTATTCGGGCAAGGAAGCGGCCCGTACTTGTTGACTCCAGGGTTGTTCTTGGCGCTGATGGAGAAATTCAGGGTGTTCGACGGCGAGAGGGTGTAATCGAGGCGTCCGAAATAGCGCAGATTGGGGTTCGGAGTCGGCAGGATGGTGCTGAAATTATTCGAAGTCGCTCCCGGCGCTCCGACATTGGGCAAAGGATAGAGGGCCAGAATCTTGGCCGCTACGGGGTCGATGTCGCCGGCAGGAATGGCATTTACGCCAGCAAGCGATCCGGTGTTTTCAGCCGCGAAGGAAGTGCGCGTGCAACCCGGCGTGTTGCAACTCGTCGGGTCATACAGTAATGGAAGACCGGTGAAGTCGTAAGCGCCTGGATGAGCGGTTCCCATACCTCTTTCCGCCAGCGTGGGAACCGTGCCGAGCGTGGCGCTTGAGGCGCCGTTGTTATAGAGCTTGTCGATCGCGAAAAACACGAACAGCTTGTTTTTTAGGATGGGCCCGCCGATCGTTCCGCCGTACTCGTCGTAGCGGAGATAGCCTACCGACTGCGGAGAATAGCCACCACTACTGTTCGGAAGCCAGAAAAAAGGCTTGGCGTCCAGAACGGAGTTCTGAAAGTATTCATACGCGGAGCCATGGAAACTGTTGGTTCCGCTCTTGGTGATCTGGTTGAAGACCGCGCCGCCAATACCATACTGAGCCGAAAACGACGAAGTGGTCACCTGGACCTCTTGTAGGGCGGAGAACAAAGTGTTGTCCACGTTGTTGCTGACCGGCAGTTGCACCACACCGCCATCTTGCAGATAGTTCGCATAGTTCGGAAGGTTGCCGTTGATAGAAACCGCGTCACCGGCGTTGTAGGCTCCACTGCCTTCCGAGGAAGGCGCCGTGGGAGAACCCGCAGCTCCGGGAAGCAGGATGTTAAAGTTCGCCCAGTCGTTGCCGGTGATTCCGGCGCCGATCTGGGGCAACTCGCCAATGGTCTTGGCCTCAAAAATGGTTCCCTGTTCGCCGGTTTCCGTTTCCAGCAATGGCGCGCCGTTGGCCTCGATGTGAACTACTTCGGACACTTGCCCCACTTGCAGAGTGGCGTCCTCCGTGATGATGGAAACCTCGAGCGCAATGGGCCCGCGCGTGACTTCCTTGAAGCCATCCTTCTTAAATGTGAGATTGTAGTTCCCGGGGCGCGTCGACACGGTGTCGTAGATGCCGTTAGCGTTGGTGACGAAGTCTTTGGACTCGCCCGTATCGATATTGGTGAGCGTAACCGTCGCACCCGCGACTGCGGCGCCGGACGAATCCATCACCGTGCCACGAATATCGCCGGAGTTGGTGCTCTGCGCAAAACCACCCCTGGTCATGCACAGCAGCGCCAAGAATACGAGAGCAAAACGAAATGCGCTTCTCATTTTGATTCATCCTTCCCACCACGAGATAGACTCACACCCCGACTGACCATTTCCACTGGAACGTCATAGCGGCTGCCGCCATGCCGCTTTCCGTCAAGCCCTGCAAAGGCCATTTGCACTGGCAATTCAAATTAGGCAAACGGTTGTCTTAACACGTTCCTAGTGGTTATACACTATCACTGGAGGCATTACAGACTCTCCGCGGTGCCTTTGTCAAGAAAAAAATATAATTATTCTCATCTAGGTAATCGTTTGTCTGGCCGAAGAGCCGGGATTTCGCACTTTTTGCCGGGTAAACCCTCTTAACCGTTGCCAAAGCGCCCGAATAATGATTAATCTTACGACAATCGTTTGTCTCGAAGATCGGTGCACTCTTGCGAACACAGGTACGGAGTTCATGACGAGGGGGAAGGCCATGACGGGGAGTACGCGCAGGGAGTTCCTTAGGATTGCCGCAGCCGCTTCATTGGCCGCAACAAGGCCCTCGTTACTGTGGCCACGCCAGACCACCGGCAAGGTTCGCGCGTGGTCCACATCCGCCGGCCGCAAGTACGCGGCGATCACGCCAACCCCGTGGCGGACGTCCACTGGCGGCTCGGCAACCAGCGTACAAATGGATCCTTCCAAGCAGTACCAGGAATTTCTCGGGTTTGGCGCCGCCTTTACCGATGCTTCGTGTTTTCTGTTTTCTCAACTGCCGGGCGAAGCTCGCCGCGCGCTGTATTCTGAATTGTTCGGAGAGACTGGCCTCCGGCTTTCAGTGGGTCGCACCTGCATCGGTTCCAGCGACTATTCCCTCACCGCCTATAATTTCGACGAAAGTCTGGAGCCAGATCCGGATTTAACGAAATTTAATATCGATCACGACCGGGGATACATCCTGCCGGTGCTGCGAGCGGCACGCGAAATGAATCCGGAAATGTTCCTCTTTTCCACGCCCTGGAGTCCCCCGGGGTGGATGAAGGCTAACGGGTCCATGTATGGCGGATCGATGCGAAAAAAATATCTCGCCAGTTATGCGGATTATTTTGTGCGGTTTCTGCGTGCCTATGCTTTCGAAGGCGTGAAGATCAATGCCGTGACGGTGCAGAACGAAGTAGATACCGACCAGGACGGCAGAATGCCGGCCGCGTTGTGGGGACAAGAGTACGAGATGGAATTCGTGGGAAAGCATCTCGGCCCGGCGCTCGAACGAACTGCTTTGGACACCAAGATTTGGATACTTGACCACAACTATAATCTGGTAGGCAGAGTCATCGATGAATTGAATGATCCCGCCGTTAATAAATACACGGACGGAATCGCGTGGCACGGCTATATGGGATCTCCGGACGTGATGACCCGTGTCCACGACCTATTCCCCACCAAGAGTGCCTTCTGGACAGAAGGAGGTCCGGACATCACCAGTCCGGACTATGCGACAGATTGGGTCAAGTGGTCGCAAAAATTTACCGAAATACTGAGGAATTGGGCGCGCTGCATTGTGGGGTGGAATTTTTTACTCGACGAAAAGGGCAGCCCGAACATTGGCCCGTTTCCATGCGGCGGTCTACTGACACTGGACTCCAAAACACAGACCTTGACCCGTAGCGGGCAGTATTGGGCCATGTCGCATTATTCCAAGCTGGTGCGGCGAGGTGCGCGGGTGATCGCGTCGCAAGGGGACGTGAACAACGTCGATCACGTGGCCTTTCAGAATCCCGATGGCAGTTTTGTTCTCGTGCTCACGAATCGTGGCGAGCAGCAAGGTGTGCAATGCCAGATCGCCGGCCAGGAGTTCGATGTGGCGCTGGATTCGGGCTCCATCACCACGCTCGCCTGGTAGCTCACGCGTCTCAACCGACCTAATCAGGATCGCTCTCGACCCGCATTTCGGACGTTCCCGTCCGCCCAAGAATCGTCCCGGCACGACGGAATCTGAAGATTTCCATAGGAACCGAGGGTAGAATTGCGCGAATCTCCCAAACCGCAGGGAGACAGACCCGAGTCCGAAGTGCATTCGTTTGATGGAACGGGCAGAGACAAATTTCTGCGTCGCTACTTCGCGGGACGGCGAGGGAATGATCCAAGGACCCTCCCGGGAAAAACCGGAAATGAAAAAAAAGCCACCGTCCAAGAACGAACCCATCGGCCTGAAAAAATTGGCCGAACACCTGGGATTAAATCCCGCAACAATTTCTGTCGTCCTGAATGAGGTGCCGGGGCGTTCCATCCCGCAAGCTACCCGGGAACGCATCAAGGCTGCCGCCAAGGAATTCAATTATCAGCCGAGCCTTCTAGCGCGGTCGCTGCGCAATCGCCGAACACTCACGATCGGAATATTGGTGCCGGAGCTTGGCGACGGGTATCACACTCAAGTAATGAGCGGCATCGGTGATCACCTGATGGAGGCAGGTTATTTTTATTTCACCGCGCATCACCGGCACAGAAAAAACCTGGTGGAGGAATACGGCCAGATGCTTCTGGGCCGAGGCGCCGAGGCGCTCATCGCGATAGACACCGCGCTGGAACACTCTTTTCCGGTGCCCGCCGCTGCTGTGGCCGGACACCGAACCATCAACGGCGTCACGAATGTCGTCCTCGACCATCGCTTTGCCGCTGAACTTGCCTTGGCGCACCTGCATTCCCTGGGGCACCGCAACATAGCGTTCATGCGTGGCCAGCCTTTCAGCTCAGACTCCGACGAACGCTGGCAGAGTCTCGTACATGTGGCCAACGAAATGAACATACCCATCAAGCCTGAGCTCATTGTGCGACTCGACCAGGACAGCTCCTCGCCTGAATTGGGTTACCCGGTGATGCAGCGTCTTCTTTCCAGCAGGCAACGCTTCACGGCATTAGTTTCCTTCAACGACTTGGCGGCTATCGGCGCAATGCGCGCGCTGGAAGATTTTGGGTTAAGCGTTCCTGGCGATATTTCCGTGATCGGGTTCGACGATATTAAGCTGGCGGCATTCAGTAATCCGCGACTGACAACCATCCGTCAGCCCATGTCCAACATGGGCAGAATCGCAGCACAATGCGTTTTGAACCAGCTCAATGGTTCGGAGCGCTTTCGTAAGCAGATAACCGTCGAGCCCGAACTGGTGGTTCGCGGGTCGACGAGAGCGATAGGGCCAACAAACCCGTCTCGTGAAAGGAAATGAGCGCGCGTGTCATCCGGTCTTCAGCCACAGGTATAATACTCTCAACGAATGACGCATATTCTTCTGACCAACGACGATGGCTACCAGGCTGCCGGCCTGCTCGCCCTGGCACAAATTCTTCGTGATTTCGCCACCATCAGCATTGTGGCCCCCGCTAGCGAGCAGAGTGGCGCGGCGCAATCGCTGACACTTCGCCAACCCATCGTCTGCAACAAAATCGCCGACCGCCAGTGGGCTGTCGATGGTACGCCAGCCGATTGCGTAATCGTCGCGCTGCACAAACTGCTTCCGGAAAAACCCGATCTGGTCATCTCCGGAATCAATGCCGGCGCGAATTTGGGCGAAAACATCTATTACTCTGGAACCGTGGGCGCCGCGCGAGAATCCGCTTTGCACCATATTCCCTCGCTCGCCATGTCGCTCTGCTCGAAGTCGCAGAGCGCGAACTTCGACACCTCCGCGCGAATTGCCCGCAGCACCGCCGAGCTAATCCTAAAGTACGGTCTGCCCGATCAAGTTTTGCTCAGCATCAATGTTCCCGCGCACTGGACGGGCGGCGTACGCCTGACCCGGCAGTCCAAAAAAATCACCCGTAACCAACTGACCGAAGGCCAAGATCCGCGCGGTCGCAGCTACTTCTTGCTCTTCGAGCAAAAAATTGACAAAGATGTCGAACCGGACACCGATTACGCCGCGATCTTTGCGGGCCACATCTCCGTCACGCCACTGCACCTTGACCCGACGCACGCCGGATCGCTAACTGGCCTCGCACACTGGGCGGCAATTTTAGAAAAAGAATTTCACAAATGATTTTTGCGCCGCAGCACGATCGTACAGGCATGGAACGGGACGCGAATGGCGATGACCCCAACCACCAGATATGATGCCGCGGTAATTGGCGCCGGGGTCTTCGGCGCCTGGACCGCGTGGCACCTGACCAAGCGCGGCCAGCGGGTCCTGCTTCTGGATGCCTACGGTCCCGCGCACTCCCGTTCCAGCTCCGGCGGAGAATCGCGCATCATCCGCATGGGCTACGGCGCGGACGAGCTGTACACGCGCTGGTCACAGCGTTCGCTCGTGCAATGGAAAGAGCTATTCGCGGCCACGGGTCAGCCGCTGTTCCACGAGACCGGCGTCCTCTGGCTCGCCGCTGGCGGAGCCCGTGAAAAACAAACCGTCGATACGTTGCGGCGTTGCGGCATTCTCCATCAACTCCTGAATGGCGCCGAACTTGGTCAGCGCTATCCGCAGATCAGTTGTGAGGGCGTGGAGTTCGCGATTTTCGAGCCGGCCAGCGGCGTGCTAATGGCCCGCCGTGCGGTCGCCGCGGTGGTGGCCGATGCCCGAAAATCCGGGGCGGAATATCGTCTGGCGCAAATTGTGACGCCGCACGCATCCGGCGATCCACGTGAAATCAAAACCAGCTCCGGCGAAACCATTCTTGCCGACCAAATTGTCTTCGCCTGCGGCGCGTGGCTCGGCAAAATCTTTCCAGACATCCTCGGCCCGCGTATTTTCCCCACAAAGCAGGAAGTTTTCTTCTTCGCCACGCCTCCAGGCGATGCCGGGTTTGCACCGCCCGCGCTGCCCACCTGGCTATTTCAAGAAGATCAGGTCTACGGCATGCCGGATCTCGAATCACGCGGCTTGAAAATCGCGTTCGATCGACACGGCGAACGCGTCGACCCCGATACGCAATCGCGCTTCGTTTCCGCGGAGTCTGCCGAGCAAGCCCGCCGCTATGTGGCGCGCCGCTTTCCCGCGCTCCGCAATGCCCCTATTGTTGAGAGTCGCGTCTGTCAATACGAAAACACTTCCAGCGGTGATTTCCTGGCCGACCGCCATCCGACCTTGAGGAATATCTGGTTCGTGGGCGGGGGATCGGGCCACGGCTTCAAACACGGGCCCGCCATGGGCGAATACGTAGCCGGTCAAATTTTGAATGATGGCCATGCGGAGTCGCGCTTCTCACTCGCTACAAAGGAAACAGTTCAGCGTCGCGCCGTGTACTGACATAAATCGCTCTACTGTGGGAATCGCGAATCAAAAAATAAGGGTCCGCCTTCCTCGCACAAATATCGCCAGCTATGCTTTGGGCTCACGACGCCGCTGCGAGGTCGCGCTGGCCGCCATCTTCTTCACACGCCGTGCTTTTTCCTCATATAAATGTTTGTCCGCATCGGACAGCAGTTTCTCGATTCGTTCGCCGTCGCCGCGATAGATGGCAATGCCAATACTCGCCGAGAGCGGCGGGTGTTCCAGGTCTTCCGCGAGCACTGCATGAATCCGCTCAGACACCAGCCGCGCGTCGGCCTCATCCGTCTCCGGCAGCACCAGCGCGAATTCGTCTCCGCCATAGCGTGCCGCGGTATCCACCGCGCGGCAATGGATGCGCAGAATATCCGCCAGTCGGGAGATGGCGCGGCTGCCGACTAAATGCCCGTACGTATCGTTAATGCGCTTCAAACCATCGAGGTCCAGGAGCAACACGGCGAAGGGACGGTTGTTGCGATTGGTGCGCTCGGTCTCATTCTCCAGCTCATCCAGCAACCGGCGATAATTCGCCAGACCTGTCAACGGATCGCTTACCGCGAGATGCCGAACCTGCTCGAAGAGTCGCGCGTTGTCCAGCAGCGCGCCGCCGACGGCGATCGCGTAGCTCATAACCGTAAACGCCTGCGCGAGCACGAAGGGTGCATCCAGCAAGCGCTCCGACTGGCTCGCCGCCAACTGCGCGGCAAGGTTCATCCACGCGGCGAAGTAAATGGCATTGTCGAATGCCGTGTGCTCTTGAGAGAGCCTGCGCCGAAACCAGATGATCGCCACGATGAACAGCATCGCGGGTAGCAGTTCTTGCGGACTGGGGAAGAACGCTCCCGGATGTGGCGAAACCTCCGGCGGCATGCGTCGCGTTGCAGCGGTGATCAGATACGTCATGCCAATTACGGTGAGCAGCGCGCCGGCGATTTCTCCGCGCGGATGCCGCGAACGGGGCAGGAAATGCTCCACCAGCAGAGCGACGACCAGCAGCAAAGCCAAAACCATCCGGCTGGCCCACCAAGCCAGAGGCGCCCAGCGAAATGGCACGCCCGCTCCGTTCGAGAGCTGAAAGAACAAAACGGCGGAGGCCATCAGCACCGTGCCAGAAAGCAAGAATCCCGAACCCAGGATCAGCGAAATGCGATCCTGCGTCCCTTGAAATCGCACCAGCGTGACGGCGGCGAAAATGAAGGACAAAAAGCCGGTAACGGCTTGCAAGTAACCCTGCAATATCGCGTCTGGCGTGATCAGGATACGACGGGAAGAATAAGCCGCGAGGAGCAACAGCAGGAAAGCGGCAATGTTCGTGAGCGCAACATTGGTTGCGCTGGCGTGCCGTCCGGTGATGCGCGTGAGTCCAGCCATGTTCGTCAGAGGGAAACCAGGCCGCTCGCCTGCTTACTTAGACTACGGAAGCGACAGGCGCGTTGTGCTAGAAAAGTATCGCATTGTGCACATAGTACGAAACTGTACTAAGGGTCAGGCGCGAAATGTGCTTTGGCGTTACGGGAAATCCCCAGGCCTCCTGGCTCGTTCGCCGCGCAGCAAAATCGCTCTTGCGCGGCGTGGCGTTTTGCCGCAAAATGGTGGCTATTAAAACGATTCAATAAGCCCTATTTGTGGGTATTTGCACCTCAGACAGCGGGCCACGCCATGGGCCTCGTGCTACGATGGCGCCTCCTGGATGAGTGCCTGACGGAGTGCAACGTGACGAGATCCAACCGCCACAAAAAAATTCGAATTGCCGGTCAGCGCGCGCCAAAGTCGTCAGCCGCCACCCCCGGTCGGCACACGTTGCGCGAGATTCTTTCGCAGCCCTTGACCTGGACGGACACCTTTGCCCGATTGCACCAAGAGGGCACCATCGCGCGCCTGGCGGAACAATTTACGGCGGAGGAACCCTGGCTCTTCGTGGCTTGCGGATCGAGCTATTACCTGTCGCAACTGGTGAGCGCCATCTGGTCGCGAAATCTCGGCATTCGCTGCTCCGCCGTTCCCGCATCGGAATTGTTGTTCGCACCCGAGGACATCTTGCGAACCAGCGGCGCGAGACAGATTGTTTTTGTTTCGCGCTCCGGGGAAACCACCGAAGCCATACGCGCGGCGGAAATTATCCGGCGGCACAAGGAATTTCGGACGCTCGGTGTCACCTGCAATGCCGGGTCGCGTTTTGCGTCGTTGTGCACGCATATCTTCACCCTGCCCTGGGCCGACGAAAAGAGTACGGTGATGACGCGGTCGTTCACGTCCATGCTGCTCGCCTTTCAAAAACTTGGCGCGCGATTGAAACGCGAGCAAACGCTGGCCGCCTCGCTCGACAGTCTTCCACAAACGACGGCTCCGTGGCTCGACGCCAATGCTGATAGAATCCGCAAGTTCGCCAGCACGCGCAAATTCGCTGATTTTGTTTTCCTTGGGCAAGGTGCGCACTATTGGTTAGCGCAGGAAGCCGCGCTGAAGGTCACCGAAATGTCGGCCTCCTACGCACAGGCTTATCACACCCTCGAATTTCGCCATGGACCTCGTTCGATCGCCGGACCGGAAACACTGATTACCTTTCTTATTTCTGACGCTGCAGCCGAAGAAGAAATACTGCTGGTTCGCGAACTCAAAGCGCTCGGTGCCGCCAATCTGGCGATCGTGAACCGCGCCACGCCGGAAATTCGCGATTCAAGCGATTTGCTTATCGAGCTGAATCTCGATGGGTTGGAATTCGCGCGGTTCGCCGTGACCGCCATACCCGCGCAGTTACTCGGCGCCGCCGTTGGACTACGCAAAGGACTGGACCCCGATGCACCCAGGCATTTGAGCCGCGCGGTAGTTCTGGGCGAAACCATCCACAACCGGAAAAAGCGATCCCTGAAAGCTAAGGTAGCGCGCTCTTGAGTCTCGAAAGTACTTCTTCTGTCGCGGTGGGCGCTCCTTCTTCCCCGACCCAGGGGCCGCAGCTGCGGCGTACCCTCACGCTTTGGAACCTCATTATCATTGGCATCGTCATCATCCAGCCGACTGCGCCGATGGGGATCTACGGGGTGATCAGCAATGCGGCCGGCGGCCACGTGGTCACCACCATTTTGATCGCCATGGTCGCGATGCTCTTCACCGCCATTAGCTACGGAAAAATGGCGCGCGCGTATCCCAGCGCCGGTTCGGCCTATACCTATGTCGGTCAGGAAATTCATCCGGCGCTCGGTTATCTGACCGGCTGGGCCATGGTGATGGATTACATTCTGAATCCGCTGATCTGCACGATTATTTGCAGTCAACTGACGCAAAATATTTTGCCCGGCATGCCGTACTGGACGCTGGCTATTCTGTACGCCGCGTTTTTCACCGGTTTGAATCTTCGCGGAGTAAAAACTTCGGCGCGCATCAATGAAGTGCTGGCCGCGGGAATGAGCATCGTGGTGCTGGTATTTTTCGTATTCGTTATCCGCTTCGTCTGGGGTCTGCATCATTATGGCGCGGGATATTTCACTCTGCCGTTCTATGATCCCGCCACATTTAATTTCAGCCGCATCTTTCGCGGCACCTCCATCGCGGTGCTCACGTATATCGGCTTTGACGGCATTTCCACGCTTTCCGAAGAGGTGGAAAATCCCCGCCGCAATATCATGCTGGCGACCGTGCTGGTGTGCGTGATCACCGGGGTGCTCTCTTCCTTGGAGGTTTACGCAGCGCAGTTGATCTGGGGCGCAAAACCGTTTCCTCCGGAACTGGAAACTTCGGCGTTCCCGCTGGTGGCGCGCCAGATTGGCGGATTTTTTCTTTTCCATTTGCTCAACTTCACCGTACTGATCGCCAACGTCGGATCCGGAATGGCTTCACAATTTGCCGCCGCGCGGCTGCTCTACGGCATGGGCCGCAACGATGCCTTGCCGAAAGGATTCTTTGGAAAAATTGCCGCCAAAACACGCATTCCGGCGAACAACGTCATCTTGATCGGCGCGATCGCACTGGCGGGCGCGTTCATGATCACCTACGACCGTGGCGCGGAGCTGCTGAACTTCGGCGCCTTCATCGCCTTCATGGGCGTAAATGCCGCCTCTTTCATGCGCTATTTTGTGCGGTCGGAAGAAAAGCGCGCCGGTAATTTCCTAATTCCGGTGCTGGGATTTCTGATTTGCGGATTTATTTGGTGGAATTTGAGTCCGGCGGCGAAAATTGCGGGATCAATTTGGCTGGCCATTGGGATTGTTTATGGAGCATGGAAGACCTCTTGGTTTCGCACTCAGATGTCGTTTGAGGTTGTGGAAGAATGATTTTTTTGGTGATTCATTTTCTTGCTTTAGGAGCAGGTCGCCACTGACCTCGGCCGCCAAAAGGGTTAGATCACGGCCAGACAGACGGTGTGAGGTTGCATTTACGGTTGTGCCGGAAGGATGATGATGGCCACGGGGGACCCTCCCTTGAAGCGCCAGACCAGCAAACCGCCTACCGTGACCATGCGCGACGTGGCCACGGCCAGCGGCTTTTCTTCCGCCACGGTGTCGATCGTGCTGAATAACGCGCCGCTCGCGAGATACATCGCGCCGGCCACAAAGAAACGCATCGAGAGCGCCGCCAAGAAACTTGGTTACCGCCCCAACGCCATGGCCCGTTTTTTGCGCAGCAAGCGCAGCCACACCATCGGCGTAATGTTCTTCGATATCACCGATCCGTATTGCACGCCAATTCTGCGCGGCATCGAAAATGCCTTGTATCAATCCTCCTTCGTGCCCATTTTTGCCGACGCGCATAATCAGAAAAATCGCTTCGAACGTTATCTGGAAATGCTGCTGGAGCATCACGTCGAAGCGCTGATCGTCGTGGCCAACTGGCTCCTCGTGGACATTCATTTGCTCGCGGACGTCAGCAAGCGAAACATTCCCGCGGCCACGATTTGCTGGGAACTCGATGGCGAAACCGTCAGTTCGGTCATGGTGGACAACGAAATGGGCGGCCGGCTGGCGCTCGAGCATCTGCATCGTCTTGGCCACCGCAAAATCGCGTTTATCCGCGGGCCAAAAATGCTCATCGACAGCGCGCCGCGCTGGAGGGGCATTCAAAAATTCGCGCAGTCGGTCAAATTGGAAATTGATCCCGCGTTGGTCGTGCAACTGACCGATTCACTCGACGCAAATTCCGGATTCGACGGCGGCTACCGCTTCACGGAAGAATTGCTTCAAAAGAAAAAGCGTTTCACGGCCCTGCTCGCGTTTGACGATTTGACCGCGCTGGGCGCCATTCGCGCGCTCTCCAAAGCCGGTATTCGCGTGCCGGAACAATGCTCGGTCATCGGTTTTGACGACGTGCCGCTCTCGGCGCTCTCTGCTCCGTCGCTGACCACCATTCGCCAGCCCCTGGAGGCCATGGGTAATGCCGCGGTGCAGATGGTCATGGACAGCATTAATGCCGGGCTCGAAAAACGCGACTGGACGAGCTCGCGACAGCGTATGACACCGGAATTGGTGATTCGTGATTCAACTCGTGCCGTCTCGCACACAGGTTCAGACGATTAGACTGCCGCGTACCGGGACAGTTGCGTGCCAAAAAATAAAGGCGCGAATCTTAACTTCGCGCCTTTACCTGCCAAACTCCGTTCTTGCAAAAAATTTACTCACCCTTCGGAACAAAAACTTCCGAAGGAGACATAAACTCCACATTCGGAACTTCGGTGGCCACCCGTACCCGTTCGAAACGTCCCTTCTTGCCGCCTCCGCTGGTCGCGAACGTCAGTAAATACTGGTTGTTCAGGTGCATGAAGATTTCGTCGAAGTACGGTTTCAGTGTTACCGCCTCGCCAAATCCCAAGTAATAGGATTCCGCCCCGGTCTCGTCGGAAAGCTGGCTTAGATTCGATTGCGCATTGAATACGCGCAAATACCCGCGGCCCGCGTGCCCCGAATCCGGCGCATAAATCGTCCAGATATTTACGTTGGATTTCTGCGCGCGCTCGATCGTTGGATCCAGGTCCGGGCTCGTCGGTCCAAAATATCCGCGGAAATAATCGATGCCGGAAGAAATCAGGATGATGGATTTGCGCTCATTGTTGTCTGGCCAGCGCTTGATCATGTCTTGCAGTTCGAGGTATGGACTGGAATACGCACCCGACCCGACGGGCAGGCGCAAAGCCTTCGCCGCCAGTTCATGGTTCGGCGTGAAATCCTGTGCCACCAGCACGGTGCCATTTCGTCCGTAGAACACGCAAACGTTCGTAGT
>Ga0302222_10001097_pt1 | contig 14171 bp, 9 predicted proteins | sample II_Palsa_E2_2_FD_194570 | JGI IMG/M metagenome (GOLD analysis project Ga0302222, IMG submission 194570) | Peat permafrost microbial communities from Stordalen Mire near Abisko, Sweden - II_Palsa_E2_2 | ecosystem: Environmental > Terrestrial > Soil > Palsa > Peat permafrost | place: Sweden... | reverse complement strand
CGACGGCAGCAGTGCCAGCTTCAGCGGTACTGCATCTTCACGATCGCGACTGGGTCTATGTTCCCACCAAGGACAAAAAATTCCGCCGCGTGGAAGTGAAAGGCGGCGAAATGTTACCCGGCGGCCTGCAGGAGATTACCTCGGGAATTGTGCCCGGGGACACCGTCGTTTCCAACGCGCTGGAACTGCAAAACACGGTGGAACAGTAGATGATTCGTTCGTTGGTCGACTTTGCGCTGAACTCCCGGTTCATCGTGCTGAGTCTTGCGGTGCTGCTATTCGCCTGGGGTGTCATCTCATTTGAAAAGCTACCAGTCGAAGCCTATCCGGATGTTGCCGACGTTTGGGTACAGGTGATCACGCAATGGTCGGGACGCGCAGCCGAGGAAGTTGAACAGCAGGTCACGATTCCGATTGAAACTCAGATGAACGGCATCCCGCACTTGCAGCACCTGCGATCGGCCTCTCTCGCGGGTCTGTCGGTGGTGAATCTGATTTTCGACGATGATTCCGACAACGATTGGGATCGGCAGAAAGTGCTGGAACGCGTAACACAGGTGACCCTGCCTGCGAATGTCACTGCGCAAATTGGCCCGGACTTCAGTCCTGTTGGTCAAATCTATTGGTATACGGTCAAAAGCAGCAATCCCGCGTACGACGTGATGGAACTCAAGTCCCTTCAGGATTGGGTTATCAGCAAATATATGAAATCGGTGCCGGACGTGGTGGACGATTCTTCGTTTGGAGGAGTAACCCGCGAATACCAAGTGCGGATCGATCCCGACAAGCTGATCGCGTATGGATTGAGCTTGGCGCAGGTGGAGCAGCAGCTGGCGAATGGCAATGCAAACGCCGGTGGGAGTTTCATCGAGCAGGGCGCGCAACAGATTAACGTTCGCGCGGTGGGATTGGTCCGCAATACGATGGATATCGAAAAAACGGTCCTCAAGACGCAAAACGGCACCTCCATTCGCGTTGGAGATATTGGTGTTGTTGCCCAGGGGCCCAAGATACGGTTGGGACAAATCGGCAAGGCTATTCATCGATCCGATGGCGTGGTTGTCGATGAAGTCGACGCGGTCGAGGGAATCGTGTTCATGCGCAAGGGCGCGGACACCGCGACCACGCTGGATGGTATTCACGCCATGGTGGCGCGGCTTAATCGAGAGATTTTGCCGAAGGGCGTGAAGATCGTTCCGTATCTGGATCGCGACGATCTGGTTCACTACACCACGCATACGGTCATGCATAACCTCGCTGAGGGCATGATTCTGGTGGTAATCATTCTGTTTATCTTCCTGGGCAATGTGCGCGGCGCGATCATCGTGGCTTTCACCATCCCGTTCGCATTGTTGTTCGCTTCGATCTGTCTCGACCTGCGGCATATTTCCGCGAACCTTCTGTCGTTGGGCGCATTAGATTTTGGAATGGTGGTTGATGGTGCGGTGGTGATGGTGGAGAACATCGTTCGCCATCTGGGGCGGCGAGGGTTTGAGCAAGGTACGCCGTTCGAACAGATACGTCATGCCGCGCACGAAGTGCAGCGCCCGGTCTTCTATGCGATTGGCATCATCGTTACCGCGTATCTTCCGATTTTCACGCTGCAGCAGGTGGAAGGGAAGCTGTTCAAGCCCATGGCCTGGACGGTGGTGTTTGCACTTCTCGGCGCCGTCATTTTTTCCATGTTGGTGATTCCGGCGCTTTCGACGGTGGTATTTCGGTCCGGCGCGAAGGAATGGCAGAACCCGGCCATGGTGTATCTCACCGCGCGCTATCGCGCTGCGGTCACCTGGGCAATTCGAAAGCGGGTATGGACGGTAGGCATCGCGGCTCTTTCGGTGCTTCTCGCCCTATACCTCGGATTCGGTGGGGTGATCGGTTCGGAATTTTTGCCGCACCTGGATGAAGGTGCGATCTGGGTGCGCGGGACACTGGCGCCCAGCACCGGCCCAACCGAAGGCACCCGCATCATGGAGGAGGCCCGCCGAGTGCTTTGCTCCTTTCCTGAAGTGCCGCAGGTGGTTACCCAGGTTGGGCGGCCCGACGATGGCACGGACACCACCGGGTTCTTTGACACCGAGTACTTCGTCGATCTCCTACCCAAGGACAAATGGCGGCCAGTCTTCCACGAAAACAAAGAAAAGGTGATCGAAGCGATGGACCGGGAGCTCGAGAAAATTCCAGGGGTGCTGTGGAATTTCTCGCAGCCTATTTCGGACAATTTGGAAGAAGCGGTGAGCGGCGTCAAGGGAGCACTGGCGGTAAAAATTTACGGAGAGAACCTCAGAATCCTGGAAGCCAAGGCCGACGAGGTGGTTAACGTCATGCGCAGCATCCGAGGCGTAGAGGACCTTGGCGTTTTCCGGGTGATCGGCCAACCCAATCTTGATTTCGCCGTGAATCGCGATCAGGCCGCGCGCTACGGCCTCAACGTTTCCGACATTCAGGACGCAATTCAAACCGCCGTCGGCGGCAATGCCGTAACCCAGGTGCTGGTGGGCGAGCAGCGATACGATCTGGTTCTGCGGTATTTGCCTGAATTCCGCGATACCAAAGACGCTATCGCCAACATCCGTCTTCTCGCGCCCAGCGGGGAAAGAGTTGCCCTGGCACAGGTTACCAATATCAGCGTCAACGATGGCGGCTCTGAAATCTATCGAGAGGCCAATTCACGCTATGTGGCGATCAAGTACAGCGTTCGAAACCGAGACTTGGGCGGCACCGTCGAAGAAGCGATCCAGAAGGTGGGAGCCCAAGTGAAGTTGCCGTCCGGATACACCATGGATTGGGCCGGAGAATACGAAAGTCAGAAGCGCGCTCAGAAACGCCTGGTCATTGTTCTGCCCGCAACCATCCTGGTCATATTCCTCATTCTCTATGGAATGTTCAAATCCATGAAGTGGGGCCTGCTGATCATGAGCAACGTGGCCATGGCCCCGGCCGGGGGGATGCTCGCGCTTCTTGTTACGCACACGAACTTCAGCGTTTCCTCGGGTATCGGTTTTCTCGCGTTATTTGGCGTCTCGGTGCAAACCGGGGTGATCATGCTGGAATACATCAATCAGCTGCGCGCCAAGGGATACTCGATCGAAGAATCCGCCGTGGAAGGCGCGGTTCTTCGGCTTCGGCCAATCATGATGACCATGCTGGTGGCCACTCTGGGGCTGATGCCTGCAGCGCTTTCCCACGGGATTGGTTCGGACTCGCAGCGTCCCTTTGCCATCGTGATCGTGGGAGGACTAATCTCCGCGTTGGTGATGAGCGTCTTTCTTATGCCGACGCTGTACGTCTGGTTTGCGAGTCCGGATGATCGCCTACCACAGCCCAGCGAAGAGAGCGTGTAACCTGCGGGCGGGACCGCGAATCTTAGTCGCAACGAAGAGGGTTTACTCGTGAAAAAAGTAGAAGTCTGCTCTCTGATTGAATCCGTTGGCATCGTTCCCGCGGTGCGGGTATCCACGTCAGAAGATGCGCATTTTGCGGCAGAATGGGTGGCCCGCGGCGGTATCCCTATCGTTGAAATCACTATGACGGTGGAAGGCTGCCTGGAATTGATCGCTCATCTGGTTCGCGACCATCCGAAAATGGTGGTCGGTGCCGGCACCATCCTCGATCTCGAAACCGCCCGCTGCTGTATCGACGCCGGCGCACACTTTCTCACCAGCCCCGGCCTGGACGTCAAGCTGATCGAGTTCGCTGCCAAACATGAGCTGGCAGTTTTCTCCGGTGCGCTAACGCCGACCGAAGTGATCGCGGCGTGGCGGGCCGGCTCCGACTTTGTGAAAGTGTTTCCGTGCGCGCAGATGGGCGGAGATAGTTACATTCGAGCTCTGCGGGGCCCGTTGCCAAAGGTTCCGCTGATCGCCGCAGGTGGTGTGAATCAACAAAACGCGACGAATTTTATACTTGCTGGAGCGAATGCCATCGGTGTTGGCACCGAGCTGATTCCCACCGAATCGATCGAGCGGCGACAAGGCGAGAGAATCCGGGAGTTGGGGCACCGATTTGTGGGTTTTGTAAAAGACGGGCGCGAAAGACTGGCGCTCCGGAAGGGAGAAGCGCTAGCGCGAAAATAATGCCAGGCCGTCGCGGGACTAGGCGTTCGGTTTGAACTTTAAGCAATATACGATGCCGATGATCAGCAGAACCGCTCCCCACCACACGTTCGCGTGATACTGGTACAACACCACTGGATGGACCGGAGGATGTTTCAGTTCCCACAAGCCGGCGGCTAGGATCAGCGCTCCATTCACCAGTAGCGACACGCCGATGAAAAACCAGATAGAAATTCCTCCACCAGTGCGCATATTTTCCTCTCCCGCCCGCTTACCAGAACAACGCATTCAGGATTAAAAAGATAATCACGACGATCACCGCCCAGAAAATGGAGCGATGATAAATGGGACCGGTTTCCTGGGGGATCGCGGTGGCTCCGTAGACCAAGCCGGTCAATTCGCTCTCGGGTTTGGGCTTGGTCAGGTAACTGACGACCACGGTGACGAAGAAGCAGACCAGGCAGGACCACAGGGCGCGGTACATATTTTCCGCCATGTCCCGCGCATGGGGAGAAAGCGCCACGTAACGCAGCGCCGCCGGATCGACTTTCACCCACGCCCACATTCCAATCGAAGAGAGCGTGCCCAAAAACAGACCCCAGAATCCGCCGGCGGGAGAAGCACGCTTCCATAGCATTCCAAGGATAACGGTGCCGAACAACGGCGCTATGAAGAAGCTGAACAGCGCTTGGACATAATCCATGATGCTCGCGAACTGCATCACCAGGTAGGCGGTGCCAACGCTGATGAGCACGCCTAGAATCGTGCACCACCGACCCATGCTCACGTAATGAGCGTCACGAGCGTTCTTGTTGATGAGCGCCTTGTATATATCGTAGGTCCACACGGTGGTGAAGGCGCTCACGTTCCCGGCCATCCCGGACATGAATCCGGCAATCAGCGCGGTGATTCCCAAACCGAGCAGGCCTGGACCGCAGTAACGTGCCAGCATCAAAGGCAGGACTTCGTTGTAGCTGTGCCCGCCGGTTGCTACTGCCGCCGTTTCTCCAACCAGTTTGGTCGGCAGCACCGCGAGTGCGAGAAGTCCGGGCAGAACCACGATGAAGGGCACCATCATCTTGAACGCGGCGCCGATGATCGGAGCCATCTTGGCGGAGCGCAGATCCTTTGCGGTCAGAACGCGCTGCACCACCAGGAAATCGGTGGTCCAATATCCGAACGAAATAATGAACCCAAGCCCGAATACAATCCCGGTCCAGTGGATACCCATGGGGTTATCGCTGAACGATCCGAGGGTGGACCACAAATGGGTATATTCCGCGGACGCATTGTGGGCGATCTGAAGTTTCAGATTGGCCCAACCGCCGGCATCAATCAGGCCGAGGATCGGAATCAGCAATGCTCCCGCCCAGATCAAGATGAACTGCAAAACTTCATTGAAAATAGCGGACCGCAATCCACCCAGTGCCACGTAAATCGCCACGGTTATTGAGGAAACCCAAATGCTGAAGTTGATGTCCCAGCCGAGGACGACGCGCAGTACTAGGGCCATCGAATACATGTTGATGCCGCTCATCAGCACGGTCATGAAGGCGAAAGATACCGACGAAAGGGTGCGGCTGGCCTCTCCGAATCGCAGCTTGAGGTAGCCGGGCACCGAGTGCGTTTTGGAAATATAATAAAACGGCATCATAACGATCGCCAGGAACAACATCGCTGGAATCGCGCCAATCCAATACCAATGAGTCGCCAGAATTCCGTACTGATACGCCGCCGCGGCCCAGCCCATCAATTCCAGGGAGCCCAGATTGGCGGAAAGGAAGCTGAGGCCGGCGACCCAGGCGGTCATCTCCCGGCCAGCCATGAAGAAATCTTCGCTGGTATTCGATTGGCCGCGCAGGTAAAAACCGATCCCCAGAACCAGAACGAAATAGAAAGCGATGATGACCAAGTCCACTGCCGAAAGTTGTACCAGTCGGTTTGCGACGTACATTCCAAGTGGAACGATCACGTGAGGTCCTTTCTATCGCTCACTTCTGGAGCCTAGGGGGACTGATCTGGCACGCTACGAAACACAATGCTGCTACCAATGCATCCTGGCTGCATTCCGGCCCGCCGCCAGGCAACAGCATGGATGGTGCGCCGCCCCCTGTGGCCGCGAGCCTTCGCGCGCTTGGCTTTCTACTGCACCGAAAACTTAAACGTCGTGATCGAATGAAATGTCTGGCCCGGCTTCAATTCGGTCGACGGAAATGCCGGATGGTTGGGCGAATCCGGGTAGTGCTGGGTCTCCAGACATAGCGCGCCGCGGAAAGGGTAGGTTTTACCGTCTTTTCCCTGAACCGTCCCGTCCAAAAAGTTTCCGGTGTAAAACTGGATGGCCGGTTCGGTGGTCCACACTTGCATCACCCGGCCAGTGGTCGGTTCGAATACCACGGCAGCCTCGGCGATACTCTTTGAATCCTTTAGGTCCAGGACCCAATTGTGGTCGTAACCCTTGCCAAATTTCAGCTGTTCGTCATCCTGATTGATTCGTGCACCGACTGCAGTCGCTTTCAGAAAATCAAATGGGGTGCCTTGCACTGGTCGTAGTTCGCCGGTCGGAATCAGCGTTGCATCGACCGGCGTAAATTTGCTGGCGAAAAGTGTGAGCTGGTCCTGAAGAACATCGCCGTTTCCTTGTCCCGCCAGATTGAAATAGGAGTGGTGGGTAAGGTTCAGGACCGTGTCTTTGTCGGTGGTTGCGGTGTAATCGATTTTTAATTCATTTTCGTTCGCCGGCAGGGAGTACACCACTTTGACCGACAAGTCTCCGGGAAAGCCGTCTTCGCCATCTTTGCTGACGTAAGTGAGTTCCAGCGCCTGGCCGGCGCTGGTGGAGGCGTCCTTAGCCGCCCACATTCTCTTGTTGAAACTTCCGTGGAGGTGATTGTCGCCGTCATTCTTCTCCAGCGTGTAGGTCACACCGTCCAGGGAGAATTTGGCGTGGGCAATCCGGTTTCCGTAACGCCCAACTGTCGCGCCAAAATACGCTTTGCCACTCTCGTACTTGCTGACGTCATCAAATCCCAGGACGATGTCGGCAGCCTTGCCGTTGCGGTCCGGAACCTTCAGCGAGACCAAGGTAGCCCCGTAATTGGTGATCGCCGCTTGGATGCCCTGGTCATTACTCAATACATATAGGTCTGCCGACCGGCCGTCCTGTATTTTTCCGAAGGCACGCTTTTCCATTTTTGGCTTTGCCTCTAATGCGGTTGCGACGGCAATGAGCGCCAGTGCACAAATCAGGCTTACGGCGGCCAGCGAAGTAACCGGATTTCTGGGTGTCAGCATGGGTTCCTTTATCCGCTGTGATCCGGCCAGCAGAGATCCGTCGGTGGGATCGCTGGTGAACCGTTTAACCTCGCGTAAATCCGCGTATATTAAGGATTTGGATAGATCAAATTCGTTCGATTGTATACTTGCCACCGACCAAAGTGTCAAGCAGACGCTTGCCAAATGATGTCCGAGCGGGAACCGCGGTTCAGGTAAATGACCGAGAAGCGCTGGGTTACGGCAGGGTCACGATCACGCTAGGTGCTCACGGCCGGTTCTTAATAGGACGATAATATAACCATAAATGGCGTAGCCAACGTGCATCTAGAGGTGGCGTCTTGCGCATCGAGACGGAACGTACTGTGGGGACCTCTACAGCTCAATTGAACCGCACGTATTCGAAGTTCAGCGGCTTATTGTTGATTCCACGAATTGGCGGCGCAATCCAATTGGCAAACTTGCCCGGCTCGGAAACCCGTCCGGCCATCAGCGATTGCACGTAGGTGTGATCTTTAGGGCTCGGCAGCCATTCGAATTCATGCTTTTTCCAAGCCTCTCCGCTCAAGACTTCTCCTCCAGGGCTGATGTAATTCCCGGCGAAATTTCCGATTTCCCGATGGAATCCCTTGTGGGGCAGGGTGAGCTGGAAGTTCACGCCAGCGGCATCGATGACTCGTTGCCAGCGCGCAACCCCGTCGGCGATCTCCCCGATGTAGTCGTCGCGTAGCCGTTCGTTCAGCGCGGTAAGCGCCGGCACCGTCTTGCTCAGGATCTTACCGTCGACCACCTCGAACACGGGGTATTGAGCGTCGCTCAACAGGTGATCGTCATCCAGCTTGGTCTCCCGGAAACGCCCCTTCAATCCGTTGGTGTAGTAACTGGCAGCGTTGGAGGAGACGTCTCCTCCGTATAAATCCAAGGTAACGCTGTAGTGGAAATTCAAGTACCGCTGGATGGTTCGCAAGTCGATGACCCCCAGCGCGCGCACGTCGGAGGGATCATCGATTCCGTGTTCCTTCATTACTTCGCAGGTGCGCTGAATGATCCGGCTGACTCCGGTCTCACCGACGAACATATGGTGGGCTTCTTCGGTCAGCATGAACCGGCAGGTCCGTGACAGTGGATCGAAGCCCGATTCGGCCAGCGCACACAGCTGGAACTTACCGTCGCGGTCGGTGAAGAAGGTGAACATGTAGAACGCCAGCCAATCCGGGGTGGGTTCGTTGAAGGCGCCGAGAATACGCGGGTTGTCAGTATCTCCGGACCGCCGAGCCAGCAGCGACTCCGCTTCCTCGCGTCCATCGCGTCCGAAGTAACGATGTAACAGATACACCATGGCCCAAAGATGGCGGCCTTCTTCCACGTTCACCTGGAAAATATTTCTAAGGTCGTATAGGGACGGGCAAGACATTCCCAGCATGCGCTGCTGCTCCACCGATGCAGGTTCGGTGTCTCCCTGAGTCACGATCACCCGACGCAGCGTAGATCGGTATTCGCCCGGAACGTCCTGCCATGCGGGTTGTCCCTTATGGATGCCGAAATTGACCTGGCGGTTCTGGTCGCGTGGCTGCAGAAAAATACCCCAACGGTACTCGGGCATCTTTACGTAATCAAATTGCGCCCAGCCATCGGGTTCAACGCTGGTGGCGGTGCGCAGATATACGTCGAAACCGTGACTCTCGTTCGGCCCCATGTCGTACCACCAGTTCAAATACGCCGGTTGCCAGTGCTCCAAGGCGCGTTGCAGAATTCGATCGCGTCCCAGGTCCACGTTATTCGGAATTTTTTCGGTGTAGTCAATCATTGATGTCTCCCACTGCGAACCGCACCGGGTACGGTCACACGCGTTCCCAGTCGAATTTCACTGGCGCGCCGGTGCCGTACACCCTCAAAGCGCCATTTGCTCCCACCGCGTTGGGGCGGAGGAAAATCCAATTCTGCCATGCCGACAGCCGCCCAAACACCCGGGTCTCGAGGGTTTCGGTAGCGCCGAACCGGAGATTCGCCTCGAGCCCAGTGAGGCCGTCGGGTGAAAGTGCCGCTCGAGACTCGATCGCCTGACGAATCTCGTCATCCCAGTCGAGATCGTCCGGCGCCGCCGTGACGAGTCCAGCTTCCATTGCTTCGCGCGCCGAAAGCTTCCTTCCGATACGCCCACGTAGAACTTCGATCGCATCGGCCTGTTCATAAAATCGAGCGGCCAATCGAGACAGCCGATTCACCATCGGAAGCGATCCGAAATTCATCTCGGACAGTACGATGGCTGCGCCTTCACCTTCCGCATCACGCGCATAGAAACGATCCGCCGCGAGCGCCAGCTCCAGGAGCGATCCTGCAAAGCACGATCCCGCTTCAGCAATCGCAAAGATAGATCGTGAAGTGACATCAATGCGTGCGAAGGTGCGCCGCAGCATGCCCAAAACTTCGCGCACGAACCAATGGTACTGATGACTCAGCAGGAATTCGTCGAAAGCTAGCACCGCGGCAGGACTGCCGGTGGTTCTGAAAATCCAAAGCCCCATCTCTAGCTCACTGGTCCGCAGGCTAAGAATGGCGTCATCCAGCTCGCGCGCCATCTGCAACGGCCACCACCTGGCGCCGGCGGCGAGCACGGACTCGACAGTGTCAGCTGGCGTTGCTTTAGGGGCCCTCACTGTGAGCGTCACGGTGCGCGCCTCACGATTCCATTCCGCGTCAACGAATTCGTAGTGCAGGCCGCGATCGTTCACGGTGCGAGTTAACGGCGTCAGTGCGACTCCGGTGGCGTTGGCTGGACGATCGCTGGCCTCGGCCAGCTTTAAGGAGCGTTGCTTCACGTGTTCTGCAAACTGCTGGGGCTTGGCGATCTCATCTACCAGTCCCCAGTCTTTGGCGCGTTGCCCGCGTACGCCGTCGGGATTGGTGCAAAACATATCGGCATGATCACGACGTACCTTGCGCTTGTCGGTGACCCTGGTCAGGCCGCCGGTCCCGGGCAGCACCCCTAGCAGTGGCAGCTCGGGCAAACTGACCGCGGAGGAACGATCATCTACGAGAATGATCTCATCACAGGCCAGCGCGAGCTCGTAACCGCCGCCCGCGGTTGTCCCGTTGCACGCCGCCAGGAATTTCAACCCCGAATGGGCGCTCGAGTCTTCCATCCCGTTGCGCGTTTCATTGGTGAACTTGCAAAAATTCACTTTCCAGGCGTGGGTGGAAAGTCCGAGCATGTAAATATTCGCGCCAGAACAGAAGATCCGGTTCTTCGCGCTGTTCAACACCACGGTCCGCACTTCCGGGTGTTCGAAGCGGATGCGCTGCAATGCATCATGCAGCTCAATATCGACGCCGAGATCGTAGGAATTTAGCTTGAGCTTATATCCGGGACGGATGCCGCCGTCTTCTGCCACGTCCATGGTCAGCGTAGCGACCGCACCGCTGAAGGAAAGCCGCCAGTGTTTGTATCGCCCAGGATCGGTTTGGTAGTCCACCCACTCTGTCTTAACCTGAGGCAGTTGCGCACCCACTCGGGTTCCTCCGAAGTTCCTGCGCGTCAGGGCGCAGGCACACTCAGAAATCATGCGCTTTTCCAGCCGAAAATTGCCAGACCTAAATCCCTTGGTAATTCGAAGGATTGACTGAGGCGCGTGGGTGCCGAGCACAGGGATCGATTTCTGGCTGTTTAGGCAAAGAATCTTCAAGAAAGAGCCACGCGCGCTCGGACCACGACGGATTCCGTCGGGCATTCGTGCTATTCTGGACTGGATGGGAACACATTTCCTGGACGACTTAGAACGAAAACTGAAATTGAATCATTCTCCCGAAGGCTGGAAGGTGATCAAGAGCATTGGAAGCCGCGTTCGAGACGATTACATCAATAGCAGATACACCAGCCGGGCGGAAGCTGAGAAGGCGTTCGCGAACTTGGTCGAACAGAGCGAGGCGTGCAAAGCGACCAAAGTGGTTGCTCGACCGGCTCCCGTGAGAATGTGGCGAGAACCTTGAAGTCGGCCCGAGTTCCCACCCGCGCCGGCCGGCCCACGGACGACAGCGGGCCGACGAAGCCGAGTTCCTAGAACGTGTAGCCCAATCCGACCAGCGGAGCGGCTTTCGATCCGAGTCCCCCGTTATCCAGTCTGACCAATACATTCGCAGTAAACACCAGCCTCGACACTTTGGGGAGTATGCGCGCCTTGATGCCGATGGAAGCGTTGGTGATGTTATAAGACGTATTGGGATTGTTCGTCAGGCTGTTTAGAGTCACCGTAGCGGGAGTGGGATTGGTGGTGCACGATCCGCAATTTGCGAGAAACTGCTGGGGGGTGACCGACACTGTTTCGGTTCCAAAAATACGCTGTCCCACGATATCAAAAGCTCCGGTCAACCATCTCAGGATCCTCGCGTCCGCGCCGACAGAATAAACGAAGTCATTCGGAAGGCTTCCTTTTGTGGTCGTCGTGAGATCTCCAGCAGTAACGGAATCGCTGTTCCACTCATAGCCTATCAGGACGTGAGGAGAAATCCGGGCACGGTAGGAAAACACCGCGAATGGCTTGAACCCGTACGATCCAGAGCCCAAATAGTTCAGGGCATCGCCGGTGGGGAAACGCACGTCCAAACCTGCGGCCAGACCTGCCCGTTCGCCTTCCCATGCGTTCCATTTCACCCGCGCCACCACATCGCCAATTCCACTCGCCGAATTTGCAGGCTGGGGCCCGCCCTCTGAGAATGCGGCATCGGGAAAAGTATGATTCAAGCAACTGGAAGCGAGGCCGGTCACACCCGACGCGGGACTTGTATTTGGACAATTTTTCCATAGATGGAAAAAATAAGGAGCTCCATTGGTATTGGTTACATTTTGATTTGCATTGGTGGCGTCGGGAGTACCCGGAGTAACCGTAATGAATCCATTGGTGCCGGGAACAATGGTGGCCTGAGAGCTTAGCGCCATGCTGACGTTTTCAATGGGAATCACCATGGAGACATCAATCTTCTTGGTGAGCCCGAATGTCACATACGAAGTGTATTGGTTCACCTTAAGACTAACCGAATTTACGGTATCTATGCGATCGCGCACGAAGGCGCATCCGCCGAGATTCTTGGTAGTATTAATTGAACAAGTTACCGGTGCGGCCGGCGGGGGAAGCGAGTTGTCACGGTTGTCATCTGTGTGCGTAAGAATGGCCGGAAAATTATTCAGATTAATGCCGTCTAATTTGTCAAAGTTAAAGTACTGATAGCTGAACCCGACGAACAGCCGATGCCGCCCGACAGTTTCCGCGCGTTCGCCAAGGATCGGTCCCAGGCTATCGTTGCTGGTGACGAATGTTTTGACCGAGGGATCGTAGATCAGGACAACACCGGAGGAGGGAGAGGCCAAGGGCAAAAGGTTCGCTTGACGGCCGATATCCTCGGTTAGAGGCTTTAGCGTCGTCGCAAAGTCACTAGCATAGTGGAATGCGTGATGCCCGACATCGTGCAGTACGTCAGTGAATGCCAGACCTGAGCCATACTCCTGCGGAAGCGCGCAGGCCAGGTTACTGCTTTGCACCGAGCATGGCCCCCCTTGCGCGAAAGCACTGGCGCAACCCGAAAGAGCGACGAGAGCCACGAATGCAGCGTGCTTTATCATTATTTGTCTCCCGGTAGGCAGCACCTCATTCCTTCAAACAGTAGCCTTTATGGGCAGGATTTGAGGAGCTGATGATTCTTGAATTCGGCCTTGGCCGGATGCTCGCGGGAGTTTATACGCCCAATGGGAATTGTCAAGTAGGGCAGGGTGTTCCCGCGAAGGTCGATTATTGAACGTCGGTTATGACCCACGTCCCGGAGTTCGATTTGGCCAACTGGAAAGTCGTTGCGGTGTTGACGACGTTAGGAGTTTTGCTCCCTTTTAGTAGGTAGGATTCCGATAGCCGCCCCTTTACGACAGCCTTGGTGCCGTCGGCGGTAACATCGACGCTGTCGATCACCACCTGCTCCTGGATGGAACCGGCACCCTCGAAAGAGTTCTTGTACTTCTTATAGCGCTGGCCCATAGTCGGCCAAATTTGACGAAGAAGATCTGCGTTTCTCTGATTGAAGGCATCTGCGTAGCGTTGCACAACGGTCCGAACGTCCTGTTCTGGTCTATTCGCATTCACCCCGACGGCAGGGGGCGAGTCGGCCTTTGCGGAAGACCTGGCTGGAGAAACAGGAGGTGGGGTAGGCGCAGCGGATTTCGTGTTGGCCGCGGCCAACTGACTCAAGATAGATTGAGCTTCCGCGGAATGCGCGCTGCCGGGGTATCGGCCCAGGAACTCATTTATTGCCGCGGGTTCCCGCTTGTTGATTCTATTCCAATGGATGTCGTCAATACGGTGGACCGCCTCTTGAGCGTGGGGCGATGAAGGGAAGCGTCCTACGTAAGTCTCAAGCGCTCCGATGTCATCCGGTTTGGTGCGATTCCAAACCAGCTCCTGCAACCGCGATTGCCCTTCCTGGGTATGTGCGCTGTTTGGATATTTCGCCAGATACTGTTCCATCTGGCCCGGATCGCTGGAATTGCGAGCCTGCTCCCAATCTTGCGCTTCAGGCGTCGGCGCCGCTTGCTGTTGCGACGTCTGTGGCAATTGCTGAGTTTTGAGCGCTGGTGCCAGAGCCTTGCTATTGTCCTGCTTCATACTGGCAATTTTTATGGATACATCGCGCTGAAGTGCCGCGGCATCCGGTTTTCGAGGACCGTCCAGCGCGATCACCTGATCAAGAAGAGTGGTCGCGCGCTGCAGCCCTTGTTGATCTTTTGCACGCGAGCTCTTTTGCGCCTGTCGAAAGAGGTCTTCTTCCTTTTGGCGCCCGGGAATTACCTCATCGAGATCTCTC
>Ga0302222_10001081_pt1 | contig 14309 bp, 8 predicted proteins | sample II_Palsa_E2_2_FD_194570 | JGI IMG/M metagenome (GOLD analysis project Ga0302222, IMG submission 194570) | Peat permafrost microbial communities from Stordalen Mire near Abisko, Sweden - II_Palsa_E2_2 | ecosystem: Environmental > Terrestrial > Soil > Palsa > Peat permafrost | place: Sweden... | reverse complement strand
CGAACCTCACTCGTCCGGCCAAACGCGTTGTCCGATTCTATAACCAGCGGGGAACGGCGGAGCAATGGATCAAGGAAGGCAAGCATGCGGTAAAGTGGACGCGCCTCTCGTGCCATGATTTCGTAGACAACCAGGCGCGGCTGCATCTCTTCGTGTTGGCCTACAACCTTGGAACTTCCTCCGGCAGCTGGTCCTGCCGCGGGAAGTTCGGCGCTGGACCTTGACGACGACTCGGGAGAAATTGATCAAGATCGGGGCAAAGGTTGTTCGCCACGCCCGGCGGGTCACTTTCCAACTCGCGGAGGTGGCAGTGCCCCGGAGGTTGTTCCAGGCCATCCTGTGTGCAATCGACCGTTTGCGCCTTCCGATGCCAGCTTCCGGATGACTGCTTCTCTGACGCTGCCTTCCAGTCTTGGCGTTCATGAGAGCACTGTCTCCTCACGGCGACATTTCGCGCCACCGGCAGCCCATTTGTGCGGAGTATACATCACGACGGGCCCCCGGCATGCCGCAAAAGTAACTTCGGGCTCGAAGACCGAACCGATTTCTACAAGTTTCACACGAACGAGCCCACAACCCGCTCAAATCATGAACTCAAATGGGAAATCCCGGATAAGGTCCCGGAGACGACGGTGCTTCGCGAATTGGAGAGGACGACGGCTGAGGAATGTGCTGAATACGCACGCGCGCGAATGCAGACCGCGCTTCAATTTGAGCGCAAGAAGGACCTCTGGGATCATGCCCTTTCTAAGAGGCCGATTCGGGACCTCGCGGCGGAATTCGGCGTATGGAACTGCCAGTCCATCAATTATCTTGCCGCCAAATTGGCCCCTTCTCTCATATACGGATTCGACAGTTTCGAGGGACTTCGAGAGGATTGGTCGGGTTGGAAGGAAACGAAAGGGACGTTCAGCCTCGAAGGCCGGCCTCCTGTCGTCGCGTCCAATGTCAGGTTGGTCAAGGGGTGGTTCGACGAGACGGTGCCCAAATTCCTCGTCGAAAACACGGAGCCCTTTTCCTTTGTCCACATCGACTGCGACACATACGAGTCATCCAGCACAGTCCTCGACCTCATCGGCCCAAGACTCGAGATCGGAACCATCTTGGTGTTCGACGAATACTTCGGATACAGGGGCTGGAGGCTGGGGGAATTCAAAGCATGGAAGGAATTCATTCAACGGCGGGAGATCACGTACGAATACATGGCATTCTCATTGCAAGCCGTGTCGCTCCGGATCACTCGGACGTGACGTGCGGGGCCGCCATTCTTGAACAACCGCGCGACTAGCCTTCTTCAGCCTGGAATATTCAGGCTGTTCCTGGCGATTCTGGTGCTTGTCAACCACTCGAGCCGCTTCGATCTGGGGGACTGGGCCGTTTATACGTTTTTCATCCTGAGCGGCTATTGGATATACAGGATGTGGGAAGAGAAATATTCAAAGGCGCGGGCACCTTACCGGCTATTCATTTGCTCCCGCATTCTGCGGATCCTTCCAGTCTTTTTGCTGGCGAATCTCCTGTCAGCACTTGTCCTCGCGGCGACTCATCCGGTTTTCCCGGGACCGCAATGGAGGTGGTTGTACGCCGCCGGATCGAATCTGTTCCTCCTAGGTTATGCGAACCTTCCCTTCTCGCAGGGCGGTCTTCGTGTCGCGTGGAGCCTGGATGTCGAAATGCAATTTTATCTCGTCTTCCCGTTTGCCTTCTATCTTTGCACCCAGGCGCGGCCCCTCGTGCTTTGGAAAGTTCTGATCGGCGCAGGTTGCATCGTCGGAATAACTGTGTTTTTCATTCCAAACGACATCGGGGCGAGAAACCTGACTTGCTACGCCCTGTATTTCTTAATCGGCGCGGCAGCCGCTCGCCGGAATTGGAGGCCGTCGGGGAAATTGGCGGACGCCTTGTTGATCTCAATGTTTTGCTTGGTGGCTTTCTGCTGGTGCAGCCCCGATGCGCGACAACTCTTCGAAAATGCCAAACATGGGGCAACCGAATCAGGCATTCATAGCAAGCGTGTCCTTCAGGCGTTGCTGGCAATTGTCACAGCACCTATAGCGCTTCTGAGCGTAAGAAATCATTCCAGTAGATTCGATCGGACGTTGGGGGAGTTTACATACGTTTTCTACCTAATGCATTGGCCGGTCATGATGCTCCACGCATATTATTTTGAAAACCTTCCCCCTTTGCAGCGCCTGCCCTCGTTACTGGGGGCGTGGACCGTGGTCACGGTTGCGTCATTACTGATATTCCAGTATTTTGATCAACCAATCGAACGCACGCGCAAACGTTGGGTCGCAAACCAAGTTGCCGCCCAGTCCTAATGTCCACGTATTACCGGCTGAAATGCGGGAAGAGCAGAGTCCAGGACATTCTGAATTCGCGCTAGAGCGGCTCCGGCGCCGTCCTCTGAACCGGTCTGCAGGAAGACGTAGGCCCATCGAGGGGATCGGCCGCGTCCGAGACGATTCCATGCACCGTAAATGATCCTCTTCGCCTGTGAATTTACGATGCGGTCATCCCCTATGAACCAATAGGCGATGACATTCGGCTTCAAATCAGGATCGGACAAAGCATCGACAAGTCGATCCCATGCATAACCCACTTGATCTGCTTCCTTCCGGCGTTTGAACGCCGGGTCGTTTTGTAACCCTGGCCAGATGGTAGCATCGAATGTGGCTAAATCCATGCCAGCGGGGAAAGTTCGATTCTTTGCCAGATACCAGCCTAACAGGTTGGATTCTGTTCCTTCGCAGACGATGACAGTGCCACCGTGGGCAAAAGACTCCTTCGCTGCGAGGTACTCGGTAAGATCGGTGATCGTATCGAGTTCCGTCAGCACATCCCGGAAGCTCTCTTCGGTCATCACATGGACAAATCCCTCTAACACGTTTTCCCCGCTGCCCGCGGTCGCCATAGGTGAGTTGATCGAAGTCAGGATCAAGATGGGTGGTTTTTTGCAGCAACTCCGCTGGTAGGGACACACCGAACCGGCGCACCGCAGGGACGAACTCATCGTAGAGTCGCGCATGCCCGGCGCGCAATGGCTTCTCCTCGGTCATTGTTACATATGCGAATTCGCCGGTCGCGGAACGTACCGGCGCATTCCAGCCGCCATCCGTGGAGTCAATGCCAACTCGAACGAGCAAGCCTTTCATAAGGAAGGTCCCCAGAAATCCCCGACCGGGCACTCCGGAAAATCATTTCCGCCGTCCTGTAGTGACGGCCGGTAAACCGATCCCCTCCCACTGCATCGCCACATCTCGGATGACGAGAAAGACGTGTAATACTCAATCCGATTTCGGCTATTCGGCGCTGTTACGTGCGAGTTGGTGCCGGACACCTAGAACGGAGAGGAGCGGGGTTTCTGCTCTGTCACTCAGAGAAACGAGCCGTTTACGGGCTCACCCCGTCCGATTTCGACTCCCGGCTCTCGCACCAAAATAGGGGTCTAGCCTACTGAACGTCGTAAACCTCGACAAGCGCCAGACCGGTATCGCCGCTGGCTCCGGAAACCTCGGCCGTGTAGCTGCCCGGGGGCAGTGTGATGAGAACCGCGGAATCCGCGGTGGCGGAGGTGCCCCAGGAAAAGGCTCCGACCGAGGCGGCCGTCGCGGCGATCTGGGTGTCACCGCCCCAGCCGGTGTCGGCCTGAATAAGCGTCGATGTTCCGTCGGCATTGCTCTGGAAGAGCTCGATCTGCGGGTCCGGCAACACCCCGGAGAGCCCGAACTGGGCAAGCGCTGGCCCGGATCCCCTGATGAGGACGGTCTTCGATGTCGTGCCGCCGATCACGAATCCGGCGATGAGGATGTTTCCCCCCGAGCCGACCTCGTCGCGTGCCGAGACGTTGATCAGGCGTGGAGAGGCAAGGGTGTAGGTCCCCGGGGGCGTGGCATCATATACCTCGGCCAAGGCGACCCCGGTGTCCCCGCTGGCTCCGCTTATCACGGCAGTGTAGGAACCTGCGGGAAGGGTATCGACAAATGCCGAGTCGAGGCTTGCGGCACTTGTCCAGTCAAACGCTCCCACGGAGGCGGCGGTGCCGGCGATCTGTTGGGCGCCTCCCCATCCCTGGTCCGAGGCAATGACGCCTGAGGAGTTGTTGAGCTGCAGCAGAGGATCAGGAAGGACGCTTGAGACGCCGAACGGTGCAAGCGCGGGCCCCGACGCCCGAACGAGAAGGCTCTCCTCGCCCGAGGTCCCCTGCCCTCCGACCGTGAATCCGGCTATCGCCACGTTCGAGCCCGTTCCCACGAGCGAACGGCAAGAAATATTCGTTAGGCGCCCCGGATCCGGCGTGGCGACCACGTCGAGCGTCACCGCACTCGTCATCACCGAGCCCCCTGAATTCGTCACCAGGCAGGTATAGCTCCCGTTGTTATTCGCCGAGGCGTTGCCGAGGATGTACGTCGAATCCGTGGCGCCCAAGATCGCCGCGCCGTCGAAGAACCACTGGAACGAGTCGCCGCCTCCTTCAGCCCGTGCGACGGGGGTGCTGCGGCCAGCGCCGAGCGAGGCCGCATTGGTCAGTGAAGCCGGCATCGCGGTCACGGACGATGGCCCGCCGCCCACGCCTGAGGAAAAGGCCACCGTGGTCCCGGATGATATCGTTGTGATCCGGTCCTTCGGCGGATTCAGGATGGGTGTGACAACGGTTGCGGCGTTGACCGTTAGCGTGGCCGAATTGCTTGCGACCGATCCATTCACGGTGAAGGCGACTGCATAATACGAGTTGCCGCTCGAGGCGGCGTTTGCAGCCACCGTGAGCGTCGAACCCGTCGCGCCGGAAATAGCCGGAGAGTTCACCGAATTCCGGAACCCCTCGAACCATTGGTAATCGACTGTCGCGGAGCCCCCTGAGACGCCCACCCAGAACGTGGCGTTTGCCCCGTCGTTCGCCGTCTGGTTTTGCGGCTGAGCCGTGATCGTGGGCGGTACCGGCCCGGATGCCGTGATGGAGACTACATTGGACGTCACCGAGTTGATTGAATTCGTCACCGTCACAAAGAAGCTGCCCGAATAGCCATTCGGGATGTTGTCCAGGCTCAATGTCGACTCGTTCGACCCGCCGTTCGTCGGTCCGGCCGCAATGCTGGGGCCGCCGTTTTGGTTAACAAAGCTCCCGTCGGAATTGATGGCTGTCGCGCTCCCAGGCGTCCCTTCATACCATTGGAAGGTGGGATTGGTGCCGGAAGCCTCGCAGTTGTAGACGAAGGACGCACCGGGCCCGACGCTTTCATTCGCGGGAAGCGGCTGCATCGTGATTGCGACCGGCTGCGCCGGGGGAGACCCAAACGTCAGGATCGCCACGTTGGACGTAACCGAGCCAAGTGAATTCGTCACCGTCACATAGCAACTGAATTGCCCGAAAATGAAACTTGCATTGGTGAAGGTTAACGTCGCCGTGTTTGCACCGGAGACGACGTTGGTGCTGCCGCCGCCGTTCACGCCGTTGAGACTCAAATTGTCGACTAACGTGTTACTTTTCCCAAGCGTCCCGAAATACCATTGGTATTCATTTGCAGTGCCGGTTGCCACGACGGAGAAGGTTACGGTGTCACCGTCCACGGTGGTTTGGCTCACGGGCTGGGTGGTAATCACCGGCGCAATAGGAGTGGGCGTAGGCGACGGCGCGGGCGTTGGCGACGGCGTCGGTGTCGGTGTTGGGGTGGGTATCGGACTGGGCGTCGGCGTCGGAGACGGTGTGGGCGTAGGACTTTGGGTCGGCGTGGGACTCGGCGTAGGTGTCGGAGACGGTGTGGGAGTCGGACTTGGCGAAGGCGTTGGCGTAGCGCTCGGCGAAGGCGTAGCCGTCGGACTTGGAGTCAGCGTGGGACTCGGCGTCGGGGACGGTGTGGGCGTCGGACTCGGGGTCGGCGACGGAGTTGGCGAGGGTGTCGGACTCGGGGTTGGCGACGGAGTGGGGGTCGGAGTGGGCGTCGGACTCGGCGTAGGGGTTGGAGTAGGCGTAACGGGACTCAGAAGGTACGCGTTGCCGTCGGAGCCGTTGGCCACAATTTGTCCCAGATCGTTGATCGCATTTGCAATGTTCAGCGTTACACCGGTTGGCAAACCGCTGCCCACGATGCCGCTTTCCAATGCGCTGAGATCAATCATCTGACCTCCGCTGTAGACAAAGGCGTCTGGTGTTCCCAAACCCGCGATCCCAACTCCCACTATTGTGCCGGAATTATTGATGGCGGTGGCATAGCCGAGGGTTCCGCCGGGAAGAGTGCCGAGGCTGGTCATGGTTCCGTTGCTGTAGCTGAAGGGCAACTCACTGTTGACGACATTTCCCGCGGACGATCCACCCACGATCGTGCCGGAATCATTGATTCCTAGTGCAGAGCCCCCGAGACCCGACCCAAGGGTGCCGCTTATCACGCCGAGGCCGGTCACGGTTCCGTTGCTCCAGCTGGTTGCCTCGGGGTAGCTGAAGTCGGGCGGGGCCAAGGCAAATTCAGAATAGCCAACGATCGTGCCGGAGCTGTTGATGGCTGCGGCGCCGGAGTTGCTGCTCCCGCTCAGCAAACCCAGTTCGGTCATGACACCATTGATGCAGATGACGGCAAAGCCATCCGTCTGGCCGACAATTGTGCCGGAGTTGTTGATGGCGAGGGCGCTGCTGTCGCCGATTCCGTTAAGCGTTACAAGGGTAGTCGCAGTTCCACCGCTGTAGCTGAAAGCTGTCTTGTAACCGTTGGCGTTAGTAAAATCACCCACGATCGTGCCGGAATCATTGATGCCAAGGGCTTCGCTGTTGCCGTTCCCGACAGACGTGCCCAGGTCGGTCATGGTGCCGTTGCTCCAGCTGAAGGCGTCCATGCTGCCGCTGCTGGTACCTGACTGTCCGACGACCGTTCCAAAATTGTTTATGCCGTTAGCGGCGCTGCCTATTCCGCCAAGCGTGCCCAATGCAGTCACAGTGAACGAGAGCGGGGGCGCGCCCCCGTTGACTACTGTGACGGTGCCGACTTGATCGCCCTCGTTTCCGAAGTTGGCGACATAGATCATGTTTGTCGCCTGGTTGACCGCGACAGCGTCAGATTCATAGGAATTGGGATCGGTCACGATGGTTGTGGCGTTCGTGGCACCGTTTAACACCGTCAAGTTGTTGCCATTGTAGTTCGAGTAGTAGCTTGCGATGTAGATCGTGTTCGTCGCCGTGTTGACCGCGACGGCCTGGGGGTCGTCGACATTTGGATCCGTAACATTTGTGAAGGCATTTGTGGCACCGTTTATCACCGTAACGGAGTAGTTGCTGTTCGCGGCGTAAATCAGGTTCGTCGCCGTGTTGACCGCGATGGCTTCAGGTGTATTTGCATTGGGATCCGTCACCGTGGTTGTCGCATTGTTGGACCCATTGATCACCGTCACGTTGCCGCCTCCATTGGCGACGTAGACCATGTTCGTCAACGGGTCCACCGCGATGGCCGTGGGCCTGCCGCTGGCATTTGGGTCCGTCACCGTGGTTGTCGCATTGTTGGACCCGTTGATCACCGTCACATTTGCGCTGTCGGCGTTGGCGACGTAGATCGTGTTTGTTGTCTGATTGACCGCTAACGCGCGGGGACCACTGGCATTGGGATCAGTGACAGTAGCGGTCGCATTCGTGGTCCCGTTGATCACGTCCACGTCATTGAGGCCCTCGTCGACGACGTATATTGTGTTTGTTGCCGTATTGACCGCGATTGCGCTGAAGAACGAATTGTCATTGGTGTTCAGCACAACCGTGGCGGTGATAGTATTGGTGGCCCCGTCGATCACCGTCACGTTACCGCTGTCGGAATTGGCGGCGTAGATTGTGTTCGTCACCGGGTTGACCGCGACGAATTCGGTGCCGTGGGCATTGGGATCCGTCACGGTGGTGACGGCATAGGTGACACCGTTGATCACCGTTACGTTTTGGAGGCCGGAGTCGCCGACGTAGATCATGTTCGTCACCGGATTGACCGCGACGGACGATGGTTCTCCTGAGTTGCCCACAGAGATTGTGCCGGCCACATACTGAGCGTGGAGCGACGGCGGACATAGCAACGCGAGCACGAATCCGCCCACCGCCTTTCCGAGGCCGACAAATTGAGCGCCGCGATAGTTGTTCATCGTCGGGTTAGGGGGCGGAAATCAATCGCGAGAACCACCCTTTCCCCGACGGAAATGGTAAAAACTTCGCGGGAAATTTCATTCAATCGGCAAGGTAAAATCCTGGAAGCGTTAGTTATTGCACCATAGTCGGTTAAGTAGCAATTAAAACGAGTGGATGGGGCCGACGCTACGCAATATTCCCGATAGGGCCTGGCGAGAGAACGAACTCCACGTTATTTCTAACCCGGGATTTCCCATTTGGCTTGATGGTTCGGGTTGTTTTTGGGGTCAGTCGGGGTGAACGAGTGAAAATCTGCTCGGTCCTCGTTCGAGAATCGAGATCCTGGTGGCTCGGAGCGCCGTTGTCACCCGAATTTCGTCGTTCTTGCCCGACGCGGGACCAAAATGCAACGAGGTCGTCGGCCCAAGGAGACACTACTCCCACGGTGTCCGGCGCTGTATACTGGGGTTGAAGGGAATCGATCATCCGGGAGTCGGCATCGGCATTCTCAGGCGGTCGATCGCACACAAGATGGCCTGGAACAACCTCCGGGGGACCGCCACCTCCGCCAACTGGAAGGTGACCTGGCGGGCGTGGCGAACGACCTTGGCCCCGATCTTGATCAGTTTTTCCCGAGTCGTCGTCAAGGTCCAGCGCCTGACTTCCCGCGGGAGTACCAGCTGCCGGAGGAAGTTTCCGAGGTTGTACGCCAACACGAAGAGATGCAGCCGCACCTGGTTGTCTACGAAATCATGACACGAGAGGCGCGTCCACTTTACCGCATGCTTGCCTTCCTTGATCCATTGCTCCGCCGTTCCCCGCTGGTTATAGAATCGGACAACGCGTTTGGCCGGACGAGTGAGGTTCGTAACGATGAAGCCAACCCGGGGAAACAATTCGCCTTTGTGCCATTCAACCTTGGCGACCACCCGCCTGGAGCGGTTCCAGCTCTGAGCCTGGTAGGAAAAGTCGGCATACCGGACCAGCGGTGCATTTGACGGTCGGCCCACGGGCCGCGTCAAGAGGGGCTCTATCTCCCGCTGCAACACGTCGTTTCCTGGGAGGCGAATGGCATAGAAATATCCTTCGACCTCCAGAAACCGGTAGAGCTCCGGCTGAGCGAATGCGGCGTCTGCTCGAAAACGACGGGGAAGCCTTCGGCCACGGTAGCGTGCCACGACCGGCTCCATGACATTCCTCCAATCCTTGGCGCTGTGGACGTTCCCCTCCCTGAGCATGGAGTGTTCGACGTCTCCAAACTGGTTGAAGCAGAAAAGTGGGTGATAGCAGGTGCAGCCAAAATGCCCGTTGTAGGCTGTGCCCTGCTGCTCCCCGTAGGTTTCGCTGACAGAGCTGTCCATATCCGGGACGACCTCCCGCAGTCGCCTGCGGTCCCGCAATTGATCGATCCATTCACCGGAGGCCTTCGCAAGAGCGGCCAGATTGTGGGGCTGTGTCAGCACCTCGGTCTCGAAACGTGCCATCTGGCTTGTCGACGCTGCCGAATGCTCAGTCGCTCGTCCCCCGACCACTTGCCTCATGACCGGATCGACCGCGAGCCGTTCCGCATCGTTGGTGTCTTCGTAGCCTGCAAGCCGACTATATATAGACTGGCGAATCAGGGCCAATATAGAATGCTGCGTGTTCTTGCCTGTCCGCCAGTCGCTCAGCAGTTGGCCGCTCATCGTTGTCAGTCCGAGCACCTCGTCCATCTCCCTATAGGCAAGCAGCCCTGCGTCGGACGAAATATTGGCGCCGTGAAATTCCAACGTCAGGCGCCGGTCAAAACTCAGCTTTAAACCATCGGTTTTGGTCGCACCCATTGGATTTCGTGTTCTCAAGGTTTCAGGAGTCTTTATACCGTTCCATATCAGCTGGTTAGGTATACACATCGTTAGCAATCCTCATGCCAATCTGGGAAATCCGGGTCAATACCGATTCTCTTCCTTACGCGCATGCGATTCCTATCCCGTACTCTCGAGGATTGAGTGATTTAGGCATTTATTCATACGTAAATCGACGTAGAAGGAAACATCGACCGCAATCAGCGCATTTTAAATAAGGAATAGAACTCAGGACAATTGAGCTCCCCCAGACGGTTTCCGAGTATAAACTATCGCTGAAATGTCCGCCTGCTTGACATTCCCAAATGGAATTGGCGCAAGATCGCCGGAATTGACAGATATTGCCGGTAACATTGGCCCCGTGTACGGATGCCATTTGTCCTTTCGCTTTTTCTCACTTGCCATCTGGGCAACTATGTTTCTCGCAGGTTGCGAGAGCGTTGGTCCGAAGGCGATCGATGTGGGCCGCGTCAACTATAACGACGCGATCGAGCAGACTTCAATGGAGCAGACACTCCTGAATATTGTACGGGTTCACGAACACATGCCGATGCAATTCATGGATATCAGCGAGGTTGATGTGGGCCTTCAGTTTGAAGGCCAATTGAGCGGGACATTCATGGCGCCCCATGCCACGGCCGGTCATGATCGAGCGGGAGTCGCAACCCTACAATATGAGGAGACTCCGACAATCCGTTACCTTCCATTGCAAGGCCCTGCATTGGCTCAGCTATCAGCCGCTCCCATCGGGGTGGATTCGCTTGCTGCGCAGCTCGATTCGGATTGGCCGATCGCGTCGGTCCTGGCTTTCGCCGTTCAAAACCTGACCCCGAACCCCCGGGATTACTATAAAGCTTACGCGGCGATCAGGGTTCTCTATGAAGATAACCGGTTGATTATCGGGACCGCCCATATAATTGACGGACAACAAAAGCAGATAGCTAATGGCGGCGATGCGAGTACGGGCACGGGTTCTTCGCAATCTGCGTCGAGCGATGCCTTGGTGCTTTACTACATCCATGATAAGAGCGGGAAAGACGCCTCCAAGATGGATCTTCTCTGGGAGGTTCTCCATGGGATATATAAGCCTTGGCAATCGCGGCCTACAGATGATGATCCCGACTACTACCGCATTACCTTACGTGCCGGGCCGCAAAATTTCACGTGGGACAAGACAAGCAAGGCGCTCACTTCTGAGAAGGACTCGGGAAATAAGGAATCCGATGCTTCGAATTACGGTGTCATGCCGTTTTTCAAGACGCGATCGGCACTCGGAATAGTTCGCGACCTTACCCACAAGGAACTCGATTGGGATTTGGTGGTTTTCGTTACAGCGGATGAATTCGAGAATAAACTGAAATTCATGGTGGAGCATTTCGAGGATGAAATTCGAAGGGGATTTCCAAGGGATTTTTACATCTTTGACCCCTGCAAGCATCTATTGAATAATTATATAGGTGAGTTCGATCGCCCAAATACGCAGGACGATGACATCAAGGACATGAATACCGTTAGCGGTGCTGAGAATCCATGGTATGATCCCATACGGTCGAGCGATATACCTCTTCGCAGCCCCTTAGACGATGTCATCCCCGCTGCTGGCGAAAAGACTCTCCAGGATCTTCAGGCCGACAAGCACGTTCTTGATCGCAGCGACGGACTAAGGCATTTCATGATCATCATTGAGTCGGAGTCGCAGCCGCCGACCGATGCTTATGTTGGCGTAAAAATGAAGATTAGGGGAAGCGATGTTTACTATTACATCGATAAGGACGATGTCGTTTCGCAGAACAATTTCACGTTGGTTTCCCATTTTCTCACTATCCAGGCAGTGCCTCAGACCCAACAGCTGACACCCACATTGCCCGTTGGAACATCGCACTAGGTTCTCGAAGGCAGACCGCGAGATCGTCGAGACTGGCACGCCGGAGTAACACCAAGGCTATCTGAACTGAAATGCGCATTTTTCGAGGCAACGCCGCCCAGAAAAATCGGCGAAGGGAAATAATATACGGTGCTCTCACGGGATGGCGGTCTAGCGTGATTCGATAGAGCTGCCGATTTGCTTCCCAAAGTGGCAACTTCCTCGATGGTTCCGCGACCTGCGCGAGCCAGCACCGCACTCCGGCCCATGCGCCGGGTTCATACCCATCCTTCCCCCTTTGGGGCACTCAGGTTGTCTTCGTGAACGTCGGCTCCGGCGGTTCCGTGACGCTCATCTCACGCTCGCCGCCCTTGGGGTCCTTCTTGCTCCGGAGGTCCTTGAACTTGATGCTGGGCTTGGCTGTGGCTTTCTTTTTCGGTGGGTTCATGGCGATCGCGATTTTGTTCTTTTTGGGTTCAGCCATCCTTCCTGGATGGGCGGCTTGAAGTGTTTGTTTGGCTTCGCAGGGCCAGCTCTTGCCGATGCCGGGAGCCCCTGTCAATGAATTGGGTTTCCGCTGGATGGTCAGAGGCCCAGCGACTTCACGTAGGCGATGCTCAGCGGGATATTCACAAGGGGGGTGGGGGACTCGTCCTCGATGAAGTACCACTCGACGCCGACCGAGCGGGACTCCCGGAACACGGACGGCCAGTCGACCTGCCCGGTGCCGACCGCGACGTCGTCGGTGGCCGGGGCGTGCCCGGTGAAGATCCCGGTGGGCGCCCCCTTCCGGATGTCCTTCACGTGCATCAGCCTCCAGCGGGTCGGATACTTTGCCATCAGCGCGGTCGGATTCTGGCCGCCGTGCGTGGCCCAGAAGACATCCAGCTCGAAGGAGAGGTCCTCGGGATGGGTCGACCGGGCGAGGATGTCGAAAGGCGTGTCGCCGTTGCCATCCATGCGGAACTCGTAGCCGTGGGGATGGTAGGCCAAGGTGATGCCCGCGGCCCGGAAGGCGGCGCCCCAGGCGTTGAAATCGACCGCGGCCTTCGCGGCGTCGTCATCGGTGAACGGCTTCGCGTCGTCGTGCGGGATCCAGGCGACCATCGCGTACTTGACGCCCAGGGCCTTGGCCTCGGCCACCGCGCCGGCGACGTCCTTCGTCAGGCGCTCATACGCGAATCCCGTGCTTACCATCCTGAGCCCGCGCGACGCCAGCTCGGCATTGTAGGCGTCCACCGCCGCGCCCTTGGGAAGGCCGCCCTCGATGACCGTGAAGCCAAGCGCCTTGGCTTCGTCCAGGCCGGCGCGCCAGCCCTTCTCCTTGCTCGTGACGCGCAGGCTGTACATCTGCAGGCCGAGATGGTCGGCGACATACGGGGCGGGCGCCTTGGCGCCGGGAGCATTCATGCAGCCGGCGAGGAGGGCCGCCGCGGCGAGGGTGGCGAGGAGGGCGGAAGCGGGGGTTTTCATGGGGTTCCGAAAAGCGGGGGACGGGGCGCCGAAGGATCACCACGAAACTCCCCGGGCCGCGCCGCGGCAACAGAATTTGGCCCTACTGCCGGTCCCACCACTGCTTGAAGGAGTCCACGGCATGGTGCCACTGCGGGCGCAGCTGGTTCATGGCCTCGTGCACCTCCGCGCCGTGGTGCTTCGAGTACCAGAGGAAGAGCACGAGCATCACGATCCAGAATACCGGGCTCCACAGGTGCACGAAGGGGCCGCCATACGCGTGGCCGTACGGGCCGTGGCTGTAGGCATGGCGCATCGCCTTCAGCGGCCACTTGAGCATCTGGAACGCGATGATGAGGATGACGAACCCGGCCCAGAGCGGGATTCCCGCCGGCAGCCCGATCCCGAAGACGGCGCCGGTCGCCAGGAGCGAGATCAGGCATGCGAAGGTGAAGAGCGAGATGAGGACGCACAGGAGCGTGAGGACCGGGACCGCGAGCCACGACCCGAACGCCGGATGCGGGTGCTGCGCCCAGTACGTGTGCCAGTTCTGCTGCCACTGGTGCGCGTTCTGGTGCATCTCCCTCTGGAAATTCCGCCTCCAGGCGCGCATCTCCACCTTGACCTTGCGCTTCCATTCGCGGTGGGCGCGCCGGTCGCCGAAGGTCCTCATCCCCTCGTAGTATCCCTCCCTGGCGCGGCGGATGAACTCCTGCGCGGTCGACGGGCCGCCGAAGGCCGCGGCCTTCTCAGCCGAGGTGGTGGCGGAGGGAAGGATGATCATCATGAGGACGTACAGGAGCAGCCCCGCGCCGTAGGTGAAGGCCAGGAGCGCGAACAGGATCCTGACGATCGTCACGTCGATGCCGAAGTAGGCGGCGAGCCCGTTGCAGACGCCGCCGACCATCGCCCCGTCGCGGATCTTGAAGAGGCGCCGGGGGGAGGCGCCGGGCTCGCCCGGTGCGGCCGCCCTCGGGCCGGCCTGTGCGCCGGCCGCGGCGGCGCGGTCCGCCGCGGGCGACCCGGCCGCGGGGGCCGAGGCGTCCTCGACGGGACCCATCTC
>Ga0302222_10001075_pt1 | contig 14335 bp, 10 predicted proteins | sample II_Palsa_E2_2_FD_194570 | JGI IMG/M metagenome (GOLD analysis project Ga0302222, IMG submission 194570) | Peat permafrost microbial communities from Stordalen Mire near Abisko, Sweden - II_Palsa_E2_2 | ecosystem: Environmental > Terrestrial > Soil > Palsa > Peat permafrost | place: Sweden... | reverse complement strand
TGCGTGGGCGTAGTTTCGTATGGATCCGTCACGACCGTGACTCCCGGCACCGCGCTGATTTTTTCAGCGGCCATTGCCGCAGTTTTCAAATCGGCGAGCGGAAGAGTCGCCGGAGGAATCCACAACGCGAGCAAGCCACTAGCTGAAGGCACCCAGCGATCCACAATGAACAGAGTCGCGGGCGTGACTTTGTCGGCGCTACCCGCGATAACCTTCGCCGTTGAACCAGAGGCCGTTTCGTCCGTCACTTTCAAACGCACGCCGCTAGCCGGGCTGTTCTTATCCGCCGGCACAAGTTCGGTGCCGACCCCGAATCCCAGCGTGAGTCCGCCGAAAAGCTGAACGGCCTCGGGGCCATCCACTTCAACGACGGGCAAAGTGAATTTGCCCGAAAGATTCCCGGAGCTCGTTCCGAAGAGCGGCCCAGCGATGCGCTCTTCCGTCCCCGAAATGACGGGCACCTGGCTCGCGCCGGCGGAACGCATCAACGCGAATGTCTGCTGGAAAATATCGTTCGCGGATTCGTTGATTGGCGCAGAGTTCAGCACCTTAATGAGCGCCGCGGTGAAAGCGCCGTGGTCCACGCCATGTTCGTCGCGGCCTTCGGCAGCGCTTTCAATATCCTGCGCGGCGGCGAAGACGAGCGCGCCGCTCTTTTCCGGAAATGGACCGCTATAGTCGTCCAACGAATCGCGCGGGTCGGGTTCGGCGGCGCGAACGCGATTAAATTTCGAGTAGCCCCGAGTGACGGCGCCGCTATGGCAACTGTCGAAGATGGCCGTAAGCGTTGCGCCCTTGTTGATCACCTTCATGAACGCGCGCGCGTATTCCTTGTCGCGGATATCGGTCGTGCCCTTGTAGGAATCGGAAGGCACGGTGGTTTCATCCTTCTTGTCCCCTTTCCAGCTCTTCGAATTGTTCATCTGCGAGCCGTGCCCAGCGTAATAGAAAAAACTGATATCGCCGGGCGACGCCGGATCGGCGAGATACGTCTGAATCGCGTGCAAAATATTTTCATGCGAAGCTTCGGCTTCGGTGAGGATGTGGATGTTCTTTTCTTCGAAGCCGTATCGAGTGACGAGCAATTGGTGGATGCTGCCAACGTCGTTCAACGAGCCCTCAAGGTTCGTCCAGCTTCCCCGGCCTTTGCTGGGCCCGCCCGAGCTTGCGCCGCCGGAGCTTGCGCCTTCCGCGACAACGATTTTCTGAACGGTTACACCTTCCGGGATGTAAGTGTTGACGCCGACGAGAACAGCGCGACGCGTCTGGGCAATGGCGGGAGCCGCGAAGAATGAGATAACGAAAAAGGCGGGGAGCATTAAATTCGCCGCGCGCCGCATGAATTGCCTACGTGAATCCAACTCTCGCACCATGAGAATTCCCTCCTGCGAACAGATTCGTTCCATTAATTGATCATTGCTTTTCGAGCGACGAGTTTATTCCTGGACGCAGGCGCACGCAAGATTAGGGATTATGCGGCGTGCCGCTCCCGTAGGCGCGTTCTAGGCGTTCTGTTACCCATTGCGGGCAAATCCTGGACGCCAGTAAACAACTAATCTATTCAGACTATTTGTGCGAATTCAAGCGGGAGGCTGATGGCTATTTGCTGGATGGCGCCGTCGGCTCATGCAGCGGCAGGTCCACCGTCATCGGCGGATGATCGGAAATACGATCGTCAACGGATTCGTTCAGCTCGCGCATGGTTTGCCCGAATTGCGGCGCAAACAAATAGGGTTGCCCCTTGCGGCGCGGATCTTCGATGAATGGTTTTACAAAAAACCAATCGAGCTTGAACCGCCCCACGAGCCCTTTGTAGTCGCGAGAGAACGCATACGTAGGAACAAAGCCCTTTCGAGCCCGCGCGTTGCTGTCGGCGAGCGTTCTGCCTTTGTGCTGCAGCGAGTGTTCTGGATCGCCGCGGAAATCAAACGCTCGCAGGTCTGAGAAACGAAACCTCTCCACTGTTTTGAAGAGCGCGCGTTCGCGATTGTCCCAGAGTATGGGTAGATGGAACGCGCTCGGGTCGTTGTAACCGTGAAAATAATGAACCGGAACCAAGGCGTACTGAAAAATTCCGAGTGGATTGAAGTGGGAAATGGCCTGGCCGATCCAAAATTGATAGTCCGTCACGCGGCTCATAATTTCATTGCGAACAGACGTAGGCGTATTGTCCTTGCTCGTCGTGTTGAGATCGCCCGCCATGATCACCGGATTCTGATTTTGATTCACTTCGCCCAGTAGCGCTTTCATCTGCCGAAGCCGGCATGCGGGCGGGCATTTATTCTCCAAGTGAACTGCAACGACCGTCGCTTCTCCGGTAGGCGAATCGGGTATCGATAAGTCCGCGATCAACGCCATTCGGCCGCCTTGGCGCACCTCTCGCTCGACTCGCTCTTTAAACAACTGGCGAGCAGCCCATCTTCTCCCCTTCTCCAGCTTCGCGGCCTCTTTCGCTTCCTGCCCGTACCAGTCGTAGCAGATCGGCAGGCGGAAGATGCGCGCGTTCCGAATGGGATAACGGCTCAAGATGGCGGTGCCGTGGAGACCGCGATAATGCTCGCGATCCACCTTCAAATCCTGCTGCAACCGCAAGTCTCGCTGCGCGTTAGGCAAATGCACTTGCTCTGTCCCCAAGTCGAACACCGGGTCCAGTTCGACAAACTCCACTCCGTAGGCGTAGTTCATATGCAGAGCGGCAGCGAGCTCGCGGGCCACATCGCGGTACTCAGTTCGCTTCATGCCTAAGTCAACTTCATTGAGGACCAGGACATCGACGCTTTGCAGATAATCCAATTGCGATTCGACCAACAATTTCTGAGCGGCGGTAATTCTTCGCTGGTTGCCCTCGAGACGCTCGAATTCGCTTGTGCTCGTCAGCGCGGATCGAATCAGCTCGAAATTCAGACTTCGTTCGATGTTCCAAAGACCTACGCGAAGGACTGGGCCGAGATTTGCCGCCGAGGGGCGATGTGGCTCGATTCCTGCCGCGCTCGCTTCATTGTCGATGAAAGGCTTCGTCAGAAGGCTGTTTAGTCGATCGGCCAATTGCCCCTCCGGCTTGGCCGTCGAGGAGAGCGCAACGAGCTCGTCGAACGAGAGCAGCTCGGGATCTTGAGTCTGCTCTGCGTGGATCTGCGCAGTTTTCTCCTGCGCGCGCGCGAACAAGACGCACACGGAGAGCAACAGGCCCAATGCTATTGCGCGCCCCATGTTGTTACGCCACCGCTTGTTCTGGATGTTTTCGGTCGAGCCATCCTAGCGTGCCGCGCACGATAAAGACGTTTAAAAATATTGAAATCAATGACGCGGCGATCACCGTGGTGTACACGTCATCGGCCACCATCCCTGACGAATGCGCGACTTGCACGACCACGAACGAGAGCTCGCCGATCTGCGTCAGCCCCGCGGCCACGGCAATTGCGGTCCGAAACGAATAGCGGAAGAGCCACACGATCCCCGTCCAGACCACAAATTTACCAACCACGATCAGCAGAAGCATCATGCCGAGCAGCGGCAGACTTTTGACAAGCACCTTAGGATCAATCAGCGTTCCGAGCGAAACGAAGAAAAGCGCCACAAAAGCCTCGCGAAGCGGCATGAGCTGAGTATCTACATCGTGCAAATCCTTCGAACCGCTGATAGATAGCCCGGCAAGAAAAGCGCCAAGAGCGACCGAAAAGCCAACTGCTTGCGCCAGCGCCGCGGTACCAAGACAAACCGCGATGGCGATCAACAAGAAGAGTTCAGAGTTATTGGTTCGTTTGACTAGCCGCAGTACGCGTGGAATCACTTTTATCGCGAGAAAAGTCAGCGGAATCAGGAGCACCAGAGCCTTGCCGAGAGTCCACACTACCTTTATGAATAGGCCCTCCCCGGACCCGCTTAGTATGGGAAGGACCACCGTCATGCAGACGACGGCAAGATCCTCAACGATAGTGATACCGATCATTACCCGGCCGAAGGTAGTCGTCATCTTCCCGGCGTCGTTCAGAAGCCGCGCCAATACCATCGTGCTGGCAACCGAAACTATCGCTCCGATTACAATTCCTTCTTTAATTGTCCATCCGCCGAGCTTGGCCGCAGCGGCCGCGATGCCCACCATGCATAAAATCCCCATTGGCGCGCCGAAGATCGCAACCCACTTCACGCGCATCAGATCCGGAATCGAAAATTCCACTCCGATCGAGAACATGAGCAGAACGACGCCGACTTCTGCGAACACTTCGAAGGTATGCAGGTTAGAGAGGTGCGGGCCGGGGGTGAACGGGCTGACTACGATCCCGCCGAAAACGAATCCTATAAGCAGCGGCAATCGGAGCCGCCACGCCACCAGCCCTCCAACTATGGCAGCCACGAAAATGTAAGTCAGATCGCGGAACAGAACCGGGTTCGCTTCCATTTGCTATCTCTCCGAGTCAGAGATTCGGCATGTCTGTCGTTATTGGCATTTCGCCGACCAAAATATTCGACTTTGAAAGATTGGGGACGTATCCCTTCGATCTTAAATCTTGGACAAGAACCACAATTGTGAATTCGCAAGATCGAAGTTACATTACTTGAGCTTCCCTGAAATTAGGTAGGACTTATGCGATGAGAATCTTCACGCCAAGAATTGGTGGACGTGGCCGGGATCGAACCGGCGACCCCCTGCTTGCAAAGCAGGTGCTCTCCCAGCTGAGCTACACGCCCATAACGTGAACTTTGACTGATATTAAAGCATTTGCAATCGTTCGCAAACTCCGAAAACCCAATATTTATCCTCGACTGTGGGAGAACCGTCTCAAAACGCCTGTCGCAGAATCTTGCTGCACTAAAGCATGCTCGGAATAGTCGCGCGAGCTTGAAGATCAATGTTCGCAAGAACTTGAGACAGAGTCGTGAAGAATCCATCGCCTTTGATCAGCTTCAGACGATTTGCTAATTTTTCAGTATCTCCGTCGAACTGCCACAAGCAGACGATGATCTGCATGTTCGGCGATTGCAACCTCAATTTTCCATACAGTGTTCGCGTATGTTTCACGGCAAATGGGGGCAGGGCGGAAATACATACAACTCTCGGTTTTAGCGTCACCACTTGCGATAGCATTTCGGCGGTCGTGCCAATAGGCAGGCTCTGCACGACGATTCCACGTCCTTCCAGAAGTTGACAAAGCAGTGACGCCACAACATCATCAGCGGCGTCTCTCGCCGGAATACAAAGGACATCCACGCGATCTCGTCCTCCGTTTTTCGTCTCACCGAGTTCAGACGAAACTTCGTGTGGTTCCTGCTGCGGCTCGCCGGCTGGCGGCTCGACCAACTCATCGATGATTTCGCGAGTGCCTTGATAGATAAGATTCTGCGTATCCTCATCTAGTTCGCCGCGATGGCGGTCGTGCTCCGCTAAACTGAGCGCCGGAATGACTACGGAGCTGTAGAGTTCCTCGAGAGATTTGTCTTTAAGGTAGCTTTCCAATATCTGTTTGGCTTCGTTTTGATCCCCGGCAAGAAGGCGCTGGTAATACTGAGCTTGGGGTGACAGAACAGGTTCATCTCCTAAGAGAACATTCAGAAAGGTCAAGCCGGGAACGTACCGCCCCATCACTACCAGGCAGACTGTGAGTGGCGTGGATAACAGAAGACCCGGCAGACCCCAAATTAATGTCCAAAAGACGGCTGAGACTAGTATCGCCAGCGGTGAGAGACCTACATGGGCGCCATAAAGAAAAGGTTCAACGACATTCGCCACCGTCACTTCCAACACCAGGAAAATTCCAGCAGTCACAAGGGCGTGACTCCACCCGGGGAAAACGGCTAAGCACAACGCAATCGGCATCAGAGCGGCAAGGGGCGCTCCGATATACGGCAAGAATCGAAGAACAGCAGCGCTCAAACCCCATAGCGCGGCGTGCGGAACACCGACAACGTGCAGCGCACCAGCGATCACAACACCGTAGAGTGAATTCACAACAAATTGCAGTAACAAATAACGATTGATTCGTTGCACCGCCTCGTCCAGTGCTTGCGTCATCAGGTTCAATCGGCCGTCGCCTGCGAGGCGAATCAGTCGGTTACGAAGATCTTCACGACCCACGAGAACAAAAACGGTGAATACCAGGACAACACCAAGCGTTGCCAAAGGACCTAGCAGCGTCTCGACATATTCGAGCGGGTTAGCAGGGGGAACTATTTCGACGGAGAGAGGTCGAGATGGTGTTGAACCGAGAGACGGCGGTCTCTTTGCCTCAGTTGTCGCTGACGTTCCGGTAGGGACATCTGTAATTTCCTTTTCGAGCTCCTTTACGGTATCTGACGCACTATCCAAACTTTGACTTCTTGAGCCTTTTACTGCTTGGATTTTCTCCTGCAGCGCTTTTTTGTAAGTGGGCAGTTCGTAGGTTAACCGGACAAATTGCTGAGACGTTTCCCAGATCACGCATCCCGTTAAGCTGACAAGAGCGAGCATCACGAGGGAGATTGCCAGTACGCGGGGAAATCTTAACCGCTCGAGGAACCTAACCACTGGCGCCAATAACAACGAAGAAAGCAAAGCTAAGGCCAACGGCACGAAAACGATGCGCGCAAAAAAGAGCGTGGCGATAACAACGACTGTGACGACAACGCCTAGAAGGCGGGTATTTTCACGGGCTGCGAAATGTCGCGTCAGATAATTACCCAGTTGCGGCTTATTGTGACTTCAGATTTAATTGCCGTCTATGACCTCCGTTAGATGATCGACGGGGCGCTTTTGGGTTCAGCCGGCTGTTCTCGCCAGAAACTCCCTCATGGCGGAATCGATCTCCTCGACACGATGCGTTTCCGGTGCAGATTCGGCCGGCGAAGTGCAGCGATGTGCAGTGTCGGCTCCACAGCGATTTTCGATCGTCAGCGATATGAACGACGCGTCAGTTGTGGTGCTGCGCCAGGCCAACTGATTCATCGCCTGGTACGCGGCCCCGCCATAGCATTAAACCGCTAAATACGGGCCACGCCCACAAACAGCGTCGTAAATCGCTTTCCGGTGAACGGGTTCTCTGCTAGCATTAAAATTTGTCCGTTTTCGAAAATATTGGAGTCGGAGCGTCTATGGCAATGGCATGTGAAATTTGCGGCAAGAAGCCGAGTTTTGGCAACACGATCAGCCACGCAAACAACGTCACGCGGCGCCGGTGGAACCCGAATCTTCGCCGCGTAAAGACGGTTATTGATGGCGTCCACAAAAAGGCCCGCGTCTGCACCGCCTGCATCCGAGCTGGCCGCGTCGTCAAGGCAGCCTGATCCCAGCCCGTCCCTCATCCTTCGGAGGAATTTTGAAGAGAAGCGCGGCAATTGCGGCGGTTCTGTTCGCGTGCGCGCTGTTGTCTTCGTGCAAGCGGCAGGAAACGGCGCCGGGACCGGACGTCTGGGCCGTCGTCAACGGCCACGAAGTGGCACGCGCGGAAGTCGAGAAGTATTTCCGCAGCCGCGTCAATGCTGAAGCTCAGACGCCGTCGCAAGAAGAAGCACTGTCGCTAAAGCTCAGCATCCTCGACGAGCTCATCAACAATCAAATTCTGCTCGAGCGCGCCAATAAGTTGAACCTCGTTGCGAGCGATGCCGAAGTTGAAGATAAGTTCACCGAATCGAAGAGCCCCTACACGGAAGACGAGTTTCAGAAGAAATTGCGCGACGCGGGCCTGACGATGGACGACCTCAAGGGCGATTTGCGCCGGCAGCTTTCAATTCAAAAACTGCTGAACCGCGAAGTCGTCGCGAAGATCACCATCACCGATCAGGACGTGATCGATTTTTACCAGAAGAATCGCTCGCAATTCAATGTCCCGGAGCCCCAATATCACATCGCGCAGATCGTGGTGACGCCGCGGCCCGATCCGGCGGTACACAACCGCAAGAACGACAAAGCCACGAACGAAATTGACGCACAGCGCAAAGTGGCTTCCATCGAACAAAAGCTGAATGCCGGCGCGGATTTCTCGCAACTCGCGATGGATTACTCGGAGGACACGTCAAGCTCAACCGGCGGCGATCTCGGTTTCCACGCCGAGTCCTCATTCAATCAATCGGACCCGGCGCTGAAGAAGGCGGTGCTTTCGCTGCGCCCCGGAGAGGTAAGCCGGCCCATACCGGTGCGGTCGGGCGGATACGTCATTCTGAAGTTGATTGCGAAGGAAGCGGCGGGACAGCGGGAAATTGCCGATCCTCAGGTGCAGCAATCCATCCGCGACACGCTGCGCAACCGCAAAGAACAACTCCTGCGTGTCGCTTATCTGACGACGGCGCGCGATGAAGCGCATGTGGTGAACTACCTTGCGAGGCAGGTGCTCGAATCCGCCGGCAAGCTTCCTTCCGGCGAGCCGCCGAAGTAAACGCAGGAAGAACTTGACCTCGCCTGCGAATACGACTCAGGCTACAACCGCGAGTGTTTCTCCGGCGTTCACTGGCTGACCTGCTGCCGCGAAAAGCTTTTCCACGGTGCCGGATTTCGGTGAGCGAATTTCGTTTTGCATTTTCATCGCTTCGATGACGAACAAGCCCTGACCAACTTTCACCACTTCGCCGGCCCTCACAAGCAAACGGACGACTTTCCCCGGCATTGGCGCGTTTACATTCTGCCGCCCCTCGGCTGAGACTGCCCCGGCGCCACGGCGAAATTTGCGAGGATCGCTGATTCCTGCTGCAAATTCGCGCCCGCCGGAAATGACGCGCAGGCCCGAAGGACTCTCCTCAATACGCACATCGATCGAGCGTCCGCCGATGAGAATCGAATACGCTCCATAGTGCAGTGCGACGACATCAGCCTGAACTCTGCGGCCATCAATCAGTCCTTGAACGACCGATCCCGCGCGATCCAGCTCAACGCGTCGCTTCCGTCCATCAATTGTAATGTCGAGTTTCAACGCTTCTCGCTTCGACGATGTCAGTCCCTCGTGAGGCGCTCAATCTGCTCGCGCCGCCCCTCATGCTTCCAACACGAATCGCCCTCGGCGCCGTTCGAGGCGAGCGGCGCCCGGCTCGTCCGCGCGCTGTGCCGAAGCGCCAATGCAATCGCCGCGGCATCTTCCACGACTGGATCCGCTTCATGTCGCGCCGCATTCTTATCGCGTTCGATGAAATCATCGAGCCATCTAGTGTGGATATCCGCGCGCACAAAATCGTCGTCGCCAAGAATGCGTCGAAAGAAGTTGACGTTTGTCCGGATGCCGCCTATTTGAGTTTCTCCCAGCGCACGCGCCAATCGGGCGATGGCTTCGTTACGATCGCTGCCCCAGGCGATCAACTTCGCGAGCATAGGATCGTAATCGCTCGGCACATCCCACCCCGGATAGACGCCTTCATCGAGCCGAATTCCCGGCCCGGAAGCCGCCGCAAAATTTGTGATCGCGCCTGGAGAGGGAAAGAAATTATTTTCGGGATCTTCGGCATAAATACGGCACTCGATGGCGTGGCCGCGAAGCGTAACGTCGCTCTGCGAAAGCGGCAATCGCTCGCCAGCCGCGACGCGAATCTGCAACTTCACGAGATCGAGCGCCGTCACCATCTCCGTCACCGGGTGCTCGACCTGCAATCGCGTGTTCATCTCGAGAAAATAAAAATTCCTCGCTTCATCAACGAGGAATTCGCATGTTCCCGCGCTCACGTAGCCGCCCGCGCGGGCAAGCTTCACGGCGGCTTCGCCCATCGCGCTCCGCAATTCTGGCGTCATCACCGGCGATGGCGCCTCTTCAATGACTTTCTGATAGCGCCGCTGGACGGAGCATTCCCGCTCTCCGAGGTAAATTGTGTTTCCATGCGTGTCAGCAAGAATTTGGATCTCGACGTGACGTGGCCGCGAAAGATATTTCTCGAGAAAGAGGCGCGAATCGCCGAACGCGTTTAGCGCTTCCGACGAAGCATCGCGCCACGCGCTGCGCAGATCGCTCTCGCGTTCCACGCGCCGCATTCCTTTTCCGCCGCCGCCCGCAACGGCCTTCAGCACGATTGGAAATCCAATCGTCTTCGCGGCCTCGAGCGCCGCTTCAACATTCTCAATGGGTTCGAGAGTACCGGGAACCGTCGGCACATCCACGGCGCGCGCCAATTGTCGCGCCGAGGTCTTCGATCCAAGCTGTTCCATCGCCTGAGCGGAAGGCCCGATGAATGTAATACCAGACGCGACGCACGCTCGTGCAAGCGCGGGATTTTCGGCCAAGAATCCGTAGCCGGGGTGAATGGCGTCGCAGTTCGCCCGGCGCGCCGCAGAAATAATGTTCTCGATGACCAGGTAGCTTTCACGCGAAGGCGAAGGCCCGATTCGATAAGCCTCATCCGCCATTCTTACGTGAAGCGAAGCACGATCGGCGTCGCTATAAACGGCAACGCCCGCGATGCCCATTTCACGGCAAGCGCGCAGGATGCGCACGGCAATTTCGCCGCGATTCGCAATCAGGATTTTCTTAAGCATGCACGTTGAGGACAGAATTCTAGCACGCGCGAGCGAGGGTTTCAGGGCTAGCGTTGGTTAAGGGGCGGCCCCTCAAACTTGCCACAAACAGGGCCGCCACCAACCGATGTTGCAGGAATGAGAACTGCGCCTAATTCTTGGAATGCGCGCAGCCTTGCGGGTAAACCGCGTCGAGCGCGCCCCACAGCGCCTTCAACGTCCGCTCGGCCGCCACCATGATCGGTCCGGATTCGGATGCTGGCTGCGCGCCGAGCCACTGGCGCCAGGCGGCGCGGTGCCGCACGTCGGCTTCTTCATGAACGGCAAAGTAGCGCAACGCAGGCTCATCCGTGACGCCGTAATATTTTCTCAGCCCGGCAATTTTCTGTGTTGCAATTTCCGGCACCTGCGCTTCGTAAACGTAAAACGCCGCGACGGCCTGCGCCTTCGAGCAATCCTCGGACAGCTCATCAAACGCATCGAGAAGCGCCGCAACCCCCGGCAGCGGCCGCGTCGAATCGATGTCCGCATCGTTTGCACCGACAGCGTTCGCGAATTGCCGCCAGAGCAACGGATGCGGTCCCGCGGGATCGAGTTCCTCGGCCAGGTTCTCGTCAACCAAGGTTCGCAATTCGCCCTTCGAGCGCGATGCCAACTGCTTCAAATTTTCCGGAAAGGCGCGAACATGCTGGTAATACTGCTCGGCATAAAGCGCTAGGGATTCGCGCGAAAGAGTTCCCTGCGTCCACGCGCGATAGAACGGATGCTTCAGAAGATGATATTTCTCAACGAGGCGGTCCAGGCCCGCAAGAATAGGATTACAGCTATTCATCATTTGCACTCCGGAAGGATAGTCGCAAAAAACCAACTGAATCGTATCTCAACGCGCAGCCAAAATCCAGCGCCCTGGTATTTTATTAAACACCCGCCGTCAACCGGCATCATGACTTTCAGTCAAATTCTTCGCAAGTGCTACAGCGGGATGTTGCCGTGCTTCTTGCGCGGATTTAGGTCTCTTTTATTCTCAAGGGAGCGAAGCGCCGTGATGAGCTTGGCGCGCGTCTCGGCGGGCTCGATGACGGCGTCAATATAGCCGCGCTCGGCCGCGACGTACGGATTCGCGAAGCGCTCGCGGAATTCTGCCACCTTCGCCGCGCGCAGCGCATCTCTCTCCGACTCGGCAGCCTTCTCAATTTCGCGCTTATAAACGATGTTCACCGCGCCTTCCGGCCCCATCACGGCGATCTCCGCCGACGGCCACGCAAAATTCATGTCGGTGCGAATGTGCTTTGACGACATCACGCAGTAAGCGCCGCCATAAGCCTTCCGCGTTATCACCGTAATTTTAGGCACGGTGGCCTCCGCAAACGCGAAAAGCAGCTTGGCGCCATGCTTGATGATCCCGCCCCACTCCTGCTGCGTCCCGGGCAGAAAGCCGGGAACATCCTCGAACGTGATCAGCGGAATATTGAACGCATCACAGAAGCGCACGAAGCGCGCACCCTTCACCGAAGCATTGATGTCGAGAACTCCCGCCAGATTCGCCGGCTGATTCGCGACGATTCCAACCGGCCTGCCCGCGAGCCGCGCAAATCCGACCACGATATTTCCGGCGAAGTGCTCATGCACTTCGAAAAACTCCCCATCGTCCACGATCGCGTGAATCACGTCTTTGATGTCGTAGGGCTTCATCGGATCTTCGGGCACGACGGAATTGAGCGCAGCGTCTTTGCGGTCCCATGGATCGGCACTCTGGCGGCGCGGCGGATCTTCAAGATTGTTAGATGGCAAATAACCCACAAGTTCGCGGATCATCGCCAGGCATTCGGCGTCGTCCTGCGCCAGGAAATGCGCGACGCCGCTTTTTTCATTGTGCGTCATCGCGCCGCCCAGTTCGTTCTTCGTCACTTCCTCGTGCGTCACCGTCCTGATCACGTCCGGGCCGGTGACGAACATGTACGAAGTGTCGCGCGTCATAAAAATAAAATCGGTGATCGCCGGTGAATAAACGGCGCCGCCGGCACAGGGGCCCATCACCGCGCTGATCTGCGGCACCACGCCGCTCGCAAGCGTGTTACGCAGAAAAATATCGGCATAACCCGCGAGCGACATCACGCCTTCCTGAATGCGCGCCCCGCCCGAATCGTTCAAACCGATAATCGGAGCGCCCGCCCGCATCGCCAGGTCCATCACCTTCGTTATTTTTTGCGCGTTGGTTTCCGAAAGCGAACCGCCGAAGACCGTGAAGTCCTGAGCGAAAACGTAAACGAGGCGACCGTCAATTCGCCCGTAACCAGTGATGAAGCCGTCGCCCATCGGCTTCTGTTTCTCCATTCCGAAATCGTCACAGCGATGCCGGACAAATTTGTCGAGTTCTTCAAACGTTCCTTCGTCGAGAAGCAACTCGATGCGCTCGCGGGCGGCGAGCTTGCCTTCCTTGTGCTGCCTCTCGCGGCGTTCAGTACCGCCGCCGATTTCCGCTTCTGCATTGTGGCGGCGCAATTCTTCAAGGCGATCGTGGTGCTTAGCGGGACGGTTCATTTGGCCTTTTGCTCGCGGCAAATCGCGAAGCGGTAGCGTGCCATAGCATCCGGCGCGCAGCAAGCGGCCCGCAGTAAGCAGTGGAGGACTTAGTGAAGGCCCGACCAATCTTCGGCGACGAGAATGGAATTGCTGGGGTTCGAAGGGTCGTATTTTACACTCGCTGCCTTGCCGACAACGGCGCGATTGAGGGCCGCGCGCTGTTCCATGCCGGTGATGTCTTGCGCCGTTTCGTAAGTTACGCCAGAGATGGAATAGGTGTAGTGAAGCAGCATCGTCGCGACATTTGGGCTTCCGTTCGGCACGTTCTTGCGCCGCCCAAAAATCCCGCGCGGCGGTTCGGGCTTGGGCGCGGCAATCTTGTCCTCGATCTCGAGAACTTGGCCCTCCACAATGCGCCCGATGCGATTGAGATAGAGACGCCGCTCGCGTTCGATCTCGTTGGGATCAATTTCGCGTTTGCGCAAAATAAAGTACGCGGCGATGAGGACAGCCACGCCGACGCCGGCTAGCGGCAGATAATGTTGCCAATTTTCGAGAAGCTGTTTCAACGCGAATCCAAATTGCCTGACGGAAATTCAGTCGCTTTCCGCAGCGACTGGATTGCGCAAGGTTCCGATACCGCCGATGGTCACTTCGACCACGTCACCGGCTGCGAGCGGGCCAACGCCGGGCGGAGTTCCCGTCGCGATGACATCGCCAGGCAGTAGCGTCATCACCCGTGCAATCCAGCGAATTATAACTTCGATGGGGAAAAGCATGTCAGCTATGTGACCAATCTGCTTACAGGCGCCATTGACGCGGGTTTCAACAGTTGCCGAGACAACATCCAACTGGGTCTCGATTACGGCGCCAATGGGACAAAACGTATCGAAGCTTTTGCCGCGTGTGAATTGGACGTCGAGCTTCTGAATGTCCCGCGCGGTCACGTCATTCAGGCAAGTGTATCCGAGAATGTAGCGTCGCAAATCTTCATCCTCGGCCGGAAGATGGAGCCGCTCGCCGATCACGACGGCCAATTCGCCTTCGTAATCCACTCGCTCCGAGATACTCGGAAGAATGATCGGCTCGTCTGGGCCGATCACGGATGACGGCGGCTTCAGAAAAATCAGCGGTTCTTTTGGAATCTCGTTGCCGAGTTCGGCGGCGTGCTCAGCATAATTTCGTCCGACGCAAACGATTTTGGATGGCTCGACGGGCGCAAGCAGCCGGACATCTTGCAGCGACCAATCGCGCCCGGTAAATTCCATCCTGCCGAAAAGGCTACGAATTTCGAGAACTCGTTCCCCTTCGATCAATCCATAAGAAGTCGCCGGGCGCAGCTCCGTGTCGTCACGGGTAATTAGAGCGGCGGAAAATTCAAGCGGCTGGAAGCGGCACAGCTTCATCGCTTGC
>Ga0302222_10001063_pt1 | contig 14442 bp, 7 predicted proteins | sample II_Palsa_E2_2_FD_194570 | JGI IMG/M metagenome (GOLD analysis project Ga0302222, IMG submission 194570) | Peat permafrost microbial communities from Stordalen Mire near Abisko, Sweden - II_Palsa_E2_2 | ecosystem: Environmental > Terrestrial > Soil > Palsa > Peat permafrost | place: Sweden... | reverse complement strand
CTCCCCCTGAGAATCGAAAACGGAAATTCCGCCTAACCCTTTTGAGGAGAAACTATGATTCGAAGAGTAAGTGTATTTTTGCTCACGGTCGTCGCGATCGTGTCGGGCGCGGCTATCGTTTCCCAGGCCCAGCAGTCCCTCCTGACGCGCCATGTGCGTGATGCCGTTCTCAGCAAGCAGGCGCCTTTGGTTGGGCATCTGCCCGCAACGCAGTCCATGCGCCTCGTTCTTGTTCTGCCGCACCGCAATCAGGCGGGGTTAGATGACTTCTTGAAGGAAGTCTACGATCCTTCCAGTGCGTCTTATCGCAAATTCCTCACCGTGGAAGAGTTCACCGCAAGGTTTGGTCCCAGCCAGGAAGATTACGACTCCCTGATTCAATTCGCGAAGGCGAACGGATTGACGGTGGTCAAGACCTCGCGCAATCGCATGAACGTAGACGTCACCGGGCCGGTGGCTAGCATCGAGAAAGCCCTGCACGTGACCATGGGCCTCTACCAGCATCCCACCGAAAGCCGCACCTTCTTCGCTCCAGACCGGGAACCCACCACGGACACTGGCATGCAACTGTGGGCGATCGGAGGCTTGGACAACTATTCGACCCCGAAACCAATGTTTACTCGTCGCGACCCGAACGCTGTTTCCCCGGAAAATGCGCGCTCGAACGCCACCATCGGCTCCGGTCCCAGCGCATCGTTCCTCGGCAGCGACATGCGCGCGGCCTACTACGTCGACGGGAACGCCTCCGCGACTCTCACCGGCGCCGGCCAGTCGCTCGGCTTGTTTGAGTTCATCGGCACTGACCTGACGGACCTGACGACTTACTACAAGAACGTAAGCCAAACCAACAACGTACCAGTCACGCTCAAGTCCGTCGATACCCAGAGCACGCTTTGCAAGGAACCGACCTGCGACGACACCGAACAGACCCTCGACATGACGCAGGCGCTAGGCATGGCCCCGGGCATGTCCAGCCTGGTCATGTGGATCGGAACTGGCGGCTTGTCGGGACAAACACTCGACGATGCTGGCATCCTCAACGGCATGGCCACGGCCAGCCCGCTGAACGCACAATTGAGCTGCTCGTGGGCGTGGACCCCTGCGGACCCCACGACCGACGACGTCTACTTCCTGGAGTTCGCGGCGCAAGGTCAGAACTTCTTCACGGCTTCCGGCGACGACGGCAGCTGGGCTCATGCTGAATTCGTTTGGCCAGCGGATAGTGTCTATATTACTTCTGTCGGCGGCACCGACCTAGACACCTCCAGCGCGGCTGGTCCCTGGAAGTCAGAAACCGGCTGGTCGGACGGCGGCGGCGGCATTTCGCCGAACGACTTCCCGATTCCCTCGTGGCAGGTGGCTGCGGCCGCTGGCTGCTCCAAGTGCTCTCAAAAGTATCGCAACGGCCCGGATGTTTCGGCCAATGCGAATTTCAGCTTCTATGTCTGCGCCGACCAGGAAGCTTGCACGGCTAACCTCTACGGTGGAACCAGCTTTGCTACGCCCATGTGGGCTGGCTACCTGGCTCTCGCCAACGAACAGGCGCTCTCGAACGGAGCGAGCAGCACGCTCGGCTTCATCAACCCAGCGCTTTACGCTATTTATGCCAGTTCGAGCTATGACACTGACTTCCACGACATCACCAGTGGAGGCAACACCTACGGGGCAACCGTCGGCTACGATTTGGCGACCGGTTTGGGAAGTCCGAACGGGAACAACCTGGTCAATGCACTGGCTCCTCCAAACGCAGCTAGCTTCACCCTCGCGGCCTCACCCAAAGGCGTTGTCATCGCTCCGGGTGCCACGGGTCACACCACGATCACGGCAACTCCGAGTGGCGGTTTCGATTCGTCCATTAGCTTGTCTGCTTCTGGGCAGCCGACTGGCGTCACTGTTCTGTTCAAGCCTTCCAGCATTGCAGGAGGCTCGGGCACGGCAACCATGGGCGTAAAAGTGGGCGCGAGCGTTAAAGCCGGAACCTACAAAATTACCGTTACGGGCACGGGTGGTAGCGTGACCGCAACAACCACAGTCACTCTCAAAGTTAGCTAGTCGAATGCTTCGGCATTCGCTGGCATAGGCTTTGGCAGGACAGGCCCGGATCGAATGATCCGGGCCTTTCTGCGTGAGGGCTTAGCGTACCTTCACGGCCGAACTGCGAGAGCGGACTCCTGTGGAATTCGGGCCAGAAATAAATTCTGGGAGGCTGCACAAGTTTGATCGGCGGGGGGTGCCGGCGCTTCTCAATTCCGTTGGCCCCCCTCCCCCTTTTTGCAAAATCTCTGGAATCATCGTGTTAGCGGGAAATTCCTCGCAAGATCCTGACGTCAAAGAGCTTAGATACTAAGTTCTTTAAAATTAACGACTTCGGGCGCGGCGAATTGGCTTATGCCAACCGTCACGGCCTCGATCATGATTGCGCAAGTGTTGGGCTGTGCGCAAGGTTAGATGTCACAACGGGCTGGGGAAATATTTGGGAGCGAGCGATGTTTCGGGCCGTCCAAGTTGGCGGACACCGTTTGACCTACTCCGAGCAGTTGATGTCAGGACGGCGCTGTTTGGGACCGCCCACTTCTCGCAGATAACGCGAGAAATGGGGCACCCGCGGAAGAGTGGGGGCATCCTCAGGCGAGCGTCATAGGATGGTTAGCCGCTAGAAGTGCGCCACTCGCGCCCGGTTCCCAGGGGGCGCTTTTTCCACAGGCTGCGCGGGTTCATCGGTCACAGACAGAATCGGTTGGCCGTGAGATAAACGGCAAAAGACGATCAACAGGCAAGGGAGGCCGTTCATGCGAGCCTCATCGGGGCCTCATTTGTCTCATGTCGCGTGGCGCAATGAGTCTCCGTGATAATTGCGGCGAGTGGTCAATGTAGATCAGTTTATCTCCGGGCTTGGCCTCATTATGGCAGCGGGGTCCGCACCTAGTCGAAGCAACGGATCCGCCAACACCTGCGCCCTGCGGGCTAACGAAAGAGGGAAAGAAAATGACCAGGTTCGAAAGCTCATGCAAACTGCCGGTGTTTACGGCCATACTATTCGCCTCGTTGCTTGCAGGTGGCGGAATCGGAAGGGTGTTTGCTGCCGTTGCGCCCGGCAATCTTATCGGCGCAGCTGCGGACCCCACGGTGACTTCGTCAAGCCCAAGTAACATGGCCACGAACGTACCGACCAGCACAAATACCAGCGATAACGTCGTAACTGGCACCGCGGTGACCGCAACCTTCAGCCAGCCGATGGACCCGGAAACGATCAACTCGTCTTCGGCGGGAGATTTGCCCACCTTCACGCTCAGGGAGACAACCGGGGCCGACATCCCCGGCACCGTAGTCATGAGTGCCGCAAACACTGTGGCAACTTTTACGCCTGCCGCTTCCGCACTTAACCCGAATACCAGCTACACCGTCACGGTGACCACGGCGGCGAAGAACGCAGATGGAGTTGCGATGGCTCACCCCATTACGTGGAGATTTACGACCAACGCCATTCCGCTTACCGGACAGACGCCAGTGGCCCTGGGAGAAGCAGGCATTTTCGCGATTCTGACCAAATCGGGAGTTACGGACGTTTTTCCATCGGCGATCACTGGGGACGTTGGAGCGAGTCCGATCACCGGGGCCGCCATCCATGTGACGTGTGCGGAAATGGTGACAGGGACCATTTACTCCGTTAATGCGGCGGGGCCTCTTCCCTGCAGGGTGACCGACCCCACCTTGCTCACAACGGCTGTAGCCAACATGCAAACCGCCTACACCAACGCGGCCGGACGAACGAATCCCAATTTCGTAAACCTGGGAGCCGGACAGATTGGCGGGTTAACCCTGGTTCCCGGCCTCTACAAATGGACCACAGGTGTTTTAATATCGACGGATGTCACGATCTCCGGTGGCGCAAACGATGTCTGGATATTCCAGATCGCGGGAACTCTTATTCAGGCCAGCGCCACGAAGATGATCCTGGCCGGCGGCGCACGGAGCAAGAACATCTTCTGGCAGGCTTCCGGCGGTGTGGCCATTGGAACGACTGCGCACGCGGAGGGAGTAATTCTGGGTAAAACACTGATCGCCCTGAAAACGGGCGCATCGGCAAACGGCAGACTGTTAGCGCAGACTGCGGTCACCCTTCAACAGAATGCGGTGACACAGCCGTAAGGGCCCGCCCTGTCGCAAAGAACGCGACAACGATGGGGCAGCCCCGGGATAAAGTGGCGTGAAAGGCCGGGCCAGCGCCCATGCGGCAGGCGCCGGGGGATCCATCATCACTTCTGGTGGCCGGGTTTTGGAGCGCTGTCGGCGGTGTCGTTTTTGCAGCCAGCATCGATCCAGGCGGCAAGTTCTGTGATGAGTGTTGCCTGCTCGGGTTGGTAAGGCGGGCTGGGTTGTGGCATCTGGCCGAAGTCATTGTAGGCATCGCCGACGCCGTTGAGAATCTGAATGATGTTCGAGTTTTTCGAGTCGCCGACGACCAAAACTTTCCAGGGTCCCTCGGGAACACCGGGAATGTTGCCCGTGATGAATTGTTGATAGGTCATGCTGTTCCAGAAAGCGCCGTGCGGAGCTTGTCCGGGGGTAACTCCGGCCTGTTGAACAAAGGTGTTGAGGGCGGCCTGGACATCGGCATAATTCTTGAGGGTTGCCATGGTTAGATCCTTTCGTGAGTTAGTCCTCGAAATCAGATGCGGTTGCCGGTCTCACTTCCACACTTCACTTCCACACTAATGAGCGGTTCCGCCGGACGACGCCCGCGCCAGAGTTGGTGAGGGGAGCCGGCACTTCGGGAAAATGCACCTTGCCGCGGGCGAGGATCACGCTGAAGTCGCCGATCGCGTGTTGACCCTGACTGCCGTGACAGCCCATACATCCGCCCATATTGAATTGCGATCCGCCGTAATACATGTTCTTGTGAATGCCGGTGGCGCCCTTGTTGAACTGAGAATCGTAGTCGCTATTCGCTCCCGTCCCGAGCAGGCCACCGCTGAACAATTGCAGAGGGCGGTTCGTTTCTACAACGATATTTGCCTGGTGATAACTGCTGGCATTGTGACCGCTGTTCTGATCGTTGCCGGTATAGACTCCGGCGTAATTCTTGTCGATGGGCTGGTACTGTACATTGACCAGCTTGTAATACAACCAAGGCGAATCGGGAATGCCTTGTGCCTGGTTATAGGCGCGAATCGCCGCATGGGCAGTGTGATTGGCGTCGATGATGGGCTGAGGGATGGCATTGTCGCGGTAGTTGATGCAGATAAAACCCTTGTCCGGCAATGCGGGCTGCTTGAAAGAATTCAGATAATACAACTGGTTGGGGGGAGTGGTGCTGACCGATGGCGTGCAAAACTGCGCCGATGCTGGCACCGGGTTGACCTGGGGCGGGAGTCCGCCGCCCATTGGTGGGGTTACGGTGGCAGTGTCCTGCAAGGTAACCGAGGGCGTGGTGCAGGGCGCGGTTTGACCCGGGCCGCACCCCGGCAGGGGCGGGATGATTCCGCCGTCCTCGTTCTCGACAGGATTCCCTGAGGCGGTTTCAATATTGTCGGCCTGCTCGAATGTCGCGTAAATGAAATACGGCGCGGTTGGAGTTTTCTGAATCAGGTGCAGCGCCACCAGCCCCATCGTGGCTTGCCGGTAGCAGGGATTATTCTCATTTTCGTAATAGCGAACGGTCGTGGTGGTGAAGCGGCCCGAATTCGATTCCTTTTGAGTGAGGGGGCGCCAGCCGGCTTTGGCTTCGATCGCCCCGTTGGGCAAGCTCACGTACTGGCTGCTGTCGGGGTCGGGGCTGCGCATATTGGTCGTGAGAAACTTTTGTGTGTTGGCGCGAACCGTGGGATCGATCTGCGCCCACCACTTGTTTTTTGCGACATAAACATATTCGGTGCGATTGGCCTTGGCAAGAAAACGGATCATCTGGGGAGAACTATTGCCGGTGGCTTGAGTCGGCGCGATGCCGGCGAACATGGAACCGAGAGTGATCTGATCGGTTTCATCCAGATTGATCCAGGGCGTGCCCAACGGCGCGGGTGTGTCGCAGGGCTTCACATTCGCGGAGTAGACGTAGCTGGTAGGCGCATCGTACCCGTACCACTGATCGCCTGGACCTACGCTGGGATAGCCGGGGGGATTGCCTTTTCCCGGAAAGATTTCCACTTTGCCGCGGAACGTTTGCCAAACCAACGGACCGGTGCAATTGGGATCGCCGAATTTGCAATTGCTGTCGGCGGTATCGCGAGTATTGATCGCACCAGTCTGCTTAACGGCGGGCCAACTCAAGGCGATAAATTCCTGCCAGGCAAATACCGCGGCTTGTTGCATGGTGGCGGCGGGTGCTCCGCCTCCTTGTGGATTTAGGTCGGTGGGAGGCAGCGGAGGAGAGGATGGGATTGAAATCCCGGGGGAAGTTGGATTTTGAGCGGCAACCACTGTGGGGCGTTTTATCGAGGGTAACATCGCCAGAGCGATGACGAGGATACAACCTGAGATAAGCCACGTCGCATGAACTGATTTCATAGGTTACCTTCACTCGGAGTTTCCCCAGGGTTCGGCCCGCTTGCAGCACACCCAATTCAGTGATTCTTGGTTGCGGGGTCATCGGTCTTGCGCGCTAAAATCGAAGCCTCATTGGGTACCAGAACATGTTTCGGACGCGACTTATGAAGTTGTTTTGTTACGAAATCCGGAACCGAGAGCCGGTGCTGCTGGGTTCGAAGGTTGGCTCAAGCCCCTGCGCATGTAGCAGTTAGCGACCTTCGGGATGGCGACATTTGGAGCTTAGCCTGGGCTTGAAGATTCGCAGGAAATAGCAATTGTTGTTCCGAAACACGAAACGCCATTGCAGCAGGAATCATCTCGAGAGGAACAACGTCTCATCTCATTGTGGAAAGGTGAAGATCAAGAACCCCGCGCAAGTAGTAAGTCCCGGGTCTCGCAAAAGGCAACGAGGACCCGGAACACCCGTACTTGGATAATTCATAACCAGGCGAGTGAAGGATGTTAGCCGGTCACGGAAAACTTACCACGGTGACCGGGACGTCCGGGTTTGCGATGGTCGAGGAGCCGCCGGTATTGTCGATCACGTTCAGGATGCCACCAAATCCGGACGTGGAAAGGAATACCGTAAGCAGATCGTTGAAGCTGGCGGGCGGCAGCGTGGCCGGGACCTCAAATGCATTGGCCGCGTAGATGTTTATGCCCTGGTTGAAAAAGCTGTAACTACCCAGGCCGTATCCTTTAAAGCTAGTTACATTGTTCGTGACTTTGAAAGCCGCCCAACCATCTACACCCGGAGCCTCCATCCATGCCGCCTGACTAGGAGGATCGTAGGGCATTTCATTCTGGAAGAAGATGTCCGTGCCGCCATTGGCGGCCCAGATCACCTCGTACTGCTGGTAATGCTCGACGAAAAGGCCGTAGGCGGTCACGTCGTTGCCAGTGACGATCAGGCCAGTGTCGGCGGTGTTATCCGTCCAACCGACGCCGTTGCCGTGATCGGCGCGCCATGCCCAGATGTCGTCGAGGATGGTGTTGTTGCTGCTGACCGACAGGCTAACGGTTGCCTGGCCCGGCTCCGCGCCGCCGATGCGGAAAAAGACATCCTGAAGCGCCGAGGGGTCGGAGCTGGAACTTGCGCCGAACAGAGTTCCGAATTGAAGAAGCAGAGGAGAGTTCGGAATTCCGGCGTCGAAAATCATCCCTGAAACCATTACGCCTTTTGAAGGAAGGACGATCATGGAAACGATTCCGTTCTCTGGGATCAGAGTGGGGAAGCCGATGCCGAGCACTACTGTATCGGGACGCGTGACCAGCAGCGTCTGATTCAGGTTGTAGACACCGGGAGTAAGTATGAGGTTCTTGCCCAGAAGTAGCTGCGCGTTGATTTGCGCGGCGGAGTTGGTCGGCTGCGCAATGAAGAACTGCGAGATTGGGATGGATGAGCCTGGGGTCTGGCCGTTGGCCCATGTTGTGCCAACGGAATTGAACTGCACGGAAGGAACGAAGACGTTGTAGTTTCCGTGGGAGTCCATGTACAGATAAGGCTCCTCGCGCGTCACGGGGCTGGTCGCGAGAGTAGTGTAGGGGCCACTGCATGACCCCTGAGGAAAACACTGGGGCGGGGCGCCGATCACGCCCGAGAATACCTGATTCCAGACGCCGTTGCTCCAGCCATCGATCTGGCTGTTGCGAGTGATCCATTGCTGCTGCGAACCGCTGACGATGGAGCCCCCGGTGAACTGGGTATCGGCAATGAAACCGCCACTCGCGAACGAGGGAGACGTGCAATAGTCCATCAACGTCGCCGCTCCATTGACCTGGACCCGGCGCACGGGCGCGGCTTGCGAAACGGCCCAGAATTCGCCGGTGTAGCAGCCGAAGGTTGGATTATTCACGTTGATGGTCAGGTTCGACAGCGATCGCCAGAAGTTATCGGATGCGACGCAACTGCCGGCGGTGCACTGGTTGTATACGTCAATGGAGCCGTTAATCACCACGTCGGTGGGAGACTGGCCGAGACCGGCAACTGTAGTGTAATAGCCGACCTGAAAGTTGAGTGGAGTGGCGCTGGTTCCGTAAGTGCCGGGCTCGAAGAGCAAGGCATAACGTTGAGTCCCGAATTGGTTGGAAATTTGTTGGGTAGCGATGGAATTGACCGTAGCCTGGATCGAACTTAGCGACATGTTAGGAGTGAAGATGTAGACGTTTGGGCCGAAGTTAACTTGAGGGGAGGCTGGCGAGGCCGCAGAGTTGACGGGGATGATATGGTTTGGCGCGGCTAGCGCGGAAGGGGATGGTAGAAGTGATGTTGCGAGAACTGCGAGGGCGATCGCGACATTCGTCGCGGACCGTAGAGACACTCGACTGGGAGTGACTATCTGCATAACTTACTCCTTCTATGAAAGTAGAGTTGGGAGTGGTATCTCCCTGTTGACCCAGAGTGTACTCCGATTTGTTAGTTGGCACGGATAGAAAACGTGAATCTACTTACAATCGACTTATTGTCGGAAGTTCTTTCGGCTTTTCGCTTTCTGCTTGCTTCACTCCGACTGGGGAGTGGTCTATTTCTTGCGCGTTTGGCAATGGTGGGGCTGGCTTCATCACAAGAACCTGGCGGAGTGCATCAGTGCCGGGTGTTCTTGCAAAGAACACGGACGCCGTCAGGCGGAGGCGGTGAAATGCAGGGGTCCTTCGGGCCGCAAAGGGCGCGGCCCTCAGGATGACAATTTGTAGTGTTGGCGCGCTGTTACTTCCTGGTGGGTACTTCTTCTTCGGCCACGGCCTTCCGGAAATAATCCAGCGACAGACGCAGGCCCTCTTCTAGTTGAATCTTTGGTTCCCATCCGAGCAACGTGCGGGCTTTGGTGATGTCGGGACGGCGCTGTTTGGGATCGTCTTGTGGGAGGGGTTCGTAAGCGATTTTGCTTTTCGACCCGGTCACTTTGATTACGTGCTGGGCGCATTCGAGGATGGTGAACTCGTTGGGGTTGCCGATGTTGACCGGCAGATGCTCCGAAGATTTTGCGAGGCGGAGGAATCCGTCGACTTCATCGCTGACGTAGCAGAAACTGCGGGTCTGGCTGCCGTCGCCGTAGACGGTGAGGTCTTCATTGCGCAGGGCCTGCTTCATGAAATTCGATACCACGCGGCCGTCGTTCAACTGCAGACGCGGGCCGTAGGTGTTGAAGATGCGCACGATGCGCGTATCGACTTTGTGATAGCGGTGGTACGCCATGGTGACGGCTTCGGTGAAGCGCTTGGCTTCGTCGTAGACGGAACGCGGGCCGATGGAATTGACGTTGCCCCAGTAAGTTTCTTTCTGAGGATGCTCGAGGGGATCGCCGTAGCACTCGGAGGTGGAGGAGACGAGATACTTGGCGCCGTATTTGTGGGCGACATCGAGGGCGTGAAACGTTCCGAGCGATCCGACTTTTAGCGTGGGGATGCCGTGGATGGTGTAGTCGACGGGACTGGCGGGGCTGGCGAAATGGAAGACGTAATCGACCGGGCCGACGTCGAAAGGCTCGCAAATGTCTTTATTTATAAAGTCGAAGCGGGAATCATTTTTGAGATGGTCAAGGTTGGCGCGGCGGCCGGTGAGCAGGTTGTCGACGACGACCACGTTCCAGCCATCGCCGAGCAGGGCATCGCAGAGATGAGATCCGAGGAAACCGGCGCCGCCGGTGACCAGAGCGCGTTGTGAGCTCATGCTTTCTTTATGCCGTTCCGCACATCGTTTCGCACAGCGGCGGGAACGCCCTCGGGATGAGAGGACGCGCGTCCCACGGAGTAATAGGTGAAGCCGTTGGCGGCCATGACTTCGGGATCATACAGGTTGCGGCCGTCGATCACGATGGGATATTTGAGTTCCTGATTGAGGCGGTGGAGATCGAGATTGGCGAACTCTTCCCACTCCGTAAGGATGAGCAGGGCGTCGGCGCCATGGGCGGCTTCGTAAGAGGAAGCGGCGAATTTGAGGCTGGAAGTCATCGCCTCCTGGGTGCGATCCATGGCGGCGGGGTCGTAGGCGGTGATCTTGCAGCCTTCCTGCAACAAAGCCTGCACGATGAGGATGGCGGGCGATTCGCGAATGTCGTCGGTGCCGCCTTTGAAGGCGAGGCCGAGGACGCCAAGGTGCTTGCCGCGGAGGGTCCAGAGAGCGCTGCGCACTTTGCGCAGGAAGCGTTCGCGCTGGTCTTCGTTGATGCGCATGACTTCATCGAGCAGGCGGAAGTCGTAACCGCATTCGCGGGCGACGGCGCGGAAGGCGAGCACGTCTTTGGGGAAACAGGAGCCGCCGTAGCCGATGCCGGGGTTCAGGAAGCGCGGTCCGATGCGGGAGTCGGTGCCGATGCCATGGCAGACCTGATTGACGTTCGCGCCCACGGATTCGCACATGGAAGCGACTGCGTTGATGAACGAAATCTTCATGGCGAGAAATGCGTTGGAGGCGTGCTTGATCAGTTCCGCGCTCTTGGTGCTGGTCACGATGATGGGAGCGGGAATCGAGGTGCGGTCGGGCTGCGGGATGGAATCGGCGCGCTGGTAGTAGCTGCCATCAGTCAGCGGCGCATAGACTTTGCGCAGAACGTCGGCGCAGCGTTCATTGTCGCAGCCGACGACGATGCGGTCGGGAAACAGGAAGTCGGTGACGGCGGTGCCTTCGCGCAGGAATTCCGGGTTGGAGGCGACGTCGAAAGATCCGGATTCGGCGCCGTTGCGCAGGATGATCTTGCGAATCCACTCGCTGGTGTAGACGGGGACCGTGCTTTTCTCGACGATGACTTTGTAGTCGTCGACGGCGCCGGTGATTTCGCGGGCTACCGATTCGACATAGGAGAGATCGGCATCGCCGCGCTCAGTGGGCGGAGTGCCTACGGCGATGAAGATCGCCACGCTGGCGCGGACGGCTTGGTGCAGGTCGTCGGAAAAGGTGAGCCGGTGGCCGCGATGGCGGCTCAATAATTCAGGCAGAAAATTCTCGTGGATGGGGACCTGGCCGTTCTTGAGAGCGGCCAACTTGCGCTCATCGTTATCGACCAGGATGACGTCGTGACCAAGATCGGCAAAGCAGGCGCCCGCCACTAAACCCACGTATCCGGAACCAACGACCGCAATCCGCATGTTCAAACTCCCGCAGTGAATAACTTGGAATACTTGTGTTTTCAGACGTTTCCACGGAGAAGCCAAGGGGAGAAGCAAGAAAAACGCTTGGGGGAACAAAGTAACAGCCCCAAGTATTGCGCAATTCTAACATTTCTCGATACTACGGGGAGAATACAAAAGGCCCTAGCACTAAGGTTCCAAAAGTCGCTGCGTCCATTTTTGGGAATGGCTGGCGGGGCGGGGGTGGGCAGACGATCAGACGAACCGAAAAATTGCGAAGGCCCGCTCGGCGAACGGTCTTCGCCGACGGGGCGGGCCCTTGGAGTTCGCGAGATGACCGAAAACGCCACGATCTTACTGTACCGTGGTGGTCACCGTGGCGGTGTTGTTGTTCGTGTGCGGGTCGGACGTGAGCGCGCTTACAGTCGCGGTGTCGGAGATCACGTTACCGGAGGACGCGTTCACGTTGACAACGAGGGTGATTTTGAGGACTTGGCCGTTGGCTATCGTAGCCACGGTACAGGTCACTGTGCCTGTGCCGCCGACCGGAGGCGCGGTGCAAGTTCCGCCGTTCGGGGTCACGCTGACAAAGGTTGTCCCCGTGGGGACGACATCGGTGACGGTGACCGACTGCGCGGTGTCCGGACCATTGTTCTTGGCGGACAAAGCAATTGAAAGGTTGGCTCCGCTCTTGATGCTGGTCGGCGCTTTCGCAGCCATCGAGAGATCGGCCGACAGTGTGATCTTGGAGAACCAGGCGTCGAACAAGCCGCCATTGCAAGCGCCATCAGTGCCGCAGGTGTGTTGCACGGCGTGCTGGGTCACGGCGAAGTTGGTCGAATTCGTGGCGCCGGTGATGTACACGTTGTTCGACGGGTCGAGTGCCACGCGATAGGCGTAGTCCTCGCCGCTGCCGCCGAAGTAGCTGGAGTATCCGATCGCACCCATCGAAGTGATTTGGGTAATGAAGGCGTCGCTGGAACCGCCGCCGTAAGCTGCTTGCAGCGGGTTCACTTGCGGGAAGTTGGGTGAATCGGTCTGGCCGGTGACGTAAATGTAGCCGTTGGTGTCCACGGCGATGGAGAGACCGGGGTTCTCGTCGCCGCTGCCACCGAGGTACGTGGAATATTGCAGGGACGTTAGCGCGGTGTTGAGCTTGGAGATGGTAACGTCGCCGCAGGTTCCAGTGGTCACGACGCAACCGGCGGAAGCTCCGCCGTAGACGGGTTGGACCGCGCCGGAGGTGACGGGGAAATCCGGGGAGACGGTGCTGCCGGATACGTAAATGGCGGTGGGCTTCACCGCGATGCCCGCGGTGTAATCGTAGCCGCTGCCGCCCAGGTAGGTAGAAGCCAGCAACTTGGCGCCGTTGGAACTAAGCTGGGCAACGAAGCCGTCGTAGGTGCCGTTGCAAAGGCCATCGGTGCCGCAAGTCGTTTTGTAAGCGTTCGGCGTGGTCGGAAAGTTCGGCGAACCAGTGATTCCGCTCAAGTAGGCGTTGTTGTTGGCATCCAAGGCGATGCCATAGGCCGAGTCGCCTATTCCATTGGAGCCGCCCAGGTAGGTGGAATAGACAAGAGCTTTGCCGGTTGGGTTCACCGTGGAAACGAATGCCGCGGAGCAGCCACCGGTGCTGTCGACCGGGCAAGTGGTCAGATAGGCGCCGGCAGTGACAGGGAAGTCGGTAGAGGTGGTGTGGCCGGCCACGTAAACATTGCCTGGAGTATCGACAGCCAGGCTGAAGGCTTGATCGTCGCCACTGCCGCCGAGATAGCTGGACCACTCCAGGTAGAAGCCGGCGGATTCTACTTCGACCACCACCGCATCGCCGGTTACGCTGCCGCCGTGGAACGTTTTCTGAAACACCGGGCCTCGGACGGGAAAGTTCGTAGAGAGACTGTAGCCGACCAGAAAGATGTCGCCAAAGACATCCTGGGTTACCTGGGAAGGGACGTCGTCGTTCGATCCGCCAATGAACGTGGCGAAAATCAGTGCGGTAAGGTTGGGGTTGTATTTGGCTACGAAGATGTCGCGGCAGGGCTGAGTGCCGCAGGTTCCACCGCCGAAGGGATAGAGGGCCAGGACCTCGGGGAAATCGGCCGAGCGCGTGCTGCCCACGAGGATCGGCTGCCCATAGCGAACACCGTAGGTGATGCCGTAGGAGATGTCTTCGTTGCTGCCACCGAGGTAGGTCGAGTAGCTGAGAACGGGATCGATGACCAACTGCCGGTGATGATCGTAGGCGCCGAGTGCGAAGCCTACGCGACCGTCGGCCTTCAGAAGGTAGCGTCCGTCGACGAAAGTTTTTGGCGCGTGAGGAGTGGATGCAACGCTGCGCTGATAAACGATCGGCTTGTGGAAGCTCACCGCGCCGCCGTTCAGGGTGGCGATGAGATCGCCGTTGCGGTCAATACTCAAGGGAATATTCTTGCTGCCATCAGGCCCGCCCGCGAACGCCAGTCCAATGGTGCTGGGGTCAGCGCCGGGGCTTACCACGAAGTCGTACTCCAGTTGTTTCTGATTGCCGTAGTAAATGAGATCCACTCCGGGATAAACGCCGGCGTAACGAACCTTCTCATAATTCGCTACGTTCTTGTGCCACCGCGAGGGATCGTTTCCGATGTAGTAGTTGCTCTGGGCGAGTTGCTTGCCGACGCCGCTGATGCGAGCCGCGGGATTGGCCGCCACGATGCGCATTTTGAGAACTTCTTCACTGCGGGACGTGCGCTGATTTTGGACGCTGGCCGGCTGAGTGGCTGCGACGTGCGGCAGCGGATGGAGGGCGGAATGGGAAGCCTGCCCAGTCCGAGCCGGCTGATTTTGATTTGGCTGATTGGGGACGGGCAGAGC
>Ga0302222_10001057_pt1 | contig 14481 bp, 11 predicted proteins | sample II_Palsa_E2_2_FD_194570 | JGI IMG/M metagenome (GOLD analysis project Ga0302222, IMG submission 194570) | Peat permafrost microbial communities from Stordalen Mire near Abisko, Sweden - II_Palsa_E2_2 | ecosystem: Environmental > Terrestrial > Soil > Palsa > Peat permafrost | place: Sweden... | reverse complement strand
CGTACCCCATCACGTACAGCTACACGAGTGATGGCAATTTCTCAACCGTCACCAACAACACCAGTTCGACTCTGACTGTAAACAAAGCCACAAGCACTACAACGATCACCACAGTCACTCCGAGTCCCTCGACGGTTGGCGCACCCGTCGTGGTCACGGTGAAGGTGACCGGCAGCGGCACGCCGACGGGTTCCGTCACGGTGACCGCGAAACTTTCCTCGACCTCTGTGACGTGCCCCATCACGCTCGCCTCGGGCACGGGCACCTGTTCGGTGACGCTGTCGACCGCAGGAGCTTGGACCATCACCGCGGCTTACGGCGGCGACGGCAATTTCAACAGCAGCAGCACGGCCACCGGTACTCCGCAAACCGTCAACGCCGCGGGATCAACTCTGAAGTTTTCGCCGAGCACTCTTAGCTTCGGCACACTCTATCCCGGCTCAACGGCCCTCGCGACCACGACGGTAACCAACACCGGCACCTCGATGGTCACGTTCACAAGCTTCAATGTGATGGCGATTTCCGGCGATGACTCGACTGGCTTCCTCGGCGTCGAACTCTGCCCCAAAACGCTCAATGCCGGAAAGTCTTGCATCATTATCATGAGCGCCACCGCCGATTCGACCGTCACCAAAACGCACGCGGCAAATCTTTTGGTCTCCGACAACGCTGCGGGCAGCCCACAAACGATTTACATGTCATTCACCGACATCAATCCGCAGGCATCCCTATCGGCGAGCACCTTGAATTTCGGAAATCAAAAGACGGGAACGACCAGCACAGCGAAGACAATTACGGTGACCAACACAGGAACGACGACGCTCGCGTTTTCGGGCCTCTCGATCAGCGGCAACTTCGCCATCGCATCGAGCGGCACAACTTGCAAGAGCACAACATCGCTCGCGCCTACCACGGGGAAATGCACGATCAACGTGACCTTCACCCCAACAACGAAAGGCTCGAAGACGGGAACCCTGAAGATCACAGACAACGCCAAAAACAGCCCGCAATCCATCTCTCTTTCGGGCACCGGAGACTAACGCGTTCCCACGTGAATAACGATCGGGAAAGATTGCCATCGTAGCGCCGGCATCTTGCCGGCGGTTTTCTCTTCGTCGCGTCGATAGACAATCTTGGAGGCCCGATCGAGATTCGATTGCGCCGCGGGGTCAACCGGACTACCCGTCTAATGGCTATCGCGCTGTCATTCTGAGGAGGACCCGACGAGGGTCCGACGAAGAATCTGCGGTTGTTCACGCGCTCTCAGGCTGTTCTCGCCTGTCAAAACCGCAGCGATAGACAACTTAACCCGCCATCCAACTTCTGAAACTCCGAAACTTCGAGCTCCAAAACTCTGAATCCCTGCGCAATCAGTTCCCGCGCGATACCCGGAAATCCCGCCGGAATCAAAATGTAATCATTCACCCGCACGCAATTCGCCGCGTAACTCTCGCCGCGCGCTACGCGAATCAATTCATACCCGCGAAACTCATCGCGACTTGCCAACTCCTCCATCACCACCAGCTTCCCATCGCCCGCCCACGCAATCCCGCTCTTCAAATGCAGAATGCTCTTCATCGGACGGATATCGACAAACGAAGTCGTGAAGCCCTCTCGCGCGAGAAAAGCCGCAAGCTGCTTCGCCCCCTCTTCACTCGTCCGCCGCGACACTCCGATGAAAAAATGCTTACCCGCCTCGCAAACGTCGCCGCCATCGAGCGTCCCGGGCGCCTCAATCTCATGGATTGTCTGAAAGAATCTCCTGAGCGGCTCGCGAATTCCGTCCACTTCCCCTTCGCGGCTCCTCGCTCCCGGATGCGTGAGTATCGCTGCGTCTCGCGTGAGCACCGCCACATCCTCCACAAAAGTCGAGTCCGGATGTGCAAGATCCGCCTCGAGCCGCACGACTTCCACCCCACATCGCTCAAGCGCCGAGCAATAGGCCTCATGCTGCTCAAGCGCTTTCTTGTAGTCAGCGGGAGGACCTTTAAACGAGGTCAATCCCTCAGCAAAGTTCTCGCCCGGCCTCCGTACAATCGCATGCGTATACAAAACTTCCCTCCGAGCCCGTCACGCGCGCGCCCATAGCGCTGGCCTGCCGCCAGGCCGTGTTTGCATTTGAAATCTGAAATTTCAAATTTGAAATTTCTGTCCGTCACGTGATGGCTCAGGCCCTCCTTGAGCCTCGAACGGATCTCCGGCACGACGCAGTCGTGACTGGACGTCAGGCCTCGCCTAATTCGCCGGCACCGCCGCGGGCTTTTTCATTAAAACATAAACCGGCGCGCACACCCCAAGCAGCCCCGCCGCAAAAACCGCATCCATCGGCGCACTGTAGATGGCCGCCGCCAAAAACAACGCCGATCCCACGAGAACAATTCCCGTGCTCCACGGATATCCCCACGCCCGAAACGGCCGCGGCGCCTCAGGCTCGCGGCGCCGCAGCCAAATCACCGCGAAATAAGTCGCGCAATAGTTCGCAACGAACACCACCGCCGCAATCGAAATAATTCTCTCAAACGTCCCGGACGCCACCAGAATCATGGCCGTCCCCGCCGATAGCAACAGCGCTACCTGCGGCGTTCCGCCGGCGCTCACTCGCGTCGCCACGCTGCTGATCAAGCCGTCTCTGCTGATCGCAAAAATAATCCTCGTCGCGCCCAGCAGCACCGCGTTGATCAGGCTCAAAAGCGTCAGCAGCGACAGAATCGTGATGATCCTCCCGCTCCAGCCGCCAAACAGAATTTGCGCCGCCACCGCCGCCGGCAGCTTTGACGCAGCCAACACCGGCACCGGCAGCACGTGAAGGAGCGCTAGGTTCACCACAAGATACAGCCCGATGATGAGCAGCACGCCTCCAATCAACGCCCGCGGCAAATTCCGCGCCGGATTCACATCTTCTTCGAGAAAATAAATCGCCTGATACCAGCCGTCGTACGCCACCACTATCGCCCGCAAGGCCATCACAATCGGCGCGATGAGCAGCAGCCAACTGCCATGAAAATTCAAGATATCAAGCGCGGAGGCCGCGCGCTCTGTGGCAGGCGACGATGCGCCGCCTCCCGCGAAGAAGCATCCCACTGCAAGCCCAATCAATGCCATCGCCGTGGCCGCGCTTGTAAATTTCTGCACCAAGCTGCTCAATCGCAATCCTACGGCGTGCAGCAACACAAACAATCCCAGCGTCGCAATCGCGATCGCCTTTTCATGCCCCGCGAGTCCGGGAAAAAGCACCGCGCAGTATTCGCCGCCGGCGGCGGATGCGTAAGCGAGCGCCGCGCAATTATTCACCCAGTCGCCCCACCCCACCGCAAATCCCACAAAACCGCCAAACGCCCGCTTCGCGAAAACATAGAACCCGCCAGCCTCGGGCAACATCGTACCGAGTTCCGCCATGGAGACCGCTCCCAACAGTGCGTACACGCCGCCCACAATCCACGCCAGCAGGATGAACCAATAATTTCCAAGGGCCGCGGCCACTGTTCCCGGCAACCGCAAAATTCCCACGCCAATTGTGGCGCCAAGCACAACAGCCACGCCAAATCCGGCCCCCAAAATTCGCAGCAGTTGCGACCGAACCGGCACTGCCGTTTGCAGTCCCGTAATTGTCATCAGATTGAACCCGGGATTATATGAAACATTCGCGAAAACAGAGGAGGGATAACTCGGAAGAACATCCCGGCATCTTCGCTTTGGCCTTTTTTCCCTACGTACGCGGCTTCATTCTTGTCTATCGTTTAACGAAGCAAAGCGCACTCACTTCAGGTTCGAATATTCGGCCTTGGTTCGGCGCCATTATTTCCGTGTTCGGTCGTAGGGGCGGGTCTCAGATCCGCCCGGCTTTTTCCCTCCGCAGCCGGCACTCACTTCAGCTTGGCGTATTCACTCTTCGCTTGCTGCAGAATCGGAATCCCGGTGTCCGCATCTTTCCACAGCGCAAAAAAATCCTGATAAGCCGTCCGCGCTTTGCCCGCATCGCCTGCGACTGAATAGGCGCGGCCCAGGCCGAGATGAGCGAGAGCTCCCAGTGGGAAATTGAGAGCAATCCCACGGTGGTCAAGCACCTTCTGGAACTCGGCGGCTGCGGCAGTGCCGTCTTGCATCAAAAGATAAGCCTGACCTCGCAAGAATGGAGGATAAAGCGTTCCCAATGGAGTTGGCGTGGGCTGCCCAAGTTCGTACGGCTTGACGATTTCCAGCTGCTCAAGCGCCTGCGCAGAATTGCCTTTCCTCAGCGCAATGGCGGCATTGATGCTCGGCAGCCGGTAAAGCTTCAGCACAGTATTGGAAGAATAATCCTTCTCCAATTCGTTGGCGATCGCCCTGGCTTGAGCAGTTTCTCCGGCTCGAGCGAGTGCGAGGGCTGCGAAGATTTTCACATTACGGCCCGGAGACAGCGCCAAAGCTTCCCGGACTTGGTTGCTCGATTCTGCGGTTTCGCCAAATTCTGCTTCGCGTAGCGCTGCATTCACCTGCCATAGTGCCGCTGCCTCCTTGGCATCGGCGCGGACTGCGGAGTCCACAGCTCTGCGCGAGAGGTTCCGCGCATTGCTCAGCCGTCCGTAATACGCCTCGGTATCGGACTGAGCCGAGAGCAGAATGTCTTCGGTGCCGGGCTTGCCAGCGCCCCAGGCAACCTGCTGCTCCATCTGCGCGAAATCCCCCTGCAGAAACGCAAGGTAATAAGCGTCCCAGTGTAGGTCGGCGCTATCGAGATTGTTCGTATGCGCTCGATTCAGGATAGCTTTGGCTGCATCCAGACGGTCCATAGCGAGGTAAATGTCGGTCAGATTTTCATAAACAGATACGTTCTCCGGTCCGAGCTTCAATGCCTCCTGCGATTCGGCGAGAGCTTTGTCGTACTGTCCCATAAATGCAAAATTCACACCTAAACTGACGTTCGGAGCGGGATCGCGGGGATAATCTGCCATCCAGAGATTGAACACCGGCGTCTGTTTCTCCACTTCTCCTGTTACACGAAAGTAGATAAATGAAATTCGTAACTTCTCCCGTTCGGTCACCCGGTCGCGCAACTCGTACGCCTTGGTCGCGTACGCCAGGGCGAGCGAGGGCTCATTGAGATTGCTGTAGCGGGCAGCCAACCCCGCGTACGCCACGGCGAAATTCGGATCCAATTCAATGGCTCGCGTTAGAAATGGGATGCTCGGCGCATTTCCTTTCTCGCTTCCTACCTTGGCGCCCATGCTGTAGTTCTTCAACGCTTCGAGCGAGTTTGTCGTTGCCTCAATAGGGACATCAAATTTTTGCACCGACGGAAGTGACTCGCCCAACTTCGTGCGGAGATTCGCGGCAGCTCGGCTTAACGCCTTAAGAACATCTTCCTTGCTCGTGGCTTCGAATTGTTCTTTAGCCAGAGTATCGCCATTGCTGCACGCGACCGCGTCCAAGTCCACCAGATAGTGGCTGCCCAAGCTTGAGATCGCTCCTGCCAGTACGGCCTTGCTTCCTGTACGCAAACAAAGTTCCCGGGCTATGTCCGGTGTCACGCGCGCGTTCATCGGACGGCCCATCATCTTTAGCGTCTCGCTCGCCTTTGTTTCTGAAAGGATATTTAAGAATGGTGATTGTCCCAATTCCACCGCGAGTGCCTGCTTCAGGGCATCGTCAAACACAGCGTCGCCAGTGCTGTTCGTGAAATCCGCAAGGACAATGGAATCTTTTTCCGTCAGCTTCGGCGCGCGGTAAATATAAGAAACGATTCCGGCGATCAGAACTGCGATCACACAGAACGCCATGATCGCCGCCACAACGGTCTTTCTGCTCCAGCGATCCACAAGAATCGAAAATAACCGCGAGCGCGGAATGCGAATCTCGTGAGCCGATCCGGGTTCTACGCCTTCTAAGGCGGCCACTTTCGACTCAGCGCTAGATGCCGGCAGATGAAAAGGGAGGGTCTGTTTCGTTGATTCGCCAATCGCGACAGAAGCTATGAAGCGATACCCGCGCCGCGGCAGTGTCTCAATGTATCGCGGACGCTCCGCGTCATCGCCGATCACGGAACGAATCTGATTCACGCAGAAGTTAATCCCGCGCTCGAAGTCGACAAACGTGTTGTCGCCCCATAGGCAACGCCGGATTTCTTCCCTAGTGACGATTTCCCCGGGCCGCTCAGCAAGCAGCAGAAGCACTCGGAGAGGTTGCGGATGCAGTTTCAGCAAGATTCCGGATTTGCGCAGTTCACCGTCCGCGGCGTCTAGCTCAAAAGCGCCGAAACGGATGACGACTGGATGTCGTGCCGGTACAGCCATGAACACTCCAGCGGGGACTATTGCGGGATTGTATCACTTGGTTACTTGAGTATACTCGGAAGTTTTCTGTCATGGAATCTCCGATAATCCACGAATTTTCAGGCAGATAGACTCTAACATCCCTCTAACACGAATCTAATTCCGCCGCCATTGCCTCGACCCGAGTTTCCCAGCTATTTTCACGGCGCCCGGCCCAAGGTCTGCTCTCGGGCGGCTATGAAAAGAGAGGAAACCATGAAGTTCACGATCAGCGGCTTAATCATCTCCATCTGCATCATCATCGTATTCGCCATCTCAGTTCAATTGCCCGCTCAAGGCCAGCAGAATCTCGGCCTGTTCGGTCACAAGCCTGGCCTCGTCGAGTTCGATGCTCCGGGCGCTGCGACCGTAACGTCTCCCGCGTGCTCGTCTGTTTGTGGGACGCAACCGCTGGGCAACAACGTCGAAGGCGTGATAGTCGGCTCCTACACGGATGCGAACGTTGTTCCTCATGGCTTCCTGCGTACTCCCGACGGCAACATTACCTCCTTCGACGCCCCGGGCGCAGGCCTCGGCGCCAACCTCGACGAGGGCACAGTCGCCTACACCATCAACGATCTAGGCGTGGTAGTAGGCCAGTTCGAGGATCCAAGCGAAGTATTTCACGGTTTTCTGCGTTACGCCGATGGCTCCTTCACCATCATCGATGCTCCCGGTGCGGGCACAGGCGCCGGCCAGGGAACTTTGGCAACGAGCATCAATTTCCAGGGCGCGGCCGCCGGCTTCTACATTGATGGAAGCAACGAGTATCATGGCTTCGCTCGTTCGCGCGAGGGCGAGATCACAACTTTCGATCCAACCGGTTCGGTTTTCACCTTCGTTTGCGAGGAGACGTGCCTCAATGCCGCCGGCGCGATCACCGGAAGCTGGCAGGATTCCACCGGTGCACAACACGGATTCATTCGCGAGCCGGACGGGACGATCACGAGTTTCGATCCGCCAGGATCGGCGGGCATCACGGAATCTGCAAGCATCAATCTCGAGGGCACAACCACAGGCTACTATCTTGATTCGAGCAGCGTGATTCACGGCTTCCTGCGCACTCGCGCCGGCAACTTTACAACCCTCGATGCTCCGGAGGCGGGCACCGGCGCCGTCCAGGGCACCGGAGCTCTTTCGATCAATACACTCGGAGCGGTCACCGGAGAGTACATCGACTCTAATAATGTGATGCACGGCTTTTCCCGCGAAGCCTTTGGCAATTACGCCACGTTCGACGCGCCGGGCGCGGGCACAAGTGCCGGCCAAGGGACTCGTCCCTCAACCAATAACCTCTCAGGCGCCGTCACCGGCTGGTGGGTCGACGGAAATGGCCTAAACCACGGCTTCGTCTGGTACCCCGGCGGCTTCGGTGGCTTTCTCAGCCCGATTGCGCGTCCAGAAACGCGTTTACAAAATTGATGCAGGCCAAATCGCGCCCAAGCCCTACGGTTGCCGTGATCTTGATTCAAGCAGAACCGCACGAACGGCAACCGTAGGGTCCGTCGGAAGACGGACCGCCTCTTTTGTTCGGCGGGAAAAGTGTCCCCCACCGGGATCACTTCAATTTCGCGTATTCACTCTTGGCTTGCTGAAGGATAGGAATATTGGCATCCGCGTCTTTCCACAGCGCAAAAAAATCCTGATAAGCCGTCCGCGCCTTCGCCGCGTCGCCCGCCTGCGCATAGGCTCGCCCCAACTGCAAATGCGCCAGCGCGCCGCCGATCGAAGTCCCGACAGCGCCGCGATGATCCAGCAGTTTTTGGAATTCCGCGGCGGCTTCATTTCCCTTGCGCTCGAGCAAGTACGCCTGGCCGCGCTCGCAGGGAATAACAAGATATCTGACGAGTTCAAACGCCGAAGCCCCCTGAAGAATTTCGAGGGCTTTGCCGGGATCGTTTCGATCCATCACAATTTCCGCGCGGATTATCGGCAGGTAATATTCACGGATTGCCGTGTCCGAAGGATAGGTCTTCGCCGTTTCGTTTGCCAGCAATTCAGCGTGCGCCGCGTCCCCTGCGCGGGCGAGGTCGAGCGCGACCCCCATCGTGAAGTACCTCGACTTGCCGAGTTCGAGCGCCGCCGCAGCCTCTTTGCGTGCGCCAGCCGCGTCGCCAACCTCACTCAGAACACTCGAGAGCGCGTCAAGTGTGTTGGCAGCCTGAGCCTTCAAATCGTGCTCTTTTTCAATGTCCGCAAGGGAATGATACAAGGCTTGGGCCTTCTCGATATGCCCCTCGTATGCCTCAGTACTCGCCTGATCGAATGCTCCGATCGCCGCCGCTACCGGTGACCCCTTCGACAGCGTGTCCAGCTCGTGCGTCATAGTGGCTGAATCGTTCTGCAAAAATGCGATGCCATAAAGCAATGAGTGAAATTCGGGAATATCTATTTTTTTCGCCAACGAGCCGTTCAACGTGGCCTTGGCCTCGTCGAGGCGGTCCAAGAACAGATAGTCATCCGCCAGTCCGAGATTTGAGAGCGAATCGTCGGGCTCGAGACGAATGGCTTCCTGTGACTTCGCCAGCGACTTTTCATATTGGCCGGTTTGAAGGTAGTACACCGACAAATTGTGGACAGGGATCGCATCACGAGGATACGTCTGTTCCCAGAGTTCGTAGACTTGATTGGTCTTTTCTTCATCGCCGAGGACATTGTTATAATAGTGAGACTCGATGTAGAATTTTTCCAGTTCGCTCGCTCGTTCGCGAAGATCGTAAGCCTTCTGCGTATATTCGGCGCCTGTCGCGGAGTCTCCAAGATTTGAGGTGATCTGTCCGAACACAGCGTACGCCATCGCAAAATTCGGATCGAGCGTAAACGCCTGCTTGAAGAAGGGCCCGGCTACGGCGTCGCCCTTCGTGTGGCGCGTTTGAGTGCCGGTGCTGTACGCCTTTAGGGCTTCGAGCGACGACGTCGTCGCCTGCTCGATCGGCGTATTGAATTTCTGAATGGACGCGAGCGACTCGCCGAGCTTTCCCCGAATCTCTCCAGCCACTTTGCCCAGCGCGCCGAGCACTTGATTCTTGTCCGGCGCTTCCGTCTGCGCTGTCGCCAGCGTCTCACCCGTTGCGCAATTCACCGCGTTCAGCACCAGGCTGTACGTCGTGCCGATCTGCGCGATCGAGCCGTCGAGCACTGCCGCGCTCTGCGTCCGTTGGCAGACTTGACGGGCAAGATCATTCGTCAGCCTCGCCGTCGCCGGCTGGCTCATATAACCCAGCGTTTTCTGAATCTGCTGGTCCGAAAGAATATTCATAAAGGGCGACTGGGCGAGTTGCGAAGCCAGCCCCTGCCGCAGCGCGCCATCGAACACTGGATCGCCCGTCGTATTCGTGAACTCGGCGAGCACGATGGAATCCTTCTCGGTGAGCTTCGGCCCGCGATGCGCGAAGAAAAAGTACGCGCCCGCTGCGATCAGGACCGCGACAACCGCGCCGCCGATTATCACCCACCGTCGAGCGACCGCGGCCGGCCCACTCGCATCCGGCACATTCGTGCCCGGAACATTCGAAGTCGCACTGGGCGCGGCAGAAACGCTCGCAGCAGAAACGCTTGCCGCAGAAACAGAACTACTCGCCGGAGTAGCGGCAACCGGGACGCCAGCGCTCACGCTGCTCGCGCTCGCCGGCGGCACCGACGCAGCCGAAATGGCGCGTGTGCTCACGGGAGTTTGCTGAAATGCCGAATCGCGCACCGAACCGGATTGCCCGGGAGGCGGCGCCGTCGCCTCCATCGGAATCGCGCGGCTCGAAGTATCCGTATCGCGCTTCAGTCGCAGAAGATCAGTGCGAATCTCCGCCGCGCTCTGATACCGAAGTCTCGGATCCTTTTCGAGCGCCTTGCCGATCATTTCTTCGAGTTTCACCGGCAGCTCGGGATTCAATCGCACCGGCGGCACAGCCACGCGATTGAGAATCGCGTCGAAAATCACGGCGGAAGTGTCGCCGCGAAACGGAACTACGCCTGTCGCCATTTCGTAAAGCACGCCGCCAAACGAAAATAAATCGCTGCGCGCATCCACTTCTTTCCCGCGCGCTTGTTCCGGCGACATATACGCGACCGTCCCAAGCGCCGTCCCCGGACTCGTGAGATGTTCCGCCGTCACACCCGCGGCCGTCATCGCCGCCGTCGCTCCAGCCGAATCCAGCAGCGACCCGCCCGCGCCGGCGGGCTTAAGCTTCGCCAATCCAAAATCGAGAATCTTTGCGTGCCCCCGCGCCGTTACAAAAATATTCGCGGGCTTGATGTCGCGATGAACGATTCCTTGCGCATGCGCGGCATCGAGCGCATCCGCCACTTCAATTCCAATTTCCAGCATCTCGTCCAGCGGCAGCGCCGCGCCATGAATCCGATGTTTCAGCGTCTCGCCGTTCAGCAACTCCATCGCGATGAACGGCATCCCGCCTTCTTCATCAATATCGTAAATCGTGCAAATGTTCGGATGATTCAGCGCAGACGCCGCCTGCGCCTCCCTCCGGAAACGCTCAAGCGCCTGGTGATCCTTGACTAGTTCATCAGGTAGGAATTTCAGCGCGACAAATCGCCGCAGCTTCGTATCTTCAGCCTTATAAACGATCCCCATCCCCCCGCCGCCAAGTCTCTCAAGGATGCGGTAATGCGTAATCGTCCGCCCTGCAAGTGGAGAAGAATCAGGCATGACCGGAAATCTTATGCTGGCCGTTCGGCCAAGTCAACGCGCCCCAGCAGCATGCCGGTCGTTCACCCTCTGCCCTCCCTGTCCCCTCCCAAACACCAAATCGGTACATACAGCAACTACGGTATGGGTTGCCTTTGGAAACCACTGTACACTCCCGCTCGGCATCGCTTTACTGGCGAATCTGTCGCCGAAGTCAGCGCATCTGTATCGCTGAGTTGTGAAATTGAAGGGGGAGAAAAAATGTTGAAACGGACTCTGTTCGTCGCGGCCCTTGGTCTACTTGTAGCTCTAAGCGCGGTCGCCTCGGACCGCGAGGACGACGTGAATCGCACCCACAAAGCTGCCGATGTCTTCAGGGAGATCATGAACACGCCGGATCACGGCATTCCTCACGACCTGCTGAACAAGGCAAGATGTGTCGCCATCATTCCGGGTGACGTGAAGTTCGCCTTCATTTTCGGCGGCAACTACGGCAGAGGAGTCGTCACCTGTCGAACCGGGCATGGCTGGAGCGCGCCGTTGTTCTTGGCAATTGACGGCGGGAGCGTAGGCTATCAAATCGGCGGCTCGTCCACCGATCTCGTGATGCTCTTTATGAACGAGCATGCATTGCACAGCCTGCTCAGCGACAAATTCAAACTCGGCGGCGACGCCTCAGTCGCAGCCGGACCCGTCGGCCGCACAGCGGAAGCTGGCACCGACGTTAAACTGACCGCGGAAATTCTGTCCTATTCGCGCGCCAAAGGCATTTTCGCTGGCGTGGCTCTCGATGGCGCCGTGGTTCAAGCCGATAAGAGCGGAGACAAATCCATGTATGGCGACGAAGTCGACCGCCATGACATTCTCACCGGCAAAGTTCCCGTTCCTGAATCGGCGCGGCCTTTGCATCACGAACTAGACGAATATTCGCGATAGCTCAAAGCTAAAGTGAGCTCCAAACGTCGCTCTAAATCGTTTTGAGCTAGATCCCGCGACGTAGCTGAAAAAGACAATCCTCTTCCAGAAGAACATCTCTGGAAGAGGATTTTATTTTTACGCAATGGACGAAGGGAACGTTCGATCTGAATGGCACCTGTCGAGCCTTCCGCCCCCCACTTCGGCAAGTTACGCCGTCTTTCGCGATTTCTTCTCGCCCGCCTTTGGCACGGCGCTAATCACGCCCTTCTTCGCTGGCTCGTCTTTGGATTTCAGGCTCCGTTTTAACGCCGCCATGAGATCCGCAACAGGCTCAATTTTACCGCGCGGCACCACCGTCAGCTTCTTCCCGTGGGCTTTCGCTTCGATCAGTTTTTCGAGTTCTTGCTGGTACGTATCGGAATATTGCGAAGGATCGAACGGAGCCGCCAAACTCTCGATCAATTGAATCGCCAGGTTAGCCTCCGCCGCGCTCACTTCATGTTTATTCGGCGCAGAAACATCCGACGCGCGAATTTCGTCCTTATAAAACATGGTGTGAAGCGTGAATCCATTTTCCCGCGCGCGAATGATCACGATATTTTCGCGGTTGTGCATCGTGACTTTCGCAATTCCCGCGTATCCCGTTTTCCTCATCGCATCGAGAAGCAGGTTGTACGCTCTCACTCCCGCTTCGCCCGGTTTCGCGTAATACGAACTTTCAAAGTAAACGGGATCAATCTCATCCACTTTCACGAAGCTCAAAATCTCCATCGTCTTGGCCGAGTCCGGTTCGATTTCTTCCAGCTCGTCTTTCGTGAAAAGCAGATATTGATCTTTCTCGTATTCATAGCCCTTCTGAACTTCCGAGCGGTCAACGAACTTGTCGCACGAAGGGCAAAATAGAGGCTGCTTCAATCGCGTATGGCACACGGAGTGAATCTGGTTAAAGCTGATTCTTTCAGAGCGCGCAGCCGGCGTCAGCTCGATGGGAATCGAAATCAATCCAAACGTAATATATCCAGTCCAGGTTGCAGGCACGATGACCCTCCGGTGAGGTAATGATCTCCGGTTGAGTAAGGAATTGTGCCACCGGATCGCCCCAAAACGGAAGCCGGTCGTTACCGTATGCCGCCGAGGTAACGGGAAAGAAAAAGCGAAGACGAAACCGCCACCTCCGCCTGCCCTAAGCTTCATTCTCTTCGTGGCGCGGACATCCTGTTCACGATCTTGACCCTCATCACATTCTTGCGCGAAATGCTCGCAGAGGCGCTCAGTCGCATTCAGGAGGGGGTCAATTTTCATACGATTAGAAATGACCTCGGTGTTTTGTTTTCTCTGGCTTACGGCGATTTCTAATCGTTTTGGACTTACGATTAGAAATGCAGTGTGTCGCGCTCGATGGCGCTGTGAAAGTCCGGCTAGGTTTGACTGGCTAAACAGCTTGCGCGAAAAAGCATAAACGCAGTCATGACGGCGATTCTGACTTTTTCCGCAGCCTCCAAGCGCGTTCGAAGGGGTAGTGTTTGTGTCCCGATTAGAAATGACCTCGGTGTTTTGTTTTGTGCGGGTTACGGCGATTTCTAATTGTTTTGGTGTCCCGCTTAGAATTGGGCGGATTGCGACCTCGGCAGGCACTTTAACCGTTGCGTATATGTACTGTTTAGCCATAGTTCATACCCACGGTAGCAGGCGGTTGGCGGGTCGTCAAGACCGAGTGTTGTAAGACTTTTGGGTAGTGTCCGCATAGATGTGCGCGAGCGAAAAATGCTCTTTAGTCTGAAGCATGTGGCGTGACAGACAGCTTCGTCAGCGTCAGCTTTGCGGGCATTCATCTTCAGCGTCCGTTGTCAGCTTCGGATTCGCAAAAAATCCAAATTCCTTCTGGATAGCATCCATGCGTTCTCGATCTTCAGCGGCCCACGTTGGCTTGAACAGGTGATAAAGATCGAGGGAGAACCCTTTACCTTTTTCGTATCGCTCCGTTGCTATGCCAACGACCCGCTGAGATTTCGGATGCAATCCCCGCGCGACGAAGCATCTGATACCCAACTCTGCAACACGCGCATCACGTGGTGTGTCGTGCGGGGACGCCAAGAAAACATAGACTACGCCGGAGGGAGAGGTTGTCATGCGAGCAAGGATTCGCTGGGAGTTGTCAAGAAACTCTTTGAATGACTTGCCGAGTATCCGTCGCGCGAATCTGTCTTCTCTTGCCAGTTGGCGAATGGCTCGTTCGGTGCCTGATGGGCTGGCCGCGAATTCCAGTTGCCCATTTAGGAAGTCTTGGCCGAATTTTTCTATCAGGTGATCCCAGATGTAGCTCGCTTCATTTGCTGTCTGTTTCCGCGCGTATTCTTCCTTCGAAGTAATCTGTTCCCACAAGCCGTCATCAATCATGATTACATCGTAATTCCTTGGGAACTTTCTGCCCGCGTGTAGGTACACCGCAAGAAGGTTTTCTTCCGGGCCATAAATTTCACCGTTATCTGAGATTGACAGAACGCTTCTTTGGCCGTGAGATATGCAATGAAGTCCGTTATTGTGTCCAGTTCTTTTAGCAGCGTTAAGAAGCACACCTCGTCCATGACATGAATAAATCCCTTTCCGAAGTCACCGAATGGAAGACTGACCTGCCTT
>Ga0302222_10001050_pt1 | contig 14532 bp, 12 predicted proteins | sample II_Palsa_E2_2_FD_194570 | JGI IMG/M metagenome (GOLD analysis project Ga0302222, IMG submission 194570) | Peat permafrost microbial communities from Stordalen Mire near Abisko, Sweden - II_Palsa_E2_2 | ecosystem: Environmental > Terrestrial > Soil > Palsa > Peat permafrost | place: Sweden... | reverse complement strand
CTTCATGATTTATAAATCACTGTTGTCCGGTAAAAATAAGAAATAGAATTAAAATAGCTTTTTAATTTAATTCAGGGGGATTTGTAAATAGTTTAAAAAACAAAGTCCCCTTTATTTAGGTTTTGAAAAGCGAGAGCTGGTAGGTATTGATCTCGCGTTTATATCCTATGATAGCTTTTTCAGGGTTCACAAGAAATTTGATCAGATCGATATAAGTCCCAAGATGTTGTCTTATAAGCCCTGCAACGTTAGCAAACGACCATTTTTTACTTTTCTTTAACCTATCTGCTTTATCTTTTACAACTTTGACCAGCAAATCTGCAATTAGCGTGCACCAAAGTTGTATTTTGATAGCATTTTGATTGTCTCCGAGGAAATTGCTAAGCTGAAAGTTTTGCTTGATGCGCCTGAAGAGTATTTCGATCTGCCATCTTCTTTTGTAAATGCCAGCAATTATTAGTGCATTGAGTTCGAGGTTATTCGTAAGAAATTCAAATTCTCTGCCTGTTTCTTCATCATAATAAGTAATTATCCGGGCATTTTGCAAGGGCGTCTTATTAGCCTTTTCAGGAGTGCCTAAAATAACATTTTTATCACTTCGTAGGCCGTGGGCAACCATCTTTTCGCTTACGGGTCTTTCTTCCAGGCATTCCCATCTGGCCCTTTTATGCAGCCTGGTTACCCAGGTAATTCCTTTTTTAGTCCAATCAGCCATTGGAATATAACTATTGTAACCCTTATCCATAACCAGGATTGAACCTTTGGGCAGGTTTAGCTGCGGCATAATGCCCCTATCATTAGCTGAGGCTGCCGTAATATGAACAAAACAGGGGACGTTATCTTTAGCCTTTATCAAAACATGAGCTTTAACGCCGCCTTTCTTTTTTCCGTTGGCATTAGCATTACCACAAGCCTTAAAAATCTCGGAAAACAAAGTTATTGTTGTTGAATCGACGATAAATATTTTATCAGACAGCTTACCCTTGGGCAGGCTGTCCGGTAAAACCCCAAAATGATAACGAAAAAGTTCATGATATAGATCCTCGAAAAAAATCGCGCCGCGCCGCTCATTGGCGTCGGCAAGCGTACTTCTGCGGGGAGTATACACCATACCAAGATGATGCAGCCGATGGGCATTCACCTGGAGCCCTGTTATTAGCTCCCTAAGCGATGTACAATGATGAAAACAGCAAAAAAGCATCGTCACCAGGTGGTCGTATGCTTTAAATTTCTTGCAATAGCGGTCAGAATTATGCTTGCGAGCAAGTCGGTCTACTTTGCTGCGAGATATATAAGAAAGTAATTGGTTAAATATCGGCTGTCCGGTAAAAAATGTACTTTTGGGCATAGTTTGCTTTTTGAGTGTGGTAATTCAAAATTAAACTATGCAGGGGCTTAGGCCCCTGTCTTTTTTCGCTTTTTTATTATTTACCGGACAACAGTGATTCAGGAGCCAAGAGCATTTTTTACTTCATTCGCAGGTCAGAATTTATCCTGATTCCTGACGCTAACTTTCTCCCCAGCGGTAAGTATCATTTTCAAGGCCGATGAGATCAATTATACGGCTTACTACCGTCATGGCCAGTTCTTCTATGGTTTTGGGCTTGCTGTAAAATGATGGGATGGCCGGGCAGATGATACCGCCCGCCTCGGTAACGGTTTGCATATTGCGGATTTGAATGAGGTTAAGTGGCGTATCTCGTGCTACCAGTATCAGTTTGCGGCGCTCCTTTAGTATCACATCGGCGGCGCGGCTGATGAGATCGTCGGATATTCCGCCTGCTATACGGCCCAAAGTGCCCATAGAGCATGGAACAATAACCATAGTATCGAACTTTGCCGATCCGGATGCGAAGGGTGCCATAAAATCGCGCTTATCATAAAATTTGTAAGCATAGCCAGCATAATCCTCATTATCCAGCTCAACTTTCCAAACTTCTTTTGCATTATCCGACATTACGACCGCTACTTCGGCTACCTGCTCCTGCAAAGCCTGCAGTTTATCCAGCAATAACCTGGCGTATATGGCTCCACTTGCGCCGGTTATGGCTACAATTATTTTCCTTTTCATCATAATTTACGGGCAAGATAGGCAGATTAAAGCAAGCGGACAAAAAAAGGGTCGAATACGAATACCCGACCCTACATCTACCTATGAAAAACATGCCCAAAAATGGGCAACACAAATATAATAACAGTTTCTTAATAATTTAATAATTTTTAAGTAAAAAAATTAATCTAATTTGGAAAAATTCTTTTCAATAAGCGTTTGGATTATACCATCAACCATACCTACGCTGGGTACATATATATTTTTAATATTGGCCCACTTCATTACGGTTATATAAATTTCGCAGGCAGGGATAATTACATCCGCCCTATCCTGGTTTAAGCCCAGCACATTTATCCTATCTTTTAACGAGAAGGAATTAAGGTAATTGTACAAGCTCCTTAGCTTATTAAAGGCCATAGGCATATCGTTCTTCTCTTCGGATAGCTTGTACAACTTATTGATATTGCCACCGGTGCCTATGCCCGATATTAGCTTAAACTGTTTGGTATTTTCGCGCAAAAATTCGCGCATTTCGTTCCAGGTTTCTTCTTTATCCTGGTTATCCAACATACGAATGGTGCCTATGTTGAATGAATGCGATGCAAAAAGCTCCCCTTCTGAAAATAAAGACAGCTCGGTACTGCCACCGCCAACATCAATATACAGGTAGTTTTTACTTTTGTCGATGTTTATTTCGGCGTGGCTGGCGTAAATTATTTTGGCTTCCTTTTGCCCGTGGATGATCTCCAGATCGATATTGGCTTCATCCTTTACTTTTTTCACCACTTCGGCACCGTTTTTAGCTTCGCGCATGGCCGATGTTGCAAACGCCATGTAATCCTTCACCTTATAAACATCCATCAGGTTACGGAATGCCTTCATAGATTTTATCAGGTCGATTGATTTTCTATCAGAAATATGCTGGTTTAAAAAAGCGTCGTCGCCCAAACGTAAGGGAACTCTTATCAATGTGTTTTTTTTAAACGAAACCGATCCATTGTTTTCAATAATATCAGCTATAAGCAGCCTAACAGCGTTGGACCCTATATCAATTGCAGCGTATCTCAATTTTAGTTGTATTTATTTTTCAGGTAATTGTAAATATCTATTTGTGCCCGGCAGGGTACTTCCGAATGTGTTTTATGATACTTATTGGTATTGTGGCTGTTTATTTCGCGTGCCTTGGTGTTATCGCTTAGCTGTATGTTGATAATATCGCGTATCTCTTTTCGTAAATGCTCATCATAAACCGGGAAACCCACCTCTACCCTGTTATCAATATTGCGGGTCATAAAATCGGCCGAGGTAAGGTAAAGCAACTCATTACCATCATTACAATAAATATGCACCCGCGAATGTTCGAGGTATTTATCCACTATGCTTATCACCTCAATATTTTCGCTGTATCCCTTTACGCCGGGGATAAGGCAGCACATACCCCGCACAATTAGCTGTATTTTTACACCGGCGTTATTGGCCTGGTATAGTTTGGTTATCATTTGCTCATCGGCCAGGCTATTCATTTTAAATACCATGTAGGCCTTTTTACCTGCTTTGGCATTTTTTATCTCGTTATCAATTAACCTGTATATTGCCGGGCGCGCATCAATTGGCGAAACTATAAGGTGCCTTAAACCGCTTGGCAGCATATTTTTATTTAATGCCTTAAAAATCTTAACCAAATCTCCCGTAAGGCGTTTATCAGCAGTTAAAATAGTATGATCGGCGTAAATACGGGCGGTTTTCTCGTTAAAATTACCGGTTGATAAACAAGCATAATAAGCCGGCTTGCCTTTTTCCATCCGGGTAACCAAACATATTTTAGAGTGAACCTTGTAGCCTTCGATGCCATAAAGCACGTTCACACCCTCTTCTTCCAGGCGGCGGCTCCATCCTATATTGTTTTGTTCATCAAACCTGGCTCGCAGTTCCACCAAACAATTCACCTTTTTGCCATTTTTAGCGGCATTTATCAGGGCGTGAATGATCCTTGAGTTTTCGGCCAGCCGGTAAACCGCGATGCTGATCTCCTGCACTTTTGGGTCGATTGCGGCTTCCCGCAAAAAATGGATCACGTAATCGTACGATTGGTAGGGTGTGCTCACCAAATAATCCTTTTTGGCTATCATACCCATTAAACTGCGGCCGAATGATAAGCCATCAACCGCCAGTGGCAAATATTTCGGATATTCCAGTTCGGCGCGGCCTACGTTAGGGAAAGCGATAAAATCCTTAAATTTATGATAGCGGTTACCCGGAATTAAACTTTCGCCATGCAGCCCCATTTTGCTTACCAGGTATTTAAGCATATCCATAGGCATTTCGGTATCATACATCAGGCGCATGGGTTTACCTTTTTTCCTTTTCAGCAGGCTTTTCGCCAGCGAATCAATAAACTTCCCGCTTACTTCCTTATCCAGGTCGAGTTCGGCATCGCGGGTAAGCTGTATGGAATAGGCCTCGATATTATCATGATCGAAGATGAAAAATATATCTTCCAGGCTATACCTGATGATATCATCCAGCAGGATAATAAATTTGAGGTTATTGGTTTCCGGCAGTACGATAAACCGGGAAAGATTATCCGGAATCTCAATTAATGCGTATCTCGATTTCTTTTTAGTAGTTAACTTAACAAAAAAATAAATGGCCCTGTCCCTAAGTTCGGGCAAGGGCATTGCTTCATCAAGCATTATGGGAACCAATGTGGCCAATAGTTTTTCCCTGAAGTAGCTTTTAACAAACTCGCCACGGGTTACGTTGAGCTGCTTATCGTTCAGAATAAATATCTTTTCTTCGGCAAGCTGTTTTACAATAATGTTTTCATACAAATTATTGAATTTGCGCTCCTGCCTTACTACTACGGTTTTAATTTGATTGAGGATTTTTTTAGGATTGTAGCCTAAAATCTCCTTAGCCTTTTCATTTAAATTGGCCAGGCGGCTTAGCGTTGCCACCCTTACCCGGTAAAATTCATCAAGGTTGGAGGAGAATATGGCCAAAAACTTTATCCTCTCGATCAACGGGACGGTTGGGTCGGCAGCTTCCTGCAAAACCCGGTCGTTAAAGTATAACCAGCTTATTTCCCTGTTAATTAGTGGTATGTGTTTAATATCCATATAAATACCGGCCTTTCGGCCCGATTTTACAAAGCTGCTTATTTATTTGTTAAGTTAATATTAACTCATCGCTATATTAAGTGTTTTTATTGCTTGTTAATTTAATGGCCTACATTGTAATTTCAGTTATAAAAGGCACCAGGATTTGCCAATACCGTAGCTTCAGGTTGGATATTGGCCGTTGCTAAACGCTGTTCAAACAATCACCTATCCCCTATATCTCAACAATTTATTAATCTAAGCGTTACAATGACTATTTTTGCAGCCTGTAAACAAAAAACCAATTATGCCATCATTTGATATAGTTAGCAAAATAGACGGGCAAACGCTTGATAACGCTATAAATACCGCCAAAAAAGAGATCCTGAACCGCTACGATTTTCATGATTCGAAAAGCGAAATTGACCTGGATAAAAAGACCAACGTAATAACCATACTCACCGAAAATGATATGCGCCTGAAAGCCATCCAGGATTCCATCATCAGCCGCATGGTAAAACAGCAACTTGATCCTAACGCGCTGGATATGGATGCCGTACAGCAAGCCGCATCGGGCAATATGATCCGTAAGGAATTGAAGATAAAAGAAGGCATTGATAAGGATGCCGCCAAAAAGATTGTTAAAAAGATAAAAGACAGTAACTTAAAAGTACAGGCCGCCATAATGGACGATCAGATACGTGTTACCGCCAAAAAAATAGACGATTTGCAGGCAGTGATCAGCCTTTGCCGTACCGAAAACTTCGGGCAGCCTTTGCAGTATATTAATATGCGGAATTAGGTTGATGTCGAATTTCGGATGTTCAATTTCAAATTTAGTAATTGGGCAAATTCGAAATTGAACATTCGAAATTCGAAATAAAAAAAGACCGCCCCCTTGCAGGAACGGCCTCTTTCATCAAACTAAACCACTTATTATGAAAACAAACTTTTATCTTATTTAACAGCTATTTCCCTGGTTTGGAATTTAGCTTCTTCTCTTTTTGCTACTGTTAATTTCAATATACCATCGGCATATTCAGCATCAATTTTTGAATGATCTACAGTTTCGGGCAAGGTGAATGACCTTGTGAAAGATGTGTAGTTATACTCGCGCTTGCTAAATTTTTTGCCCTCTTCAACATTTTCGGCTTTCTTTTCAGTTGATACGCTCAATACGTTTTTATCAAGGCTGATCTTAAAATCATCCTTTTTTAAGCCCGGTGCGGCCAATTCAATATGAAACTCTGTTTCAGTTTCTGCAATGTTAACAGCAGGCACTTTTGATACTAATTTATCGCCTAAAAATTTATCGTTTAAAATAGTATCAAACACATCATTAAAGAATGGGTTTACCGCGTAATTTTTTTGTCCGTTTCCAAATTTTACTAAAGTCATTTTTATATCCTCCTAAAAGTTTTGTTTTATTATCTTCGTAATTGTTTGTTCAACACTTGTACCAATGCCTAAAAAAGGCTAATTATAGGACATTATGACTGATTACAATACAAATGAACAGACTTTTTGACATCCTTATGGCTGAAAACTTAAAAAACTACAAATATAGAACCCTCATCCCTATTCGTTTTTCGGATATGGATGCTTACGGGCACGTTAATAACGCGATATACCTCACCTATTTTGAAATTGCGCGATCAAACTACTGGAAGGATATTATTCAATGGAGTTGGGGCGAAAACGGCATTATTTTAGGCCGCTCGGAAATCAATTACCTAAAACCAATTACCCTGAATGATGAAATTGCCTGCTATGTGCGCACCACGCGTATTGGCAACAGCAGCTTTGATGTAATGCACGTACTGGTTAAAATAACCGATGCCGGCGAAGAAATTTGCACTACGGGCAAAACGGTATGCATCAGCTATGATTATCATGCTAATAAATCCGTGTCCATCCCATCTAAGGAACGGCACCGTATGATAGATTATGATGAACCGGGGCTGATATTGAATACGAATTAAAGGAATTTTATTTCAAAACGATTTTATTTGCGGCATGCTTAGCAATTCCGCGTCCAGCTTGCGGATGTGTTTGCGATGGCCGGTTACAATAACGGCGGCTTCTAAACAACCGCTGTGCATGCTTATTTTTACCACGTTTACTTTGAGGTGATGCTGTTTGATGGTTTCTTCTAAGGAGATCAGTTTTTCATAATCGGTATCGGTAAAAACGAAGGAAAACAGCTTATCGTGATGCAGTTTATCCATATAATTTTCGAGATAATGGAACAGGGTTAGTACCGTTATAGTAATTACCGCCGAAAATATGGCGAGCAGGTAATCTCCCGCGCCAGCCGCCATGCCCAACGCTGCGGAAACCCATATCACTGCCGCTGTGGTGAGGCCGCTTACGGCTATATTATCCTTAAAAATAACACCGGCACCAATAAAACCTATGCCGGTTATCACATTAATATTTACCCCTAAACCCGCCTGCTGAGCTATCAGGGTAAATATGGCCGAACCCAGGCTTATTAAAATAATGGTACGAAACCCGGCGGTTTTATTTTTGTACTGGCGCTCAATACCCAAAATACCGCCGCACAAAATAGCGACGGCTATTTTTATAAGATCGTCATTGTGTAAATGAAAGTCGAGAGGCATGGATTTAATTAGTGATTGAGTGAATTGTAAATTTCATTAAAATATTTTACCGGGGTTCAAGATATTATTTTTATCGAATACTTTTTTAATTCCGCGCCATAATTCAAAATGAATATTGCTGTATTTAAGGGGCATAAATTCCTTTTGCACCAGGCCGATGCCATGCTCGCCAGATATGGTACCGCCTAAAGCTACCGTTAGCTCAAAAATTTCACGGATGCCCTCATTTAATTTATCGTTCCAATCCTCATTGCTCATGGCACCCTGGATGATATTGAGGTGTAAATTGCCATCGCCGGCATGGCCAAAGCATACGGAATCGAAACCATACCTGGCCCCTATTTCTTTAATGCCTTTAACCAATTGAGGCAGGGTTGCGCGCGGAACTACCATATCTTCTTTTTTGTAAACAGAATTGAGTTTAACCGATTCGCCAATGGTACGGCGGATGCGCCACAATTCTGCTTTTTTGGCGGCGCTATCAGCAAAAAGTACTTCGTTACAGTTAAAAGCTTCTAAAACCTGGTTTATTTTTTCGCAATCGGCGAAGATCACCTCGTCATTATTCCCATCAACTTCTATCAGTAAAAAGGCTTCATCGGTATCTTTCAGGTCGAAGGCAATTCCGTTATAAGCCTTTACCCACTCTATACATTTACGTTCCATAAACTCAACAGCAGAGGGAACTATACCCGCCCGAAATATGGCCGATACCGCCGCGCAGGCGCCTTCGTTGGATGGGAACGCAGCCATCAGGAGCGCATCATTACCTGGGCGGGGAATGAGCTTGGTTACAATTTTGGTAACGATACCTAATGTCCCTTCGGAGCCGATCATCAATTGGGTAAGGTTATAGCCTGACGCATATTTGAGCGTGTTTGCGCCCGTCCAGATAATATCGCCGGAGGGCAAAACTACTTCGAGGTTTAAAATATATTCCCTGATGGTTCCGTATTTTACCACCCGTGGGCCGCCGGAGCCATGCGCTACATTGCCGCCGATAAAACAACTCCCCTTGCTGGCAGGATCAACCGGGTAAAGCAAACCTTTTGCGGCAACAGCGTTCATAAACTCTTCGGTAATTACGCCCGGTTCAACGGTGGCCTGCAGGTTTTGCTCATCAATATTCAATATTTGGTTAAAGCGCTCCATAGATAGGAGCAAACCACCCATAACGGGCAATGCGCCGCCAGCCAAACCTGTACCCGCCCCTCGCGGCGTTACCGGGATCAGGTGTTCATTACAAAGCTTTAATAATTGGGAAATCTCATGAGCCGTATGGGGTTTTACTACTACTTCGGGATAATAGCTTAAATCCTCGGTTTCATCGTGGCTGTATTTTTCCAGGTCGGCACGGTCGGTTATAACAGCTTGTTCGCCAACAATGTCTATAATGGCTTTAAGAATAGGCGCTGTTATTTTATTGTAAACCATTTAGTTTTAATTATTGAATTATTGATTTAGTGAGTTATTGATTTTGGAGAGCAACCTAATCAATCACTAATTCAATAATTCACTAAATCAATAATTATCAATCACCACGCTCGAATGGCCCACTTTGCCTTTCATTGGCGGGTTCAATTTTTTAACGGCCACTTTTATTTGTTTAACATAGGGATACTTTTGCTGTATCCTGTCGAATATGGATTGAGCCACTGTTTCTATTAGCTTGCGGGTATTGCTCATCTCTTCACAAGCAATAATATACAGGCGCTCGTAATTGATGGTATGGGCTATTTCATCTTCGGTTAGCTTCGCATCGGGCACAAAACCTACAGCTATATCTACCATAAACCGGCTGCCCAACAGCTGTTCTTCGGGGTAAAAGCCATGATAAGCGAAAAATTCGGCGTCTTTTAAATTTATTTCAACCATAAATCAAATGTATCAAAATATTGAAAGAATGATGATTTATTGAATTATCGAATTATTGAATTATTGAGTGAATTTAAATTCAATAATTCACGCAATCAATAATTCAATAATTAAATTAATAGCTTTGCGGCACCAAATATAATGCTATGCCAAAGACTGATCTTTATGAATCGCCGGATTATTACCAGTTGGATGAATTGCTTACCGATGAGCATAAGCTCATCCGTTCAACCGTGCGCGATTGGGTAAAAAAAGAACTTACCCCCATAATTGAAGACTATGCCCAGCGGGCCGAATTCCCGAAGCAGTTAATACCCGGCTTAGGCGAAATTGGCGCATTCGGCCCAACTATCCCTGTTGAATATGGCGGCGCCGGATTGGATTATATGGCCTATGGCATTATTATGCAGGAGATTGAGCGTGGCGATTCGGGCATACGCTCCACCTCATCGGTACAGGGTTCCTTAGTAATGTATCCCATTTATGCTTACGGCTCCGAAGAGCAGCGGATGAAATACCTGCCCAAACTGGCTACTGGCGAAATGATAGGTTGTTTTGGATTGACGGAACCGGATCACGGATCAAACCCGGGCGGTATGACCACCAATTTTAAGGATGCCGGCGATCATTACCTGCTCAACGGCGCAAAAATGTGGATCTCCAACTCCCCTTTTGCTGATATAGCTGTGGTTTGGGCCAAGGATGAAAGCGGAAAAATAAAAGGATTGATAGTGGAGCGTGGTATGGAAGGCTTTACAACGCCCGAAACCCATGGCAAATGGTCGTTAAGGGCATCGGCCACCGGCGAACTTGTGTTTGATAATGTTAAGGTGCCCAAGGAAAATCTTTTGCCTAACGCATCGGGGCTGAAAGGGCCCTTAGGATGCCTTAACCAGGCCCGCTACGGCATTGCCTGGGGCGCGCTAGGCGCTGCTATGGATTGTTACGATACGGCGCTTAGATACGCTAAACAGCGCCACCAGTTTGGCAAACCGATAGCCGCGTTTCAGTTACAACAAAAAAAACTGGCCGAAATGATAACCGAAATAACCAAAGGGCAATTACTGGTATGGCGATTGGCTACATTAAAAAATGAGAACAGGGCCACTGCCGCGCAAATATCAATGGCCAAGCGTAACAGCGTTGAAATTGCCATTAATATAGCCCGCGAAGCCCGGCAAATACTCGGCGGGATGGGCATTACGGGGGAATATCCTATTATGCGGCACATGATGAACCTGGAGTCGGTAATTACGTATGAGGGTACGCATGATATTCATTTACTCATTACCGGTATGGATATAACAGGCGAAGAAGCATTTAAGTAAGATATATTCCTGTTTGGAGTTTAATTTTATTAAGAATAATTACATTTGACTATTACTATTAGTTAAATAGTTAAATGCCCCCTGATAATTATCATATTAAACTGACTAAGCTCCACTGGAAAAGCACGTTGCGGCTTTCCCTGTTAATGGGTTTTTTATTATTTTTTTCAGCCTGCAATAAAAAACAAACAGCAACTTCCGATAATTATTCCGACGCTTTTAAAACGGTTTACAACAACACCAATAAGTTTTACGATGCAAAAAAAAACGATGCGGGCACCCATTATCTCGATTCGGCCTTTAAAAAAATAAGCGATCCCTGGCCTAACGATCTGTTCAGGTTTTATGCGCTTAACTTTATTTATCACCATAAATTACCGCACCATATAAAACAGGAGCTTGCCTACGCCGACAGCATGCTGGCTGCCGCGCAAAAAACCACCGATCAAAAACAGTACGTTGCTAATTATGCCGAGGCCTATTTTGCCAAAGGCGACGCGTATTTTGATGCCAAACAATACAGCAACGCCTACCGCTGTTTTTATGAAGGTTATTTTTTGGGCAGAAACCACCTGGATAACGCGCTGATTGCCGAATACACTTACCGCATGGGCATGATCATGTTCAGGCAATCGCATTTTAAGCTGGCTGCCAATTATTTTAAGGATAGCTACCGGCAAAGCCTGGCTTATCACGATGATTTCAGGGCCTTTTACCAGCGGCAGGAATTACTTGACGATATTGGCGAAAGCTACGATGCTAACGGCAACATTGACAGCGCCACAGTGTATTATACCAAGGCGCTGGCCTATATCAATCAAAACACCAATCGTTTCAAATCGCTGGCTAACATGCTTGATGTGGCCCGTGCCGTTGTATATGGCAACCAGGGTAAAATATTGCTGGATAAAGGGCAATATGAGCAGGCAAAAGCGCTATTGAAGGAAAGCATCTTCATTAATTTAAAAAAATTCAATGATAATTATAATGCCGAATTGGTTGAAATAAACCTGGGGCAGCTTTACCTGGATACACATGATGACCGATCATTTATAGCCTTGATGAATGATATGCACGATCAGTTAGCGATTGTAAAAAACGAAAGCGCCGAAACCGACTGGAACAGGCTAATGAGCGATTATTATACCCGCAAGGCAGATTTTGCCAACGGGATTGTATATTATAAAAATTACAGTTCGTTAAAAGATTCGTTAAATCAGCTGGCTAACTCGTTAAAGGAAACCGATGTTACCCAACAACTGGCCAACTATGATAAGCAGTACCAGATTGAGACGCTGAAAGATGATAATAATATACAATTGGTATACCTGTACGTTGCTGTTATATGTGTTTCAATGGCGGTTACCATTATATTCCTGGTATACAGGAACTGGGGAAGATCAAAACGCGATGTATCGGCGGTAAGCGCCTTGAACAGGCAGATAATTTTGCAAAAAACAAATCTTGAAAAAACGCTGAATGAGCTTAAACAGAGCAGCCAGGAAAAAGACAGGATATTACGCACCGTTGTACACGACCTCCGGAACCCCATAGGTGGCATAGTATCATTAACAAACTCCATGCTGGAGGATGACTATACCGATGATCAAAAACAATTGATCAGCCTGGTGAACGGCACCTCCTTTAACTCGCTGGAACTGATCAATGAAATTTTGGAGGCTACCAATTCATCAATCGGTAAGCTGAACAAAGAATTGGTAGAAATTAATTCGCTGGTTAATAACAGCGTGGAAATATTGAGCTTTAAAGCCGCCGAAAAAGATCAGAAGATAATAATTGAACTGCTCAAAAAACCTCAAAAAATACTCATCAGCCGCGAGAGGATATGGCGGGTGATCGGTAACCTTATCAGCAACGCTATCAAATTCAGCCCGAATGGAACAACTATACTGGTAAAGGTTACCAAAGATGAATATGCTGTAAAAATATCAGTCGCCGATCAGGGCATAGGTATACCTGATGATATAAAAGACCATATATTTAACATATTTACCGATGCCAAAAGAGCAGGCACCGCCGGCGAAAAATCATTTGGGCTGGGGCTTTCCATCTGCCAGCAGATAATTGAGAACCACATGGGTAAAATATGGTTTGAAAGCGACATGAAAAAAGGTACTACCTTTCATATCAGCCTGCCTGCCGCATAGTTAACAGCAAACTACAACCTGTATTTTCGGTTTGATTGAAATATTCTTAAAATATCTTAAAAAAGAGTGCCCGAATTTGAAGAATTTGTATTAGTTTGATCGGAAATTATAAGCCCTCAATTAAGAACTATAGCTAATGCTTTTTTTAATAAACAGCAAGGGTATGCGGCAATGGTATAAATTAATTTTTATACAAATTATTGTTGTGTGCCTGTTAGTTATAATTACATCGTGCAACAGCAAGCAGGCTGCTGATACCCTGCCGGCAACGGATTATAATAAGGTTTTAGATTCGGCAAACCGCACCTTTGATGCCGGCTATCCGCAAAAAGCTATCCGGTACCTTGATTCGTTAAGCCCTAAGTACAAGGACCTCGATGTGCTGCAGCAATTTTACTATTATGTATACAACTATAACCTTTATTATCATAAGCAAAATAATAACGATAAGGCCATGCTATATGCCGATAGCATACTTAACCTGTTTAATACGCCGGAGAAAAAACTAAAGTATAATGCCCAATACGGGCAGGCTCATTTTTTTAAAGGTGATATCCTTTTCGCCGAAAATAAATTTGAAGATGCCTATCAATATTACTACAAAGGTAAGCTGATAGCCAATAACAGCCTGGATGATTGCACCCTTAGCGATTATACCTACCGCATGGGCATGATCATGTATAAACAGGAACATTACCGGATAGCGGCAAGCTATTTTAAAAGCAGTTCAAAAGAAACCAATACCTGCGAGTGGACCTTCAGATCATTTTACCGCAGGCAGGAATTACTGAACAACACCGGCCTATGTTACAGCAAAATAAATGAGGACGACAGCGCCATGGTTTACTATAAAAAGGCGCTTACTTATATTGACAGTACCGGCAGGCAATTTAAAATAAGAGAGGCACTGCTTGATGTAGCAAAGGGTGTTGTTTATGGCAACCTGGCAAATATTTATATTAAACGGAACAATTACGGCCTGGCAGAGGGCCTGCTTAAAAAGAGCATCAACATAAATTTGCAAAAAGGAAATGATAACCACGATGCCCAGCTATCGGAACTAAAGCTTGCCCATTTGTACGATCAGCAAAACAAGGCCGATTCGCTCATATACCTTTTGCAGGTTGTAAACAAACAGTTTGACAGCATTAAGAACCAGGATGCCGAAGCAGACTGGAATTTGCTAATGGCAAATTATTATACAAACAAAAACCTGCCAAAATTAGCTTTTGCCTACCTGGTTAAAAGCGACGTGATAAAAGACTCGATAGAAAGCAGGGACAGGAAACTTAAAGAGGTTGATGTTACCGAACAAATGGACAGGCTTACAAAAAACCATGAGTTTGAAAACCTGAAGAAGCACAACCTGCTGCAAAACCTGTATTT
>Ga0302222_10001049_pt1 | contig 14540 bp, 11 predicted proteins | sample II_Palsa_E2_2_FD_194570 | JGI IMG/M metagenome (GOLD analysis project Ga0302222, IMG submission 194570) | Peat permafrost microbial communities from Stordalen Mire near Abisko, Sweden - II_Palsa_E2_2 | ecosystem: Environmental > Terrestrial > Soil > Palsa > Peat permafrost | place: Sweden... | reverse complement strand
AGTAAATAGCCCTCGAAGCTTTTCCTCCGGTTATCTTTTCCAAGGAGTGCCACGAATTCAGTTGATAACGCTCACGCCGAAGGTTTTCAACGACTTGAGTGAGATCAAAGGGCAAGTAAAGGCGAGTGCCTTCGATCTTCACCTCCTGAGAACCGTCGCAGAGGCCAAAAGTCAGGTGCTTCGAAGGCTGGCCGCCGGAGTATTGGCCGTAACAGATGTCTTGCCCGAATTGGAAATATCCGGAATCTGAGGATAAACGCCCGTTGACTTCAATCTCTGCGAAGTCCTCTGGGCACCGAAAGTAGTCTAGTAACGCGTGATCCATAATTTAACTATTAATTCCGGACGTCTTAGATTGGTCTCGGTGTGCGTTCCCCTTTTGGGCCGGGAGTAAAGAGAGTTTATAATACAGAAATGAGATGGTTGAAAGGCAACTAACGTAGCACCATAAATAATACTGCTGTAGTCAGGTGAGCCCGAGCACCTTTGTCGAGGGAATTGGCGCTAATCTGCGCAAAAGGTCTCTCAAGCTGGAACATTGGATTGGCTACCCGACGTGTTTATACAAGAAGTTGCCTGCTACGGAAAGAAATCCGTTCGGCGCGCGGGCAAAGACTTCTTTTGCAAGCCGGGATTTCCAACCGGCCTTGGATCTTTTCGGGTCGCTCAGCGACCGCCCAGAACCGGCATGTCTGAAGTAGTTCAATGTCGATTGTTTGGCTCCCCAGCGGTCTTTGAACGTTATCAGGCCTTGGTTATCGGTGTCTGATCGGCCCAAATCGAACTGTTGCAAACCCGACGCCTTAGCCTCTTGGATAGCTCGCCAAAATAATAAGTGCATGCCTCCGAGATTATTAGATTCAGCGTCGGAGCATCCGTACTTATAGACCAGAGAGTTCTTGTGTCGCAGCGTAAGAATTCCGGCAATTGGTTGATCTCCCTTGAATGCCAAGCGGATCTGAAGGGCTTCACCAAAACGATCGATCAAGTTTCGAAACCAGCTCCGGGGCTGTGGCGGGACACCGTGCCGGCGACGTGTAAGCAGTTGCAAACGATAGAAACCTTCGAAAAGCGAGTCGGAACGGCCCACTTGCTCAGTTAATCCTTCACGCTCGGCTCGCCTGATCTTTCTCTGCGTAGAATCCTTATGGAAATTGAGAAAAAGAGTTTCTAAAGCGGGCTCGAGGTTCAGCGCATGAAAGCAATACGCCACGGTATTACTAAATAATGGCTCGACACCGTCGAGCGAACAAAGCGGACGGATCTCAGCATAAGCCTGTTTATCGTTCTTGCAATCCTGCGCCAGTGCCGCCAGTAGCCTTGGAACGTCTGCCGGAGTGTCCATTAGAAGGTCGCAATGATCCGAAAACGGCAGCGAAACCAGCCGGCGCCCTGTTATCCAACTCTCAACCCGGCAAAACACGAGTCCATTGCGCAAAGGCTCGTTCGGAGCAGACGTCGTATAACAGATCGGCTGATAGCGGTAAGTGCGACAAAGTGCGTCGAGCCATGCGGTGGTGTGGAACACCGAAGAGCGAGGATGCCTGCTCAGAAATTCTTCCCATCGCGGGTCTCGCAGAGGAGAAATTTGGTAGACGGGAGTCAATCCTTTAGGCCGGGCAAGGCGCAGTCAAGTGCAAATATTGATTTTAAACGAAGCAGAATTGGAAACGATCACAATTCAAAATGAGAGCCACAAACCGACGGTCAATTCCATTTTTGGCTACAGCTCCTCTTGCATCCCAGAACGCGTATCGGCGGAAAAACCAGAACGCAGCTTCCGCTTCAAAGCGAACGCGAGTGGAAGCCACCTGTAGGCCCCAAAAATCTTAAGCCGAAACTCAATCGGCCAGTCCGTCGGTTCCACGGTTACTCGGCCGGAAACAAATTCTTTAGGTTCGCCAAAGGCGAGAAAGGGGAGGGTGGTAAACACTCGTTCGTATCCAGCATCACGACAAAGCTGAATCAGCGTGCTGTTGAATGCGCCGTATGGAAAGCTAAAGAGGGACACCTCAATATTTAGAATTCTTTGAAGTTCGGTGCGGGAGTCACAAATTTCTCCGCGCGCTTGAGCTATATCCGCCTGGCATAGGTTCGGATGAGTGAGCGTGTGTGAGCCAACGGTGACAAGATCCGAACTCAGATGACGTAGTTGTTCGATGGACATGACCTTCTGGGATGGATCCGACCTAGGGCCGTCAGGCATCCAGCACGGAAAACCTCCAAGAGATTGAACGACAATAAACATCGTGGAAGGAATGTTCCGGCTTTTCAATTCGGGTAAAGCATTTTCCACTACACTTTCCAGTCCGTCGTCGAAGGTAACGGCTACATATCGCTCACCCGGAGCGCAGGGCTCTTCTTTGATTGCCGGGATGGGTTTGGCGCAACGCAGAATTAAATCCATCTGCCGGGCAAACAATTCTCGATGTTTCCTAGCCACTGCGTGGTAGTAGAGAACGACACAACCGTTCGGCTTCGGATGCCCCAATAAAGACTTCAGACGATCGCGCAAGAAAATAACGCAGAAGAAAAATAGACTTATGCTCAACTTCAGCAAACGAGTTATGAAACGGGATCCCATAAAGATAGGGTGTCAGAATTGATACGATTTCTTTTAACGAGCATCCTGCAATTTCGGAGACTTGATTAAGTCAACGATTCATGGAGATAACTTCTCTAGACTCTGGTTAACTCGGAGCATCTAGGCGAGTTCGTTCGAATGCAAAAATGCACTCTTTTCCTAACCATGCATTCCGGTTCCACTTCGCGGTACCAAAGATCAAGCGGATAAACCGCTGAAGCGCGCGCTGGCTTAGAAACTTCCCCATCAGCGGCAATGCCACGTTATGGCGATACAGGGACAATAGCTTGAAACCCCGGCGGTTCGCCATGGAGATCACCGATTCCGCGGTAACTAACCTCGTGTGATAACCCCCGCGTCTCGCAAGTGCTCCCCGAACCCGACCGATCATAACCGTAAGTTGGTTCGAAAAATTCGCGGAATCAGTACATTCCAGCATGAGAAGGCCGCCAGGTTGTAGCAGCCGCGAGACCTTTTCTATAACCAGCTCAGGGGATTCCACGTGCGCGAGCACGCCCACGCATATGATCAAATCGTATGACCCTGGATCGAGCGGCGCATCTAGAAAGTCCTGATTGACTGTATCAACATTTTTCAGGTGCTCCGGGGACACTCTCGAAAGCGCTCTCGCCAACATGGCACTAGATATATCTAAAAGAGTAAGGCGGTTTGTTTCAGTAAGCAGAGGTATTGAAATGGACCCATCGCCACATCCGATATCCAGGATACGACTGAATTTTCGATTAGCCGTGAATTCCCTTACGGTCTCTGCCCGAATCTCGATGACATACCGGCGTATGTCTAGATAGTTCTTCGGATTCGCAAAGTAACTACTTACCCGCTCGTTGGTCAAACCAACTGTAGTCCCCCGGTTTGGTTCCGCTGCCTCAAACGCTCCTGGAGCCTGTGACGAAGGTTCAACTTCTCGGTTGGTGTCCTTGTGCCCTACCGCCATATAGTTTCTCCACCCCAAAGGCGGCTAAGCTGTTGGCGTCGAAGATATGCGATCGTTTGAGGGTCATTCACCTGCGGAATGCCTTTCACATAGCCGCTGACAAATCCATAAAACAGCGCGATCGATCCAATGATGTAAGGCTTGCGGATGAGGTTAGCGAAGCACTTGGATAGCATGAACAGCGGATGGTAGCCGCAAATGTAGTTAGCCCTCCCATTCTTCACCACTCCGTTCCAAATCCCCTCCGCCGTGCCGGTAACGCGGTGGTGGACAACATGCAAGTCCGAAAAGCTCCTGGTGGTCCAACCCAACATGCTGGCCTTGACTTCATCCATCGTGTCCCATCCTGGCGCCGGCCAAAATCCCCCAATCGCGTCCCAGCATTCTCTTCTGTAGATCTTTGTAGCGCCTCTGACGTGAAACACCGGACATGCTTCGATCGACTTCACACCATCGATAACGTAGCAGATGACCCCTCCACCCACACCGAGACCAGCGTCACTTCGAAAATTTCCAATGCATTTCTCGAAGTAGTCAGGTTCCAAAGTCAAATCTCCGTCGAGCTTCACGATGAATTCCCAGTCATTGCAACTCGCCGCACGAAGTCCATCATTAAATGCATCGACAACACCTCCGCCGGCTTTTCGAAAACCACGGTTTTCCCGGTGAACAGCGCGGATCCAGGGATACTGATGCGCGTAGTCATCAATGATGCTTCCGGTGTTGTCCGTCGATCCATCATTAACAATCACCCATTCTGCGGGGCGAATCGTCTGGGCCAGCATGCTTTCGACGGTGAATTTCAGATAGGCCGCTTCGTCGCGAACCGGAGTAATCACCAGATAGCGTGCGCCGGCAGTAGTCGTAGGCATCTTTCCGATTAAATGTGAAATTGTTCTGCTCGATCCCATCAATTACTTTCCCTCTTGAAAGAGGCCTCCAAGGACCCTTCTAATCGACCGTCATCGTGGCTGTTGCAAGTCATAATCCAGTGAATACAATACGCAATTAGACCAAACGCAACCGTTTTAGAATCTATCACCACCTACAATAATTAAAACGCCAATCAATTATTTTTTCCCTATACGCAACAGTGATTTCCTGCATCGGCAGAATTGAAATTGCGAAATGTTCGCGGAAGGAACGCCGCGATGCAATATCATCTGCCCTCATTCGCGCTGGTGCCGCTAAGCCAGGATTTTGGCTTAGTGATCCGGGGGGTGTACGGCTGAATCGGACGCGCTGGTTGCGCGACTCGGCCGACGCCTTCAAAACCCAATTCCGCAGCCTTGCGGGGGAATGGGCCGGGGACTCGTTCGAGTTCAGCCGCTAACGATTTCTGAGGCGCGCCCGTGGCCGCGATGATCATGGCTATGAGTGCGTACCAAGTTATGAAAGTTTGATCGAAATACGAAACTCCCAAAAACGCGACTAGGTTCGCGAAAAGCGCCACTCCGAGCAACCAGAAAAACCAAGCCTCGCTGGATTTCTCTCCCGCTGCTTTCCGGGCATTCCCAAGATATTTGAAGCAATACACAATCATGGCTAGAAAGAAAATCAAGCAAAACAGGCCCGAGGTATTTGCGATTGCGACGTACTGATTCGCCTGATCCCACATGTCATCTTCGGCTCCCCATGCCCAATAATCGCGCGCCCCGACCAACCACCAACTCCAGAAGTGACGTATGCATTGGTCAATGATCTCGAAGCGCTGATAACCAGTTGACCCTCCCACGAAATCGACGCGCGCAAACAATGCCCAAACCGGAGCCTTCATGACCAAGTGGAGGCTGACGATCATGGCCACGAGCCCTCGACGAACCCACTGCATTTTCTCTCGCAGTGGCCACATCGCGAGGCAAATTATTATGGCGAGGCAAGCTGAAACTGCGGTGCTGGTATGTGACGTGAAGGTGATGACCAGCCCAGCGACGACTCCGACGACAGCGAAAATGCGGGATCCGCCTTTTCTCCACAGGCAAAGAAACAATGGGATGAGGGTTGCTCCAAAACATCCGGCTGTGAGATAAACGCTAAAAGGACCCTGCGAACGGAGATAATCCCCTCGAAGAGGGGTGTGCGCGGGCACGCCGCCAAACATGGCCAGGACATTGCGCCCCGTCATCTGCTCATTCGACATGCAAACCGCTATGAAGAGCGCCACTATGGCCAGAGCTTTGATGAAGCGCTCGACGTCCTCCTTGTCGCGTATGAAGAAGCGAAAAGCAAAATAGAATCCGATAATGTTGTACGCTCGTCCAATCGAGTCCAAGAAAGCTTGTTGTTCTTGCCATAGCAACGTGAAGGCCAGGACATAAACTACCGCGTACCCGATCAGGCACATATCGGCAGCATTGAAATGGATCGCCGAAGCCTTACCTTCTTTCGCGTATCTTTGCCAAATTAACCTAATCCACACAAAAAACACTAGGATTCTGAACAACTGGAAATGGAACATTCCTATCATCAGCAACTGCGCCGACGGAATAGGTACCGATAAGAGAAGCAACGGAATGAGAACGTACTTGCGAGGCAGGAGTAAGATCAAAATGATCGCGAGGATCAAAGCGACAAGAATTGCCGGATCAAGATGCGTCTGTCCACCGGCTCCGAAAGGAACCATGGGGGCTTTGGCATTCATTCTGTATAGCCTCTAGTTTTCATCCGACATGACACGGCGCTTTGATGAAGCGACCCGTTCCGTCCATAATTAGAATTCTTAGCATTGTGTCGCGAAATGGACTGTTTTATAAAGTCGCGCGCTCTGAAATCTCCCAATCTCACGGAGCCATGGACACGCCAAGGAATTCCGTTCCGGTCCAAGATAGGCGATTGTCACGGGATCTTTAATTGATCTGATTCTTTCCAGAACCGCTTCAAAGAGTGGCGAGTCGAAAGGGTTGTACAGAAATAACATTAGCTCTCCTTCGGGAAAGACGAAACTGACCGCGTCGCCAAGATCTGTTTCGCAGCGCTCTTCGAGGCCCAGGTGTTTAAGATTCTTCCTGCACGTATTCAAGAGATCTGGGGAATAGTCGAAACCAATGATTCTCTTGAACGGTTTTCTAGAAGCCAGTATTAGGACGCGACCCTTTCCGCAGCCGATATCGACAAACGTCGTGCGTTCGAACGGAACGCCAGACAACGCAAGGGCCCATTCAACCAGGCTTATGTCAGACGCTTGGTAGCCGCGTCCGCAGCTGTGGTTCTTGCTTTCCGTTTCAGGCAAGCGCACGAGAATGGCGGTTTCGACGCCAAGCTTGCGGTCAAATTCATCGCGTCTGCCAACATCAAAGTTTGGCCATCCTTTTTGCGGAATTTGCGCCAAGCGCTTTACTATGAAGCGCATAGAGGCGACGGGATGCGAGATTAATTCACGAAACATTTCAATTTCCCTGCTTGAAATTTCAGTTGCGGGTCGCTAACCGCTGACGGCGTGGTCCTGTTCTTTGGGAAACAGTCCATTCGCTCCGACGGTGACGATGGGCACTGGGGCTCATCGGATTTGGTAGCAGTAGTGAGCAGCTCTAGTCTACCTTGACCCAAGTCTTCAGATCCGAATCGTACCGTTTGATGACCCTGGCTGGATTCCCGGCGAGAACGGTGTAAGGCGGGCAGCTCTTACTGACCACAGCGTTCGCTCCTACCACGCTATTTCGCCCCAGCACAAGTTCACCTTGTCCGCAATAAATCACCGAGTTCACGCCGAGCCAACACCCTCTTTCGATGCGAATTCTCCCTCCTTCAGATACTCCCTGCGCGACGATGGGTATGTCCACATTGGAATATTCATGCGGATGATCGGTTATGAATACGGAAGGAGCTGTAATTACGCTTTCCTCTAATTCGATGCAGTTCTTCGCCGAGATGCTGGTCCGGCGGCCAAGCTCACAATGACTACCGATAATGATCGCTGGATACGAGCAACGGTTTACATCGGGCGCAACGTTTAACCAAATGTCCGGGCCAAGATATACACTATCACCGATACTTACACGCCACGCATTAGAACGCCGAATCTGACAGGTAAAATCAATCGAATTCCCATGTCCGAATTTGCGGAATGGATACATCTCGCGCAACCAGCGCGTGTGAATCCGGTTCCGAATCCTGTCAAAGATCTCCGCAGGACCCTCATTCTTCAAAGTCTTCCAAAACAACTAGGCCCCTTCTTCGGCGAGTGCTTTGCGGCCAGGAATCACAGCATCCAAGAGGGACCGCTTCTCTGCGCCAGATACGGATTTTGTAATAATCAGCGCTGGCCAGGCCACAATCATACAGGCCATTGAAACTTCACAAAGCTTAAAGGCTGCAGCCAGGCGCAAATTGGCAGTAGCTGGAACCGGAATCAACCCCGCGAGCGCGCCAACTCCAACCACAAGAACGCTGGCGGCACCGATCCTCAAAGCATCGTTCACGAACATCCGCCCGCTAAAAGCGCGGAAGGTAGTTTTCATTGCGAAAAACATAAAAGCTACTCCGACGAACTCGGCACCTGCCATGCCACTTAAAACACCTATAAACCCTATTTTTTTGGCAAAGAATGCAACGATCAGCGTCGCAACGATCCGAAGAACTTGACGGACGTTATCAAGAAGAGCTTTACCGGTTGACCGATATAGAATTAACTGCAACAGAGAAATCGCCTTAAAGAAAGATGCCAGAGCAATGAGCCAAAGCGCCGGCACAAATAGCGGCGCAGTCTGCCCAGTCCAGGCCAAGACTATTTTCGTACCGAATATGCAAACAAAGACAAGGGGTGGCAGGCTCGTCATGAGGGTCATCTTGAACGATTTTGCCAGGAACAGTCTCATTCTTTCCGACGATCCGGACGCAAACACCATGGTTCCACCCGATAAAATAGGCAGAAGCAGAGCATCTTGTGCAATCAGGGCTGTCGCAACCACCTTTACGGACACGGCAACTATGCCGGCGGCATCTGCGCCAAAGAATTTCAAGAGAATGATGGGGCAAATCGCTCCATAGAGAACTTCCAGAACGTTGACTAGCTGGTAGCTACCCGCAAAACGGATCAGCTCCGGAAACATGCTTTTTGTAAAGAACGCAATCCTTATCCTGATCTCCGGCACAACCGAATGCGACGCCAGATAACAGCAGAAAATGTAAATGAGTTCGGACGCCGCCATGATAGCCGTCATCGCTAAAAGGCCGTATCCAAAATGGAGCACCGTGAGGATAGCGATCGCTTCACATACCGCCGAAACTGTGTTGAACTTCCGTGTCAAGTCGAGGCGGTGGCCGCCGGTGACGATAGCCTCGAATGCCGCACCGAAATTTGAAATGAGGTAAGTAATCGCGAGCACAGTGATGGATGCAGCGGCTGAAAAAAGAAAGTTTGGAGGTACTCCACTCGCCTTCGCAATAGTTTTAGAAAAAATAGCGATTGGGATCAGCCCGAGTATAGAGAGAATCAAAATACAAATGCTGCCTGTGCTGACCAACCTACTGGCTCGCTCGTAATCTCCGGTACCGGTAGCCTCAGCGACGTACTTTTGAAATGCGGACTTGATGCCTGCCGTTCCGAAGCGCATGTACGCGCCGGTGGCCATGATGATCGACCAGATTCCATATCCGCCGAGGCCGAGGTGAGAAATAACTACCGGGACGGTAATGAGTCTGGTAGCGGCCCATACCACACTGCTCAGAACACCAAAAATAGTGTTCTTACCAATCGACGCTGCCAAGCCGCGATCAGTTGAGAAGGTCTTGTGTGATTTTGTTTCGGCCAATTCGGTTCACCTAATCTGATTGCGGTCCAGACGGGAGGTGGTGACGCTACAATTCACTTCGCCTCAATGGTGCTTCGAAAATCGGGTCGACGGTTGAGAATGACGATTAGTTTACCGTCATTCCGAGGAGGCGTGAAGCGCTGTGAGCCTAATTTTGTACAGTAAGGTACTGATCGGGGGCAGGTTCTTCTTTCGTCTGCACAGGAGCGCTAGAAAAAATGAGATGACCTTTCTTAGCGCTCGCGCATGCCGCTTTGAACTAGTTAACCACCGCTGTTAACCCGCTGGGAGGGTTGGGCGCGGACGAGCTACCGCCAGCCTGAAATGCTCCCATATCCCAAAATACCGATCCGGAAGGGCGTTGTGCTCCCGCTTTGTCCAAGTTGAGCGCATTGATTCCCAGAGAGGACAAATCCGTACCGACTCCGATAGCGGCGCTACCAGTGCCCAGTTGAAACGTGCTCGAAAGCAAGGGATTCCCTGACACGCCGTGGACATCAGGGCTCCCAGGAGCGGATCGCCAATCTGCTATTGTGCTGTACCAATTGCTATTGTCGAACGCTACGGAGTTCAAGTTATAAAAGTCGTTGTAGTCGCTGGTCCCTATGGATGAGCCAGGCTCAACATATATCCCGACATAAACTGTGGAGCATATGTTGTTCCGGATTGTATTGCCCGAAAGGTATGTCAGTATGCATATCCCGCCGGTATTGGACTTTGAAGAACCCTGCATCGTATTGTTCAGAATATTGGTGTTCGTTCCATAGTCAGCGATAAAACCGCTCGCGGGAGCTGCTGCCGAATTCGGATTTGCCATCACGTTGTTAAACAAATAAGTTCCTGTGATTGTTCCGATCCCACCGGCAATATAGATATGCGAGTTCATGTGGGTACCTGGCTGGCCGTAGATGTAATTATTATAAATGCTTAAGCCAGTAACCTGGGATCCGGTGTGTGCCGCCCACACGTGAATCCCATCATGATGATTCCCATTCTGGTTGTCATCCCAGTTCGAAAAGTCGTGAATGATATTGTCATGAACCGAGTTAGAGCCATTCAGAATGGCATTCCCATTGCCGTCGCCGACGACAACGCCGTGGTCACAATTGTAAATTGTGTTGGAATAAATGTTTACATCCGAAATCGTCGTGCCACCCGGATAGGCAAAATAGAGGCACCATTTCGCGTCATCAACTGTGTTGTTGTCAATCGTGACGTTTGACCCTCCCAGCCAGTAGATTGAATACGATCCCCCACCGTTCTCATCGCTCAGACTGTTGTGGACGTAGATGTTGGAGATGCTCAGATTCTTCACCTCACAGTTTGAGCAGTTGCTTAGCCATACACCCGCGCCATTTTGCTGATAGGTTAGTCCTGTGCCATTTGCAGTTGCCTGCACAATTCCATTGGAACCGCCGTCAACAACGGCATAGCTCACGCCGTTAACTGTGATCGCTCCCTGTGTGCCCCAGTAAGGTGCTGTAAGAATGGCCCCATTTTCAAATTTCAGCGTGATCGGATTGCCATTTGTTCCGCTGCCCTGAAAACTTAGAAAACTGCTGGCGCCTGCCGGCGCAGTAATTGTGCCGCAGATATGGACGGTCGTGCCCGGGCCAATCCGGGAGGGCCAGTTCGAACTGACATTAAAAAAGGTGTATGGGAGAGCGTCGCCGCAGTCTGCTCCAGTGTTTCCGCCGGTAGCGGTCTGCGCGATATAGAGGTCCGTTGCGCGAATGGGTAGTACCACAAAAAAGAAAGCGAAGATAAAAAGAAATTTGCGCATTGTCTCCTCGTTTCCTTGATCCACGTTTGGGACCAAGGAGCGCTCCGCTGTCCGGCGGTAACATCCGCCGGAGAAGCCCCCTGGCTTCTTGTCGCGAGCATTCTGTCCAGGCTTGAGGATACTGGCAGCGGGATGCAACAACTACTGGCTCGCGGGACAGTTTGAGGACAGGTAGAGAGATTCATTTGGGGACCATCCGGCTGAGACCTAAACGGCGGCGTTTCTTGTACTTCCTCGAGCCGACTCGGCCTCTGCGCCTCACCAGCTAGTTGGCTGCAGATGCAGGTTTCCCGTCGCCGGGGGGCTCGGCCTTTGGCGGACCGTCCTCGGCGCGCTTAGACAAACGGTCTCTCCAGGTTTTCTTTATTTTTTGCAGCCAGTTCGCCCGGGCGATAGTCTTCCTGGCCACTTGATCTAACATTCGGGTGGCGGTTCGAATGAGATTGAGCCGGATTCCCTTGAGGGTCGGCGCAAACACAAAAACAGAGGCCTCCACCGAACTGGAATTGCAAAGGGCGGACTTATATTCAGCGTTCCCAAACCCAAAATCCACCTCGCGGACGGTGTCTCCGCTAGTGCCATTGCAGAACGTCTCAATCACGTTCAGCATCACAAACATCCCCGGGGAGAGAAGGCGATATTCCGGATCGTAGCCGACATATTCTCCGTAGAACGTCTCTCCACAGAGCATGCCGATCCAGTAAGCGCATGGCCGGTCTCCGATATAGAGAATGTAAGCACGGAGCCAGCCTTTGCGAGCGCACAGCTCTAGACGCGCCCTGACGAGAGTATTGTCTTTGAACCCGGCTCCCAGGCCACGCAAATAAGTCTTCTTTGCGATTTCTTCGACGTCTTGAAATATTCGATCGAGCTGTTCGGGATCCCGGTAGCAGACAATGTTTGTTCCCGGGGTAGCTTGGGCCACAAACTTCTTTGCTTTCCTCCGAATCTCTGACCTGCGCTTGCTGGACATCCGCTTGTATAGCTCGTCAATGCTAGAAGGCAGCTTGAGGCTCTCGTGCCCGGTCTGAGATGGTGAAGTATCGCGACCCAGAAAGCCCGGCAACGTTTTCGAAAATTGATACAGAACGGAATCGATCCGGACAAATTCAAGGATCGCAAGGTCAGCTTCGCCATTTCGCAAGCAATTCATCACTTCTCGAACCAGGATTTCCGTGTTTTCAGGCGATGCGTTCCCGCGCAGCCCGTCGTAAACAAACTCAAGGCATCGAGCCTTCGGCTGAAAAAGCGTGAGGTACCCGACTCGAAACGCGAGCTTCTTCTGCTCCAACCTTCCAATTAGGATCGCTTCCGGCTGTCCGTTGCGATAGAGAGCGATCACGTGCGGGCGTAGAACCTCGGGGTAGGAGCGGAGGATCATCAAATAGAAATCAATTTCCGAATCTCGATGACCGGGCCACCGGGACCAAGCGTCGCGTAAGGATTCCACTTCCGCGAAATCGCGTGCGATCCGGATGTCCATGTTGCCGCTCAACTCTGGACCCACGGATAAAGTGCCGGCCTTTCGGTCCTCGATTGGCGGAAGAGTTATGTCTCCGACTGCTTCCGAATTCAAAACTCCGCAGAACTGTGCCGTGAGGTGCATTTGATTGTGCGCGTTTTTCACGAGGAAGCTTCGATTGCAGCGGGTTCTCGCCCATGCCGAACGGAACGCCGGATTGTTTTGGCAAGGTATTGTGCCGCATGCAACCAGTCGTAGTGGCCCTCGAGTTTCGCCCGAAACAATGGAATGTCATCCGAAGAATTCACGGGCAGCCTAGGAAGTAGGAATCTATCGGAGTCGGGGCCGGATCTCCCAATAATTGTGGTGACGCCGTTCTGGTAGCCGTGCTTCTCCAGCAGTTTTCGAAGAATTTGGGAAAATTCCACCTCGGTCTCCGGAAACGCGTAGGGATACGAGAAGGATGTTACTGAGTGGCCAATTTTAGCCTCGATAGTGCGTTTCGAACGCGCCACCTCTGCTTCCAACTCGGGCGTTCGCAAGAACTTCAACTCACAGTGCGTAACGGAGTGGGAGCCAATCTCGATTCCATTCACATGAAGCTCTCGGATCTCGCTCCAAGTCAGGCACTCCCTTTCCAGAAACTGCGCGCGTTCGTCCTGGATCAGGCCGGAGGGAACGAATAGCACTGCTGTATGGTTGAACTCCGTCATGATTGGGCATGCGGCAGTCAGAAAATCGCGATAGCCGTCATCGAAAGTAATGACGACGTATCGGGAATCCCAACTATCCTGCTCGAGTAACTTCCGGGCTTCTTGCAAATGCACAGACCGATAGCCATGGTCCCGGAGGAACTTCATTTGTAGCGCGAAACGAGTCGCTGATGTGTTGATGTCGAAGTAAGGACGACTGTCGCTGGCCCCGTCCTGGATGCTGTGGTACATCAATATCGGAATTCGCTTTTGAGTTTGTCGGAGAAATACTCGACGCACGGGACGGATCAATCCAAGGCTGACGAGGCGATCAAAACGCAAGCCCGGCCTGGGGCCTGTCTTTCCATCCGAAAGAGTCTTAGATTTATCCATTTTCAGGTACGAACAAGACTTCGAGTTACCGGCGACGTCATGGTTGAACGCGTTCAGTCAATCGATTCGCACTTACAGAACTCGTGCTGGACAGATCTTTCTCTTCCATTCGGTGGCCGGCGAATGCATAGAGCAGCCACCCGAGCTCATATGGACGGCACTCATGAAGGACTGCAAGTTCTTTATGGAATTGACCATCGGCGCGCGCCATTAGCACCGCAAGGGCGACATCCAAATGTTTCTTGTAGTCGCTTCGATAAATGTATCTCCAAACCACGTTCGCGGAACTATCTCGCATGTCATGTTCAAGCTCATTGTTCCCCTGAATCCATCGTAGACCTTTGTATATCCAGGGAGTGAAATCGGATTGAGTCTCTTCTCCTAAGGCTAGGAGGGCCATGGGAGCAATGCCATATTGATGGACAGAGTAAACGGGATACTGACCCAAAACCTTTCCCGAAGCCGAGTCGTAGTGCCACCACCACTGACCGTGAGGGCCCTGAAGTTCGCATAGTGTCAGCGCGGTATCCAGCGCCCGCTCAGCGGCCTTCGGAACTTGATATGCCCTAGAGAATTTAGCCAGCGCGTAGATGGGATAAACTTGGTCTGCAAAACTCCCCATTCTCCCGCGCATCAATCCAACAAAGCCTCCATTCTCCGCGAGGTGGCTGAACACTCCGTGTTCGCCCTGATTTTTCTTCAGAAGCTGATATGTTTCCATAGCGGTGTCGCGCAGGTGCGGGAGCTGGCCCGGGGAAGCCAGATTCTGGTGAGCCAGGCCCGAAAGGAACCACGACAATTCCATCGTTCTCCCCCGGCGACTCTCGTGAAAGTGAACTAGAGCATTTTTCAAATCGAATCGGAAATCAATCTCGGTAAGGCGCTCGGGAGCCACTAGGGCACAGAGCCACACAAGTAATC
>Ga0302222_10001039_pt1 | contig 14677 bp, 8 predicted proteins | sample II_Palsa_E2_2_FD_194570 | JGI IMG/M metagenome (GOLD analysis project Ga0302222, IMG submission 194570) | Peat permafrost microbial communities from Stordalen Mire near Abisko, Sweden - II_Palsa_E2_2 | ecosystem: Environmental > Terrestrial > Soil > Palsa > Peat permafrost | place: Sweden... | reverse complement strand
CGGCGACGGCAAATTCAAGGAGGTCACCTCTTCCGCTGGCACTGCTTTTGCGGCTCCTCGCGTGGCGCGCGGCGCGGCGTATGGCGATATCAACAACGACGGCGCGCCGGACCTGCTGGTCTCGACGAATGGCGGCCCCGTGGCGCTTTTCCGCAATGCGGGCGCGACGAATCACAGCCTGCGGATCAAATTGATCGGCACAAAATCCAATCGCGACGGAATTGGCGCGGTAGTGCAGGTGAGTGCCGGCAGCGACACGCAAACTCAAATGCTGCGCAGCGGCTCGAGCTACTTGTCCTCGAGCGAATTGATTTTGACCTTTGGGCTCGCCGCGCACACCCAGGCCGATGCCATAGAAATTCGCTGGCCGAGCGGGCAAGTGGACCGCTTGCAGAACGTGCCCGCCGATCAAATTGTTACCATCAAAGAAAATGAGGGCGCCACTGCAGCAAAGCCTCTCGCAAAACGCTAGAATAAGCCGGGAATTCTGAGGCCGGAATGATCCGACTGAAATACTCGAGGCACGCGGCGCGGGCCGCGATTTTCTTTGTTGCGCTCGCGTGTATGCCGGGCGGAACCTTTGCCCAGGCCGCCCAGCAGCAGACCAAACCCAAGCATAAGCCCGCGTCCAAGGCGGCGGACGCGCCCTCAGAATCCGATACGCGCGACAAAGCTCGCGCGGAAGTCATTCGCGAGAACAATTTCGGCGTGGCGCTGATGAATCGCCAGCAATTCGAAAACGCGCTGGGAAAATTTCAGCGTGCCTGCATTCTCGATGCGCAATCGGAAACCGGCTGCTTGAACGCGGGCATCGCTCTCTTGAATATGCAGCGGTTCGGCGATGCGCGCCGTATCCTTGCGAAATATACGGAGCGCGATCCGCGGAATCCGCGCGCCTGGTTCAATCTAGGGTTGCTGGAAAAAGCGCAGGGGAATTCCGAAGCGGCCATCGCGGATTTTCAGAGGACGGCGGAGCTCGATCCCGGCGATGCGGACGCGCCATATTTTGTGGGCCTGCTCTATTCGCAGGCGCAGCAATATGGCAAGGCCATCGCCGCATTCCGGCAGGCGCTGGCCCTGAATCCGTTCCACGCTTCGGCGGAGTTTGGGCTGGCGCAGGCGCTGCAGCGCTCGAATGACACGCACCAGGCCAAAGAACACTTCGATCGTTTCCAGCACTTGACCTCCGAAAAACTCGGCAAGCCGATCAGCTTTATTTATGGCGAGCAGGGAAAGTATTCGCTTGCCGAGTCTTTGCAGCCCGCGCCGGAGCCGGTGCCACCGGCGGTGCCGGTGCATTTCGTGAACGTCACCGCGGAGTCGGGATTGGCGCCGCCGCCTTCCGGTCCAGGGCACAAATCGCACAGCAGGAGCACGGAACAAAACGCGAACACCGAAAAAGAGGCGGAAACGGCGGGAGTTACGCCCGCGCCCGAGTCGCTGGCGCAATTTCTCGGGAGCGGAGCGTGCATTATCGATTACGACGGCGACGGGCGTCCGGGTATTTTTCTGGTGGACGCTGACGGCACCGGAAATTCGGCGCTTTACCGCAACGAAGGCCACGGAAAGTTCACGAACATCACGAAAGATGCCAAGCTCGAAATTCACGGCCAGGGCATGGGCTGCGCGGTGGGAGATTACGACAACGACGGAAAGCCGGACCTGGCGGTGAGCATGAACGGCGGAATTTTGCTTTTCCACAACGAGGGTGAGGGGGTTTTCAAGGACGTCACCAAGGACGCCGGGATTCAGATGGATGGGCTCGCGCTGGGACTGACTTTTATTGATTACGATCACGACGGCGATCTCGATTTGTACGTCACGCGATTCATCGATTTTCCGCTCGGGAATCCGGCGGAGCCATTTTCGTTTCCCGCCGACGCCCAGGCGCCCGGAAATATTTTGTGGCGCAACAACGGGAACGGCACGTTTACCGATTGGACGAGGCAGGCGGGCTTGGCGGGAAGCGGGCTTTCCGTCGGCGCGATTGGAAGCGACATCAACAACGATCGCGCGATTGATTTCGTGGTCACCGGATGGCACAACGCGCCGGTGGCGTTCATGAATCCGCGCGAAGGCGCGTTTCGCGCCACAACTCCCTGGGCCGGCGATATGCCGGCGGCCACGGCAGGCGTGGTCGCGCTCGATTTCGATAAGGACGGCTGGATGGACCTGGCGTTCACGCACTGGGGAATTCCGGGGCTGAGCTTGTGGCGCAATGTGCCGGGAAAGCCGTTCGAGCGCGTGCCGCTGCCCGATCTTGGATGGATGCGCGGCTGGGGCCTGGCTGCGCTTGATTACGACGATGACGGCTGGATCGATCTCGTGGCCGTGGGCGAGAATTTTTCCGGCGAAGGGCGCATCGCGCTGCTGCGCAATGAAGGAACAAAGGGCTTCCGCGACGTCACCGCCGAGACCGGGCTGGACAAAATCGCGCTGAAGAATCCGCGCGGAGTGATTGCGTTCGATTTCGACGGCGACGGCTCCCTGGACCTGCTGATCACGCGGAACCATCTGCCTCCCGTGCTACTGAAGAACGAGGGCGGCAACCGGTACAACTGGGTGCGCCTCGATTTCAAAGGCACCAACGACAACAAGACCGGCATCGGCACGAAAGTCGAGCTGAGCGCCGGAGCGTTGCAGCAGAAATGGGAAATCGCCGGAGCTTCCGGGTATCTCGGGCAGGGGCCCACGGAGATTGTCGCGGGGCTGGGGGCCGAGCGTAGCGCGGACGTGGTGCGTTTGCTCTGGCCCACCGGCGTGCTGCAGGACGAAATGGAAATTCCTGCGTTCAAAACGGAATCGATCACGGAAATTGACCGGCGCGGGAGCTCCTGCCCCATCGTGTTTGTGTGGAACGGCGAAAAATTCGAATTTCTTGCGGACATGATCGGGCCGGGAATCGTGGGGCACTGGATCGCTCCCGGCCAGCGGAACACGCCGGACCCGGATGAATATTTGAAAGTGGCGGGATCGCAAGTGCAGGCGCAGGACGGACGCATACGCTTTCGCATGCTCGAGCCCATGGAGGAGCTGGACTATCTGGATGCCGCGCGGTTGATGGCGGTGGATCATCCGGCGGACGTGGAGGTGTATCCCAACGAATATTTCGCGAGCAATCCGCCGTTTCCGAAATTCAAAGTGATTGCTGTGAAGGAGGCGCATCCGCCGCTCGGCGCGTGGGACGACCGCGGGCACAATCTGCTGCCGCTGCTGCTCGAGCGCGATCATAAGTATGTGACGGATTTTCCGAGCGCGCCGTACGCGGGCTTCGCCGCGATGCATGCGATCGAGCTCGATCTGGGCCCGTGGGACGCTTCGCGGCCTTTGCGACTGCTGCTGGATGGCTTTACCGATTATTTCAGCGCGAGCTCGATGTACGCGGCGTGGCAGGCGGGAATTCCGCCGGTGCCGCCGTTCGTTGAGGCGCTGGACGGTTCGGCGAAGTGGGTTCGCGTGATGGACGACATGGGATTTCCGGCCGGGCTTGCGCGCACGATGGTTGCGGACTTGACCGGAAAACTGCCGCCGGGAACCCGGTTCATTCGCATCACGACAAACCTGAAAATTTACTGGGACCGCATTCGCGTGGATAATTCGCCGACGAGTACGCCGTACAAGCTGACGGAAATTCCAGTGGCCGGCGCGCAACTGCAATTTCGCGGGTATCCGCGCGTGGTGGAGGGGAATCCGGCGAGCGACGATCCGATCAACGATTTGAGCTATGTATATGAGGATGTGAGCGCGACGGGGCCGTACACGCGCCAGATTGGAAACTACACGCGCTACGGCGATGTGACGGATTTGGTTCGCAAGTCGGACGATGAGTATGTGATTTTCGGCTCGGGCGATGAGGTCGCGGTGGACTTCGACGCCACGCATCTGACGGATCTGCCCGATGGCTGGACGCGCGATTACTTTTTCTACGCCGATGGTTTTGCGAAGGACATGGATTTCTACGCCGCGCATGGCGATACCGTCTCGCCGCTTCCCTTCCACACGCTCGTGCCCTATCCGTATCCGGACGGCGTGGGCTATCCCGAAGACGAACAGCATTTGAAATATATGCTCGAATACAACACGAGGGGCGTGGCGGGTCCGGCGGGCGACAGCTTCCGATTCGAGTATCCGAAATCGGAGAAATAGAGATTATGCGCCGTGAATTCCACGAGCCAGGCCCGATTCCCACGTGGCACGTCCGAACTGGCGGCGATTTACAAGAAATGCCCTGCTGCAAAATTGGCAGCGCTTGACTACGGGAGGCCTAGCGATCCGAACTGCGTCGCTTGATTGACGCCGAATAGCGTGATAATTTTAGATACTCCAGATTTACTTGCAGCTGATTACCCACGATGTCGCCGTCTAAGTCCATCGAACCAATTTCGAACGCGAGCGGGCTCGAACCAGAAGCCTCCGCACAGGCGCGGGCGCCCATTTTTTGGCGTGTGGAAGGTAGCTTGCTGAATCTGACGGCGGTACGGCCGGTCGGATTTTTCGCCTGGAACTCGCAGAGCTTCCTGCAGCGCTGGATGCGACGCGGTGGAATGGCTTTTCTTGCGGCTGCGCGGCCTGTGCTCTACTGCACGAACCGCGTGGTCGCCACCCGGCTGCTGCACACCGTTCTGCGCGGTGTGAGCCGCGACCGGCTGGACCTGCTGGGCGAAGAATTCTTCGAATATTTTCTGAAGCCGAGACTGAAGCAGGAGGGCGTCGGAAGGCTAAGCGAAATCGTGGCCGGTGGCGGCAACGTCATCCTCGTGAGCCAGGGGCTCGAGCACATTATGCGGCCGCTCGCACGGCACCTCGGCGTGCGGCGAATCGTTTGCAACCGGCTGGATTTTCGCGAGGGCATAGCAACGGGCCGGCTGCTGGACCCGGTGATTCGCCCGCGCGGCGCATTTGCGAAAATCACCGGCAGGCAGCCGGATGGCCGAGTTTCGCGGAAGTCGCTCGTTCGAATCCTGGGATTCTCGAAAAATCCCGAAGCACTGGACCAAGCGATTCAGACTGTCGAGCGGCCGGCGCCCAAAGTGCGGCTGCCCGTGGTTCATTTCGATTCGCCGAACGGGCGCGCTCCTTTTTCCGTGCGCGAAGCATTGCGCGGAAAGAATATCCTGCTGATCGGCGCGACGGGCTTCATCGGCAAGGTCTGGCTTTCTAGCTTGCTCACCGATCTGCCGGAGGCCGGACGGATTTTCCTGCTGGTGCGGCGCAATCGCTCGGCGAGTTCGCTCGAGCGTTTCCAGCGCTTGGTGGAAGAATCGCCGGTCTTCGAGCGGCTGGCCGAGCGCCACGGCGATAAGTTCGCGGATTTTTTGCGCGAGCGAGTCGAGGTCATTGATGGCGACGTAAGCAAGCCGGGGCTGGACCTCGCGCCGGAGATGCGCCAGCGCCTCGCAAAATCACTCGATGTGATCGTCAACAGCTCCGGGCTGACGGATTTCAACCCGGACCTGCGCGATGCGCTGGCCATGAACGTTCGCTCCACGGTCCACACGCTGAATTTTCTGCGCGAATGCGATCACGCCGCCTTGCTGCACCTGTCAACGTGCTATGTGATCGGGCGGCGCGACGGGCGCGTGCTGGAAGAGCTGCCGAAAAATTACAATCCGGCCGGACTCCCCGATTACGATGCCGAAACGGAATGGCAAGCGCTCGAAGCGACGGTTTGCGAGGCCGAAGCGCGCGCGGAATCGAAAGAAGTGGCCGAGGAGCTTCGCGGAGCGGCGCTGAAGAAAGAGCACGCGGCGAAAGACCTGCACGGCGCGGCGCTCGAAAATCAGATTCGGAAGAACCGTTTCCGCTGGCTGCGCGAGACGCTGACCGACGCAGGCACGCGGCGCGCGAACGAACTCGGCTGGCCCAACACCTACACCTTCACCAAAAGCCTGTCCGAATCGCTCATCCGGACTTTTCTGGACGCAAACCCGGACGCGGCGGTGGCGGTGGTGCGTCCGGCCATCGTCGAGTCGTCGATCGAAAAACCTTTTCTCGGATGGAATGAGGGCATCAATACTTCGGCCTCGCTTTCCTATCTGCTGGGCACATTTTTCCGCCAGCTTCCCACGAAGGAAAGCAAATGCCTGGACCTGATTCCGGTGGACCTGGTGTGCCGCGGGATGACGCTCGTCGCAGCGGCGCTGGCCCGGCGGCGGCACGAGCGCGTCTATCAACTGGCAACCTCGGCGGCAAATCCATGCGACATGCGGCGTTCGATCGAGCTGACCGGATTGGGGCACCGGAAATTCTATCGCGCGCAGACGGGACTCAATCACCGGCTGCGCCTGAAATTCGACGCCATTCCCGTCTCGAAATCGCGCTATCAAAAACTGTCCGCGCCGGCGCAGAAAACAATCGTGCAGGCCATCAATCGCACCGTCGAACCCTTTGCCGCCCGGCCGCCTTTGGCGCGTCGGGAACGCGAACTCGAGAAAGTGATCAAGCTGATTTCGCTTTTCGAGCCGTTCATCCTGCACAACGATCACATCTTCGAAGCCGCCAACGTGGAACGGCTGAGCGCGGCCTTACCGGCGGATGAACAATCGGACTTTGGATACGACGCGCGCGCGCTGGACTGGTGGGATTACTGGATCAACGTGCACATTCCGGCGCTGCGAAAGTGGTGCTATCCTCTCATCGAAGGACGTCAACCGGAAGCACGGCCCCGGCGGCAGGTGCCACTCGCGACCCGCACGGAGGCAAACGCCGCGGGTGCGGCGGGCTCGGCGACCGCGACAACGTCCTAAAATCCATCGTGGCCATCTTCCTGACCGGCGCGACCGGCTATATCGGCGCCCACATCGCGTCCAATCTGCTCGCGGATCATTCCGAGCCGCTGAACCTGCTGGTCCGCGCGCGCAACGAGCAGGAAGCGCGCGAGCGTCTTTGGCGATCGCTGCAACTTCATCTGGATTTTCCGCGCTTTGAAGAGTTTTTGAATTCGCGGATACATATTTTTCTCGGCGACCTGACCGACGCGCGCTTTGGGCTTAGCGACGATGATTACACGCAACTCGTGCGCTCGACCGGCTCGGTGATTCACTGCGCCGCATCGCTCAATCGCAAATCGGAGAAGAGCTGCCTGAACGTGAACTTGCGCGGCACGCTGGAAGTGATTCAACTGGCCATGCGCGCGCGCGATCATCACGGGCTTCGCCGGTTCAGCCACGTCAGCACGGTGGCCGTCGCGGGGCAGCGTGCCGACGAAGTGGTGCAGGAAGACACCGCGATCGATTGGAATCGCTCGGACTACGATCCCTACGCGCGCACGAAGAAATTCTGCGAGCACATGGTGCGGCAACTCCTTCCGGACGTCCCGCGCACGATTTTTCGACCCAGCATCGTGCTGGGCGATAGCCGGCGCCCGGAGACGAACCAGTTCGACATGGTGCGCGCGTTTGTCTTTCTGGCCGGGCTGCCGGCGCTGCCTTTTCGCGCCACGGACCGCATTGACATCGTTCCGGTGGACTTCGTCGCCGATGCCGTAGCCACGCTGCACCAGAAAGAAAACCCGGCGCATGAGATTTATCATCTTTCGTCCGGCACCGGCTCCGAGACGTTTTCGCAATTGACGGACGCGCTTGCGAAGGCGCAGGGAAAGCGCGGGCCCGTGTTCGTGCCGGGCCTCGAAGGGCCGTCTTCCAAGATGGTCAACGCGCTGGCCGGACGCGCTGGGAAAATCGGCGGGCTCGCGACGTTGCTGAAAGTCTTTCTGCCCTATCTCGTGTGGAACACGGTATTCGATAATTCGCGCGCGGTCGCGGAGATGGGGCGGCGACCCGCGCCATTTTCCGAGTACTGCTATCCCCTGCTGCGCTTCACCCGCGAGAACAATTTCCTCTACAAGTACCGGGCCTGGCCGGCGGACGCTTCCGCCCCCGCTGCAACGCGAAAAGCCAGCGCGGCGCAGGATTCGCACCAATGACCGACCTCGCTCTCGAAGCCTGGGTCAGCGGCTTGATCGAGCTGAACAAGTTTGAATGGATGCTCGGCGCGGGCGAGGCCTGGAAGCCGGGCACCAGGCTCAAGCTGCTCTTCGCCGGATACAACGGCACGCGCAACACGGGCTCGGACGTCCGCGTGGAAGAGATGCTGCGGCAGGTGCGGCAAATTTTGGGCGCGGACAATATCGCTCTGAGCGTGATGTCGCAGAATTTCGATCTCCCGCGCGGCTATTTTGGCGACGCGAAGCAAGTGTACCTTCCGGACGTTTACCCGCCGTTCCTGCATTCCGAAGTGCGCAGGAACGACGGCGTGGTGGCCTGCGAAGGCTCGATGTTCAAAAGCAAATTCGCCAACGCGCTGACCACCATGATGATCGGCGCGCTGGGAATTGCCGCGGCGCAAAACAAAGTGAGCGTGGCCTACGGCGCGGAGGCCGGAGAAATGGACCCGCTGCTGCGGAAAATGTGCCGGCGCTACTGCCACAATTCTCTGGTCATCACGCGCAACGTGGAATCGCAGGCGGTGCTGGGAAAACTGGGCGTTCCCACCGAGCTGGGCACCGACACGGCCTGGACCTTCGAGCCTTACCCATCCGAATATGGCCGCAAAGCCTTGCGCGATGCCGGATGGGACGGCCGAACGCCGGTGCTGGCGGTGTGCCCCATCAATCCCTTTTGGTGGCCGGTGAAAGCTTCGCTTGGAAAGTGGCTGGCGCATTCGGCGGCGGGGGCGTACAAAAAAAGCCACTACCGGACGATTTATTTTCATCGTTCGGGGCAGGCCGTGGACGCAGCTTACGAGAAATACCTCGCGGCGGTCGCCTCAGGCGTGGCCCGCTACAAAGAATCGCGCTCGGTGTTTCCCGTTCTGATTGCCATGGAATTGTTGGACCGCGATGCCTGCCAGCGCGTGGCCGAAAAACTTGGCGGCGCGCCTATCTTTGCTTCCGACCAGTTCAACATGTATGAACTCGTGAGCATTTTGCGCGCGTGCGACCGCATGCTCTCTTCGCGCTACCATGCCATTGTTACTTCCATGCCCGCGGGCGTGCCGTCGGCGGGCGTGACCATGGACGAGCGTATCCGCAACCTGATGCGCGAGCGCGGCCACCAGCATTTGCTGATGCAGGTGGACGAGCCGAATCTGGCGGACAAAATCGTGGAGGCATTGCGCGCGCTCGACGCGCAGGCCGACGAGATCCGCGATGCCATGGGCGCTGTGGTGGCGCGCAATCTGAAATTGATGGCGCGCATGGGCGTTTATTTCGAAGAGCAGGTCGCGCGGCGCTATCCGGAATTTCCCATCCGCGGCGGCGTGCTGGACTGGGAGGATTACCTCCCGCCGCTGAGTCCTGCGTTGCGCGAATTGATTGAAAGGCATAGCGGCGAGCTTGCATTCCGAAATACCGTGACGAAAATGAACGCCGCGGCGACGCCGAGGGGCTGAGGCCTGGTGACTTTTCTCGAGACCATTTTCGAAAGGCTGCGGCAGGCTGCGAACGCGCCGGTGCTGCGCGAGGTGCGCGGAGACGCGGTACACTCTGTCACCGGCGGCGAATTCCTGGCCATGGTGCAGCAAGCCCGAAGCTTTTTCGTCGCGCGCGGAATGAAAAAAGGCGATCGTTGCGCTCTGCTGGCCTCGAATAGCATTCGCTGGGTGGCGGCGGACCTGGCCATGATGGCGGAAGGCATCGTCGTTGTTTCGTTGTATCCGCGGCAGGCTCCGGCGGAACTCGTCAGCATGATGAAAGACTCCGCACCGGCGCGAATTTGCTGTTCTAATGCGGCGCTCGCCGCCGAAATCAAACACGGGTGGCCGACCGCGCCGCACATTACTCTGCTCGATAGCGTCTTTGCGGCCGACGCGGTGACGCCCGTTCCGCCGCAGCACCACGAAGATGCCGACCCGGTGACGATCATCTACACCTCCGGAACGTCGGGCGAACCAAAAGGCGTGGTGCTGAACGCTGGAAATGTAACTTTTATGTTGGGATGCACGAACGCGCGGCTCGACCAGCTCATGGGAGATCGCGCCGGGGCCGATCGCGCACCGGAAAGCATCTTTCACTATTTGCCGCTTTGCTTCGCGGCTTCCTGGATCGTGCTGCTCACCGCGCTTTCGCGCAACAGCGTTTTGGCCCTTTCAACCGACCTGACCAAGCTTTCCGACGAATTGAAAATCGCGGCGCCCGATTATTTTCTGAACGTGCCTACGCTGCTCGAACGAGTGCGCGCGAAGATCGCGGAAGCGATCGAGCAGCGCGGAGGAATCGCGGCGAAGGTATTTGCGAACGCGCAGCAGGCCTATCTGCGCCGGCACAAACAGGAACATCGCGCGCTCGACTCCCTGTGGCTTTGGATTGCGCGAACGGCGATGTTCCCGACCATCCGCAAAAGCATCGGCGCGAATCTGAAAGCGTTGATTTGCGGGTCCGCTCCTCTTTCCGTCGAAACGCAGCTTTTTTTCATGATGCTCGGAATTCCAGTGCTGCAGGGCTACGGCCTCACCGAAACCACCGGAATCTGCACGCTCGACGATCCGGACCGCGCCGTGCCGGGACGCGTCGGCCCGGCCATTCCCGGGATCGAAATGAAGCTCGCAGAAAACGGAGAGATCCTCGTTCGCGGGCCGAATATTTTTCCGGGCTACTGGCAGCGGCCGGAGGAAACGGCAAAAGCGCTCGAAGGCGGATGGTTTCACACCGGGGACCAGGGCGAAGTGGACGCGAACGGCAACTGGCGCATCACCGGGCGCATCAAGAATTTGATCATCCTGAATTCCGGGCACAATGTGGCGCCCGAACCTCTCGAAGAAGAGCTCGCGCAACGCCTGATTTCGAGCGCCGGGCAAGTCGTGCTGCTGGGCAATCAGCGAAGTTTTCTTGCGGCGCTCATCACCGGGGCTTCGCAGGACGGCCTCACGGACGCCGGCATCCAGTCGGCGATTGAGTCGGTGAATCGCGGCTTGCCGCACTATAAGCAGATCCGCGCGTTTCTTATTTTGCCCGAAGCGCTGAGCCAGGAGAACGGATTGCTCACCGCGAACGGGAAGCCCCGTCGCGAGGCGATTGCCGCGCGGTTCACGGCAGAGATTGAACAGCTGTACCAAAAGAAGACGGCATGAAAACTTTTCAAGGCAAAACACTTTCGTGGCACGTGCTCGACGGCGCGATCGAGCTTGTGCTGGACCGCGCGCCGTGCAACGAAATTGGTTCGGCCACGCTCGAGGAGCTCGAACAATTTGCGGCGGCGCTTGCCGCGAGGCAGAGCGAGGCTCATGCGCTGATTATTTCGAGCGCGCGCACGGAGGGATTTTGCGCCGGGGCCGATTTGCGCGAATTGTATCGCCGCACGCAGGGCATGGATCTTGACGCGCGTCTCGGCGGACTTCACGATTTTCTCGAGCGCATTCACCGCGTAATGAATGCTATTGACGCCGCCCCCATGACCACCATCGCGGCGGTAAACGGCTTGGCCTTCGGCGGCGGGTTCGAACTGGCGCTCACCTGCGATCTGATCGTTGCCGACAAGATGGCGCGATTCTGCTTTCCCGAGCTGCGTCTGGGATTGATCCCCGGTTTCGGCGGCATCCCGCGGCTCAAGCGCGATGTGGGCAACGCGGTGGTTCGCGACTTGCTGCTCACCGGGCGCAGCATTAACGCCACGAAAGCGCAAGCTGTCGGTCTTGTCAGTCAGGTGACGTCCGAGGGCGACGCGCTTCGCATCGCGCGCGCGACCGCTTCGCAACTCAGGAAATTCGACCGTGCCACAGCCGTGGCTGCAAAACGTTTCATCAAACCCATTCCCTACGACGAGCTGCGCCAGGAAATCGAAATCTTCTGCGAGCTCTTCACGCAACCGGCAGTGGAAGCTGGGCTGCGCAAGTTCGTTGAAAGCACGGATGCGCTGCCCTATCTGCCCTAGCGTGGCGGCGATCGCGGGCTAAGAACCGGCCGAAATTGTGGCAAGATAGAAGATTATGAATACTCTTCAGAATACGACCGACGAAGTCTTGCGGCTTGCCGCCGAGCACTTCAAAGTGCCACGCGAACAACTGAATGCCGACGACGACTTCTTCAAAACGCTCGGCATCAACAGCCTGCAGACGCTCGATCTGCTCACTCGCATCGAGCAGCACTTTCAAATCGAGCTGCCGGACTACGAACTTCAGGGCGTCAGCGATTTCCGCACGCTGGCCGAACGTATACAATCCCGCCTGTGATCCTCGATCTTCGGAAATACCAATCTTTGGGTGAGGCGCTCCGTGACGCGCTGGAACGCTGGCCGGACGAAGTGTGCCTGATCGAAGCTGACCGCGAACGCGAAAACGCCCGGCTGACCTATCGCCAATTCAAGGAAGCGGCGTTGCCGCTGGCCCGCGCTCTGCAAAATGAAGGATTCCCCGCAGGGACGCGCGCCGCGATCGTCATGACCAATCAGTCGAAATGGCTGATTTCGGCGTACGCGATTTTCTACTGCGGCGGCATGCTGGTTCCCCTTGATTACAAACTCACGCCCGACGAACAGATCAAGCTGCTGGCGCACTCCAAGGCCGAAATTCTGATTGTCGAATACCATCTTTGGCGCGCCGTCATGAAGGCGGACGGTTTCCGAGGGCTCGGCACGCGTCTCGTGCTGGTCACCGAAGCGCCCCCGGGTGCAGACCTTGGTGGCGCGAAACGCTGGGAAGCTTTCCGGGGCAACGGCGAGCCGCTCTTTGTCGCTCGAAGCCGCCAGGACCCGGCCTGCATCGTCTATTCTTCCGGCACTGGCGGCAGCCCCAAAGGCTGCGTCCTGACGCACGAGAATTATCTCGAGCAATGCATGGCGCTCACCGCGCTTTATCCATTCTGGCCGGGTGTGCGCTACCTGAGCATCCTGCCGACGAATCACGCGGTCGATTTCATGATCGGCTTCATCGGCCCGTTCACTTGCGGCGCGGCAGTCGTGCATCTGCGCACGCTGCGGCCCGAATATGTTCGCGAGGCGTTCAAGCGATACAAGATCACTTACATGACCCTGGTGCCCACGGTACTCAAGAACCTGGAGCGCGGGCTGCGGCAGCGTTTCGACGAATTGCCGAAGGCTCGCCGCGGAATTTTGAATTCGCTGATTCGTGTGAACCGCGCGCTTACGCGCCGCAGGCCGAATCTCCGCCTCAGCCGTGCGCTTTTGGGCCAGGTCCATGCCGCATTCGGAGGCGAGCTGCGCGCACTTTTCGTGGGAGGCGCGTTTACCGAGCCGGCTACGCTTCAATTTTTCTACGATCTTGGAATTCCTGTGGGCAATGGCTACGGTTGCACCGAAGCGAGCACGGTGATCACGCTCAACGATTTCAAACCATTTCGCGCCGATACCGTGGGCAAGCCGCTGCCGGGCATGGAGGTAAAAATCGTGAGCCCGGACGCCGAAGGAATCGGCGAAGTGGCGGCGCGGGGCAAGACGGTGATGGCGCAATATCTCGACGAACCGGAAATCACGGCCGAAACGATCGTGGACGGCTGGCTCTTGACCGGAGACCTGGGCCGCATGGACGCGACTGGGCATTTGCAACTTTTCGGCCGCAAGAAAAATATGATCGTCACGGAGGAAGGCAAGAACATATACCCGGAGGACATCGAAACAGTTTTCGATGGGCTTGCGGTGAAGGAATACTGCGTTTTTGCCGCGAACTATTTGTGGCCGGCGCGCACCATGGTAGGCGAACAGCTTGCGATCGTCGTGCATCCGGAGGCTGGACAATCGATCACGCCGGAATTCGCCGTCGAGATCGGCGAGCGCAATCGGCGTTTGCTGAATTACAAACGCGTGAGCGGCTACGTCGTATGGGACCGCGATTTTCCACTAACGGCTTCGATGAAAATCAAGCGCGGCGAACTCGCCGAACAAATTCGGCAGGCGCTCGACCGTTCGGCAGTGGTGCCGCTGTGATTCCGGCGGATGCCAGCTTCGACAGGATACCCGGGTGACGCCACCGCGCTTCCTCGCCATCGTGAATCCGGCGGCGGGCGGAGGACGCTGCGGAAAACTCGTCGGCGTCGCTCTGCAATCCGTCCGGCAAGCGGGCATTGAGCTTGAAATTGCGAACACTTCGCGGCCGGGGGAAGCCACGGAAATCGCCCGCGGGGCTTACGCACAGGGCACCCGGACTTTTCTTGCAGTCGGCGGCGATGGAACGTCTTACGAAATCGTAAACGGACTTTTTCCAGAGGCGGAACAGGGCGGGCGCCCTGCTTTGGGTTTTTTGCCGCTGGGCACTGGTAATTCATTCTTGAAGGATTTCACCTCGAGTGGAGTGGCGCATACGATTGCGGCCATCAAGAGTGGAAGCCGCCGCGCGTGCGACGTGATTCGCCTGCGGCATGCGCAAGGCGAACTCTATTTTATAAATTTGCTGAGCCTGGGATTTCCCGCGGACGTGGGCGAGACTGCGAATCGCCGCTTCAAGCGCTGGGGGGAGCTGGGCTACATTTTCGCGGTATTCGCGCGGCTTGTTCGCCTCCGGCATCTTTCGTTTCCTCACCGCCTGGACGGCGCCGCCGAATGGGACCGCGGCCGCACGCTCTTTCTTTCGTTCAGCAACAGCAAATTCACTGGCGGGAAAATGATGATCGCGCCGAAGGCGGATCCCACGGACGGCCTGATCGAATACGTGCGCTGGGGCCCCATCGGGCGGCTCGGGTTGCTGTGGACGCTGCCGCGGCTTTTCACCGGCACGCACGTTCATCATGCGC
>Ga0302222_10001032_pt1 | contig 14743 bp, 16 predicted proteins | sample II_Palsa_E2_2_FD_194570 | JGI IMG/M metagenome (GOLD analysis project Ga0302222, IMG submission 194570) | Peat permafrost microbial communities from Stordalen Mire near Abisko, Sweden - II_Palsa_E2_2 | ecosystem: Environmental > Terrestrial > Soil > Palsa > Peat permafrost | place: Sweden... | reverse complement strand
ATCAGTGCGATGGTTTCGGATACGGATGCTCCCTTGTCAAAGCAGATCAGCTGCTCGTGGGGCTGGACACCTGCCGACCCCAGCACTCTGGACCCATACTTTGAGCAGATGGCGTCGCAAGGCCAGAACTTCTTCGCCGCGTCTGGCGACAGTTCGGCCTGGTCTTCGTCGAATGAAGCCTGGCCGGCGGACGATGCGAATATCGTCTCGGTCGGCGGCACAGACTTAACCACCACCAAGGCAGCTGGCCCCTGGGCATCGGAAACCGCCTGGGCAGACAGCGGCGGCGGAGTTTCCCCAGACAGTATCGCAATCCCCTCGTGGCAAACGCCCGTGGATGGGTGCTCCGGTTGTTCGAAGACCCTCCGAAACGGCCCGGACGTTTCCGCCAACGCGAACTTCACCTTCTACGTTTGCGCTGACCAAACCACTTGCACGGCGAACGAGTACGGCGGGACCAGCTTTGCGGCGCCCATGTGGGCCGGCTACCTTGCTCTGGCGAATCAACAGGCTGCATCCAACGGCGAGTCGATCGGATTCATCAATCCGATCATTTACCCGGCCGCTGAAGGATCCGGCTATGGCACCGACTTCCACGACATAACCAGCGGAAGCTGCGGCAAGTATTCGGCAGCCACGGGCTTCGATCTCTGCACCGGCTGGGGCAGTCCGAATACGACCGGGATCATCAACCTGTTGGCTGGCTCTGCGACGCCGAGCTTCACGCTCTCCGATTCGCCGAGCAGTCTGACGATTACGCAAGGCAGCAGCGGCACCAGCACCATCACGGTGCACGACGTGAACGGATTCAGCGGCAGCGTAACGCTGGCTGCATCCGGTCTGCCGAGCGGTGTAACTGCAGCGTTTGGCACCAACCCCACAACAGGGACGAGCGTTCTAACCCTGACGGCGAGCGCCACAGCCACCACTGGAACGTCCACAGTCACGATTACCGGAACCTCCGGCAGCCTGACCGCAACCACAACGCTGGCTCTCACGGTCAATTCTTCGGCGACGCCGAACTTCAGCGTAAGCGCCTCGCCCACGTCAGTGACCGTAACTCAGGGCACGAGCGGAACCAGCACCATCACCGTCACAAGCACGGGTGGTTTCAATTCCGCAACCACCTTGAGCGCATCCGGCCTGCCTTCGGGCGTGACTGCGGCGTTCTCTACAAACCCTGTGACTCCTCCGGCGAACGGCAGCGCGACGTCAACTCTGACGCTGACCGCATCCGCAAGCGCAACGGTTGGCACGGCGACGGTGACAATCACCGGAACCTCAGGCTCAACCAGTCACAGCACCACAATCACTCTGACGGTGAATGCTTCTTCGGGAACGAAGAACTTCACGATGTCACTGGTGCCTTCTTCTTTCACTATCGATGACAGCGGCAGCAAATCCACCACTCTCACTGTCGCCAGCGTGAATGGATTTAATTCTGCAGTCACGTTGAGCGTGAACGAGTTCCCCAGCGGCGTATCGGCGACGGCCTCGGCCAACCCCGTGACGCCTCCGGCCAACGGCAGCGTAAACGTAACCATCACGTGGAGCGCTACCAGACGCGCGCCGACCGGAACCACAACCATCGAGCTGATCGGAACTTCCGGATCTCTCACTAACGAGATACCCGTCACCATAACAGTGGCACCTTGAAGAGCTGAGTAGTTTGGTGAAGCAATCGAGCCGGTCCGAAAGGGCCGGCTTGATTTTCTTGTGGAGCAGTTTTTCGTGGCGCCGCCGTCTCGGCGGCTCTTCTCTATCCCCGCCAGATCTATCCCTTCCAGGCTCCGAGCAGTCGGCGTACGTCGACTAACTGACCGAGATGGTAGGCGTTGTGATCGGCGAGTAGCAAAGCCTCGCGCAGAATGGTCTGGCCATCGCCCCATGGAATGCGCGCGTACAGATCATTCTTTGGATTCGCAACCAGATCCTGCATAGCTTTCAGGTCCTTGCGGAATTGTTGAATGCTCTTGTTCCACGCAGCGGCACCCGGCGGAGCTTGCTTCTGCGGCCAGTATCCCTCAGGCCATTTGGGAGACGTGTACTTTGCGTTGCGGCTGAATTCAAGAATGTCCCACTGCGCCAAGCGAAGGTGTTCAAGCAGCATCCATGCGGTGTGCGGGAGCCCGTTCGGCTTTGCGCCCCGCAATTCTTCTGGCATGTTCTTCACGACGTCATCAAACCTGGCGTGAGCACCCCCGCCATTGAGAAGGTAGAGCACGTGTTCGCGAAGTTGTTTGCTGTTTGGATCTTTGATTTTCGTTGCGCCTTTCGTCATTGCGATTTCCCTTCTTGCTCAGCTTCTTTCGTCTCAGTTGGGAACTCCATAATTCCCTCCCGAACCTTTGCCTGTTCGAGTAAATCCTCTTCCGGCCTTTCGCCTCTCAGAACACGCGCAATCCCACGCACGATGCGGCGCATCGGAAGCACACCTTTGTCATCCTCGAGGAATATTTCGCCCGTGCGCCGGCCGCGATAGTACCAGCGCCTGAGAATTGCCAGGTGCTCCATGGTTTCGAGCGCGGGACAGGCTTTCGCTGGGGGGAACGAATCGAGAACGGCCAGCACACGCGATTCCATGGATTGTGATTTCATGTGCTCGGCAGGTTGGATGCAAAACGCAACCGGTCCGAAAATCGCCCCGCTGTCGATGCGGAAGAAAGTGACAGAGTCCGGAAGATGGCTGGGTTGAATGATGAGCGCCGAAAGGCGATCGAGGCGACGGACGATTTCCGGAAACTGGCCCAGGATTGGCTTCAGTTTTTCCAGGCGAACGTGAATCGCGGCAGCGTCTTCGAATGCAAGACTGGCCGAGGCGGCGTCCCGTTGTGCGGAAAATTCGCGAGACAGAGATTCGCCACCGGAATCGAAGTAAGCCTGCACGCGGTTTACTTCGGCAGAATATTCATCGTCCGTGCAGCCCTTGAAACAAGGCGCAAGGCACATCTTCATCTCGGAATAGATGCAGCCGGGAAACTGCGGGTCGGGATGCAGGTCGTCGACACAGCGGCGTATTTTGAAGAAGTCGAGCGAATCGTTCATGAACTTCTCGGCGGCAGTGCGCGACTGGAATGGCCCGTAGTAAAGGTTGTGGCCCTTAAGGCGCCCCACTCGCGTGGTGATGGAAGCACGGGGAAATTGGTTTTCGAGATGCAGCTTGATCAGCGGCGCGAAGCGAAAGCGCATGCGATTGCCGTAGGTCTTGGGAAACGTTTCGCGCAAAACCTTATAGAGCAGGAAGCCGGATTCGAAGTCGGAACCGGTCGGCGCGTACTCGATCGAGCGGACGCGATCGCGCAGATTCAGTTTCTTAGTACGTTCTTCGACCGGCCCCAACAAGCGTTGCAGACGGCGGCGAAGGTTGGCAGTCTTGCTGACGTAAGGCTCGGCTTGCGCGTCCTCTCCGCGAAGCAGAAATACCGCCGGAGCCGCAGGGATGGCGGCGAAGATTTCCGCATCGCGTTCAGCAGCGAATTCTACCCGCTCGGTCAGCACAAAGCCATTTTAGTGCGGATTTAGCAAGGAGAACTTGTTTTGCCACGGATTAACACAGATTCTCACGGATAAATCAGATCCTAGGAGAAACATTCGAGCAGGGAGTCCTCTTGACCTGTGAAAATTCGTGCAGATCCGTGGCCATGGTCTTGGATCGTCTGACCGGGCAGGCAAACTCACAACCCTCCATGGAAGCGCCCGAACGAGTGTGCAAGCATGAACGACATGATCAGAATGCCCGCACCGAGGATGAGCACATGCCGGGTCTCGCGCAGATTGAAGTTGCCGACTCGACAGACGAGCAGGTAGCCGATGGCAAGGTTGAACAGGCCCCATGCGACATTCACCATCGCTGAGGACAAACCTTCCCCGGGCGGCGATGCGAAGGGACTCTGGAAGGCGTGACCGGAAATTCCATTGCCGAGATGGGGTAAGGCGTTCGCCAGAAAAGCTCCGCCGAAGAAGTACGCGACATAGTGGTACCAGCGCATGATTGATCCCTTCTAGTAAGAAAAGCAGATAGTAGCAGGCGCTCAAGATTCCTTGCCAGCAAACACGCGATGGCAGCTCACCGGAAGCTGGCGCTGCGGAACTTCTGGCGGAAGTCTTCACCCTCCATCTTGATAACCCGGCACATTTCGTGCAGGCGCGAGCGCATGCGTTCCCCGATGCGGTCGCCGAGGGTTTCTGCACGCGTGGCAGCTCGGACGGCAGAACCGGAACCATTGGCGCCGGCTGCAGGCTGATCTTCAAAGTTCGTTGTAATGATTGTGGTGCGGTTATTGTTGTAGCGGGTATTGAGGATCAGACTCACCGTGTCCCAAACCCATTCCGTAGGTTTCACCGCGCCCAATTCGTCGAGAACCAGAACATCGGTTTCAAAGACCGGACGAAGAACATCCAGTTCGGTGGTTTGAACTGCGGCATTATATGAATTTTGAATCTCTTTCAAGAGCTCGCGATAATCGTAGAACAAGCAGGCAATGCCTTTGTTGAGAATCAACTCCTTGATGATCGCAACTGCCAGGTGAGTCTTCCCCGTGCCGATCTTGCCGATAACCAGAAGGCCTGTCCCGGCGCGAGGATCGTACTCCTGCGCGAATTTCGCGGCCGAGACATAGGCAAAGGCCAACGAGGGGTGCGCTCCGGGAAAATCCGTCGTGTAGCTGGCGAGTTCACAATGCTCATATCTCTTTGGAATTCTCGCAGCTGATAGCAGGGTTCCGGCTCGCGCTCGCAACTGGCAATCGCAACGGGTGACTCGGCGGTCTTTATTGGAACTCGCATTCGTACTCGTATTCGTATTCTTGTGCGAGCCGGGATTGGCGGGAAGCGTCTTCCATCCTGTCCCTTCGCATAGCGGACAAACTTCTGCTGCTGTCTTGATCAACTTCAACCTTCTTCTTTGATCCTTGAGAGTGTCTTATCTGACTTTGCACCAGCACGCCAGCTTCCTGCAAGTGCGAAACGAGGGCGGCCTGTGCACAAGCTGTGAAGGCGTCACCGGTGCTGTGGAGAAAGGAGGAAAAACACTGGTCAGTGGTCAGTGACAGTCAGTGGCTGGTGGTCAGCGAAGAACATACTTCGCCCGCAGCCGGCGTCTCCAGCCGCATTCCGGTAGGGGGGAGTGCAAAACAGGCTTCCGGCGCGGATTTTCACAGTTGACATTCTCCGCAGAGAGAGGAGAATACGTCCCGTCAGGTTTCCCAACTCAGCCGCGAGCTTTTGTTATCCCAGTGCGGCTGTGTATGCAAGTGAAAGAGACCTGCGAGGAGAGACAAATGAATAAAGCCGATCTAGTCGATAAGATCGCAGGCGCTTGTGAGATCAGCAAAGCGCAAGCTACAACTGCGATTGACACCGCCGTGAGCAGCATTACTGGCGCATTGCGAAAAGGGGATCGCGTAGCTCTGATAGGTTTCGGCACTTTCTCGGTATCGCAGAGAAAGGCCCGTAACGGGCGCAATCCGCAAACCGGCGCCACTATCAAGATTGCCGCCCGCAAGGTCGCGAAGTTTACCCCTGGGGCCGAACTGAAGAAAACCGTCAACAAGAAATAGCGAACAGATAGTAGGGGATCTCTTCGAAACGGCAGGGGGTCGGCCCTGCCGTTTTCGTTGTCTGAAGAACAGTACCGAGTACCTAGTACCCAGTAGCGAGTGCCGAGTCCTGATCGTTGACTTCGGGGGTACCGCGCGGCTACTTGGTACTAGGTACTCGATACTAGGTACTGACATGATTGCTCACCTACGCGGAAAATTGCTGGCCAAGCATCCCAATCAAGTTGTGGTTGAGACTGGCGGCGTCGGCTACGAAGTGAATATCAGCGTCCCGACCTTTTCCGAATTACCTTCCGCTGGTTCCGAGGTCGCGCTGCACATCCACACGCATGTGCGCGAGGATGTGATTGCGCTTTACGGATTTCTGCGTCCCGCTGAAAAGCAACTGTTCGAAAAGCTCATGACCGTGAGCGGCATCGGGGCTAAGCTGGCCATCACCATTCTGAGCGGGATGGCGGCGGATGAACTTTCCGGCGCGATCCGCGGCAATGACCTGGCGCGCCTCACGAAAATTCCGGGCATAGGCAAGAAGACCGCCGAGCGCATGGTATTGGAGCTGCGAGACAAGTTGCCCCCGGCGACAGGAATCTCGACCCCAACCGCGCCCGCGATGAGCGCTATAGAAGAAGATGTTCTCTCGGCGCTGATGAACCTAGGCTACCAGCGCCCTTTGGCCGAGAAGGCGCTGGCAAGCGCGGTCAAGAATGGTTTGGGCAAAGAAAAAAGCGGATCATTCGATTCGCTGTTCCGGGAGGCACTGGCGTCCCTCTCAAAGTAGTTGCAGAATCCGGCCTTCTGTGCAATTATTTGCACCTCGGCAGAGTAACCCCAGTAACTCTGGCCAACTCCAAAGTAATCATTCTAAACGCTTTAGTAGCACTGAGGGGCCATTCCGCTTGGCCCTGCCCTTGCGTTAGTACTGGTACAGGTGGCCAATGCCGATATACACAAAAGTCATGCGGAAAACTTGGAGCTCGATTCTGGACCCTCGGACAGCACTTTTGCTGGGCGTTCTGGGCTTGTGTCAACCGGCGCTCTGCCAGGAAGTTTCGGCCGCGCTGCTTCAACCCGCGGCGATGCAACCCGCTGCATTCACGCCGACTCCCGCAATCACCACGGTGCAACCTGCGACGCTGCCAGAAGCTCCCAGCCATCGATTCTGGGATCGCGAAAACACTTTTCTTTTTGCCACTACTGCCGCCTTCAACGCGGCTGACTTCGTCGTAACGCGCGACAACCTGCGCGGCGGCGGACAGGAGCTGAACCCTGTAACTCGAGTCTTCACCGGCAGTACTCCTATGCTTGCAATGAACTTCGCTGGTGAGACGGCGGGCGTGGTCGCTCTCAGTTATTTCTTCCACAAGACCGGCCATCACAAACTGGAACGCTTCGTATCCTTGACGAACATCGGTTCCTCGGCCGGGGCCGTAACGTTTGACCTCATCCATCGATAAATAGTTATCGCGGCGGCAGAAGCGTAAGGGTCAACGGCGGCAAAGGCAGCCCCTCAACCTCCACGGTCCAAACATCGCCCCATTCCGTGGAATGTCCGCCTGTCAGGGTTCCAGAGCTGACGATCTCCCCCGCGCTCAACGGCTCGTTTGGGAACCTCCGGCCGATGGCGGTGCCCATCTCCGCAAGGCACAAGGCAGGACTCTTCAACGAGTTTTTGCCGGATCCTTCTTCTACGAATTCTCCGCCCTTCAAAATCCGCACCTTAAGTTGCGGAAGGGCAGTCACCAGACCTGGGATCAGATCACGCTGAATTTGCATTCGCTCGCCAACCACGAGCGCCGCATGAAATCCGAAAGACGCTACGAAATCACTGGCTTCGAACTTCCATTCGGGAAAAGGGCAATCGATGATTTCAAATCCAATCGCCAGCCAATCCACAGATGCGAGGGCGGCTGCGGCATCAGAACCTTCCATCACTGGCTGTTTCAAGCCGAAGACAATCTCTGGTTCGATCTTCAGCGAACGCGGATGTGCCAGCGTGAGCGATGCAGAGTTGCCTTCGCTGTAATGCACGGTGTCGTCATACATGTGGGCCCATAGCAAGGTTTCGAGTTTCAGCACCCGCCACATGGCCTTATTGGCAAAACCAACCTTGCGGCCAACAGATCGATGTCCTTCCGCTTCGCGCAACCGCCTCAGTGTGGCTTCAACCTCATAAGCCATTTTGAGGTCGAAACCGGGACGCGCGGAGGGAATAACAGAAACCATCTGGCCCGTCCCATACGCAGACAAAAGTTCACTCGCCAAACTTTCGACTTTATCAAGTGGCATAAATATCGTTCGACCAGTTAGATCGTGAGCATCTTACACCATAAATTTTCGGTCCTGACGCAAACAAAACCCTACAAGCTTCGGACGTTCCAACTCTGACAATGGTTGCTGGTCAAAAGACCTGGTTCAGTGGAAAAGAAGGTTACTTACCATAGTTATCTTCACTTCTCGTATTCATGGAATAGATTTGAATTCAACTAATGTGCCTATTGGGGGGGTAATGCTCGCAACTGCAGGACGTACGAAGTCCAAGCGATCGAGGAATGTCTCGACGTTTTTGATCTTGGGGTTATTCGTTCTTGCCCTCCGCAGTGTTCCTGCCAACGCCCAAAATGCAGTTGTGCTTGTGGGATCGGGATCGAGCGTCCCTGCACCGCTTTACAATCGTTGGACGCAGGAGTACGCCAAGCATAACGCCGGCATTCAAATGCGATACCTGACGGTCGGCACAACCGAAGGAATCAAGCAGATGTCTCATGGCGCGGGTGATTTTGGCGCCGGGGAAGCTCAGCTCACAGACAAAGAACGGAAAGAGGGTGGGCTGGTCGAATTGCCGGTGGTGCTTGTCGGAATCGTTCCCATCTACAACCTGCCTGACGTCCACCAAGAGCTACGGCTTTCTGGCGAAGTGCTGGCTGGAATTTTTCTCGGCGATCTGAAGGTTTGGAACGCGCCGCAAATTGCGAAGCTCAATCCCGGGATGGATTTGCCGAATCTTCCAATACAAGTGGTGAACCGCCCCGCAGGCAAAGGGTCCAACTACGTATTCACTGAGTTTCTTTCCAAGGCCAGTTCAAAGTTTCGCGCGGAAGTTGGAACCACGCCTTCGCCCAAGTGGCCCGTAGGAACGGCTGCCGAACGAAGTTCCGATATGGCTGAAAAGGTGAAAAGCAGCACAGGTTCCATCGGCTATGTCGAATATCAATATGCGGTGAAAAATAGCATTCCCCAGGCTGCGGTGCTGAATCCCGCCGGAAAGTTCGTCAAGGCTTCCGACAGAAGCATTGCTGCGGCGTGCGAGGCGACCGAAGCCCCACGGTGGAATAGCTTTTCCGCTTCACTAACCAACGCACCCGGGGCTGATTCTTTTCCTATCACCAGTTTCACCTGGATCTATCTGCGAAGTGCACCGTCGGATTCCGCTCGTGCGATCGCCCTGGGCAATCTGCTTGACTGGGTATACTCGGACGGTCAGCAATTTGCTGTGCAGGAAGGCTATGCCGAACTGCCCGCAGCCTTGCTCGCCTCGGTGCGAAAGAGGGCTAAAGATCTGCAGTAGGTGTGGTTCTCAGTTCTCAGTTCTCAGTTCTCAGTTCTCAGTTCTCGGCTCTCGGTTCTGCAACCTAGCCTCACGCCACATCTGCGCTTTTTGGAGATACGCTGCATTCTCTTCAACTCCGATTTGCTCTATAATTTCTCGGCATTCCCGTCATAGAAAAAATAGGAAAGTTGAAGGAGAGCCTTCAATGAAGCAGAATCGCAGGAATTTCATGAAAACTACAGGAGCGGTTTGCGCCCTGGCAACAACGAGCCGACTCCCGGCACTTGCAGAAACCAAGCCTGGCGCGCCTCAGGCCCGCGGCATGGCGCGCGGACTCACCGTGCTGAACATCTCGCAGAAGTCTGGCCAGGGGACCGAATACCGTCTAGGCGTAAAGACCGAAAAAGGGATACTGGATGTGAGCGAAGCTGCGAAGATCCTGCACATGCATGCCCCGGCGACTATCGACGACCTGCTTCAGAATGAAGACGGGCCCAGCCTGAATGCGCTGGTGGAAGCGGCGCTCAAGTCGGCGGCGGCGCGAAAAGCGTTCCTCAAGGAAGAGTCGATTCAATACGGCCCCGTGGTGACGCGACCCGAAAAAATTATCTGCGTGGGCTTGAACTATCGTCAGCACGCCATTGAGATTGGCTCCCCAATTCCGAAGCAGCCGGTGCTGTTCAACAAATTCAACACCACACTCAATCATCACAACGGCACGATAAAGCTCCCCGTAGATTTCGCCCAGAAGTTCGACTATGAGGCCGAGATGGTAGTGGTGATCGGACGCGAAGCGAAAGCCGTAAGCGAGGCGGACGCGCTCTCCTACGTTGCCGGCTATGCCACCGGTAACGACTTCACTGCGCGCGACCTGCAACTCGAAACCGGCGGGCAGTGGATGGTGGGCAAAACTCCGGATCAGTTCGCGCCGATCGGCCCATATCTGGTGACCGCTGACCAGATTGATCCCGACAATTTGAAGGTCGAGTGCCGCGTCAACGGCGAGACACGCCAGTCCTCGAACACAAACGACTTTATCTTCAGCACACGGAAGATGATCAGCTACATTTCCCGGGTCATCACGTTGAAGCCCGGTGACATCATTTTCACCGGTACGCCGCAGGGAGTGATTCAGGGCAAGCCTAAAGAGCAGCAGGTTTGGCTCAAGCCGGGTGACAAGATCGCTTGCAGCCTGGAAAAGCTGGGCGAATTGAAATTCGAGCTAGTGTAAATTGCGGTTGACCAGAATCACATCTCACTTCTTAGGCTCATCTACATTGCAGCCTTCTTCGACGGTCGCTGGGTTAGGCATGTCAAACTGAATCACGACCGGCGCCCCCCCAGCGTCCTCAGCAGTTATTTCAACGGTGTGTGCGCGAAGCATTTTTTTCACCGCATCTACTGGAATAGAGGCAGAAGTAGGAACCGGGGCTGAGGTTTTATCCGTTCCCGGCGACCACTTTTCCATTTCTTCCTTAGCACCGTCTAAGCGGTATTGGATTGAAACCTTCGGGTAGTACGACGTTCCATGAATTTCTTCGGGCTCAACGTAGTGAATCTTCAGGGGACTACCGACCACAAGATTCCCCCCGACGAACCTGCTCTTGTGCCGGTAAGATTCCTTGCCGGGGACGCAATCCAGCGCGAGAGTAGGACCATTCGCGACATCACCCTGTGGCGATTTCACGAACTTTCCGGCCAGGGTGAAGCGTGTGAAATCAGTTCCAGCCGCGGCATCTGTCTTTTGCGATTGCTGCCACGCCGCGGGCTGTTGCGCCATGGCTATGAATCCGAATGATGTGAACGCGAGGGGGACGAGTAGAGCCAGCGAGCTTGCTTTCATCGGACTGTGTCCTTAGTCTTCGGCAGAATTCGCACAATAAGGCGTGCGATTGTTTCGAGAAAATCCGCGTTCGCGGCAGAGTTTCATACTAGCCGAGCGCCCGGCGAACGGCAAACTCGCAAAGAGGCTCTCGATAAACAGCCCACCGCGGCTATAGTAAGCTCTGCTTGAACTGTCAGTCTGAAGGCTAGTACGATTCCCCGCGGTCACGGAGAGAACAGATGCGAAGGATGCAAAATTGGATGCTATGTTCATGCGTTGCTCTAGTGCTGCCCTGCGTCGCGTTTGCCCAACAACCCGCGGCAGCGGACAAAGCCTCCACAAGCCCGCCATCACAAAGCGCGCCATCGCAAAATTCAACGGCTCAACCCAAGCTGGTTGACTTGCTGGAAGCGAAGGTGAGGGCCGCGTGGGATGCGTTCAAGAAAAAAGATAAAAACGCCTACGCGGAATTTCTCACCGATGACTTTCAGGCGGTGGAATCCGATGGCGACGGCGAGCGAGCCAAGCTTCATGTTCTTGGCGAAGTCGAACATTGCATGTTTACCGATTACACGCTTCAGATGTTCCAGGTTCAGCCGCTCGGGCCGGACTATGCTTTCGTGACCTACGAGAGTAGTATGCAGTTCCCACGAACCTCGACCCTCCATTTCAGAAGAGTTTTCATCGGCGAACTTTGGACTCAGCATGACGGTAAATGGAAAATGATGCGCTATCAGGAAACGCAGGTCCGCTAGTTAGCCCCACGAGAAGCAGAAGCCCGAATTCACGAATGCGAACTCGGGCTCCCGATTGGAAATAAAATCCCGCATGTCATTTACTGCGCGGCGTACACACCCACGCAACCGTCAGCGGCGATCGTTTCGCAGTTCTGGCCCCCCGAGGGCAGTGGCACGAAGATGTGATTGTTCTTCGGGTCTGCCGCGACGCTGTGGGCATTGCCATTCGTGGGAACGTTCTGCAGCCACTCTCTGGTCCCGGCATTGATAACTCCGAGAACTGGCCCGCTGGGCATGTCCCTGGCTCCCAGATAGTAGTTGTTGTCTCCGGGGTTATACCAAGTCTCGTCCACGAACCCAACATTGTTAATCGTAGCGAGAACCTGGCCGGTGGTGCCGTTAATAATCACGGTGTTCGGCGAGAACGCGCGCCCGTCATGGTCAGCGCAAGCCACCATGACGTCCGTGCCAGGCCCGAGATTCAAGCCGGTAGGCATGCAGTTGTATATCGGAAAACTGTTGGTGATTGTCGGCACATATTGAGTAGCACCGCCGACAGTGATGGGGGTGAGAGGATTGATGACGTCGATACTTCCGACAGTGATGTCGGTAGTCGCATTTCCGTTGGTCAAAAGGAACGAGTTTGTAGCGGGATAATAGATCATCCCACCCAGCCCTGCCGGCGCAAAGGCTCCGAAGCAGTCTGTGAACGACGTAGCTGTGGGGCAGTAAATACCGTTCGTGGGGGTGCCGGGGGCCGAGTTCCGCAGCATGGGCCCGTGATGGCAAGAAACGGCGGGGTTAAAGCCAGCTGCGTCGCCTGATGCGCCCGAAGGAACAGGGGGGCCAGGGTTGCCAGGCGTACCGTAGAACTGGAGAGAAGGATCGGGGCAGGCGAAACCATTGTTCTCATCCACTAACACCGTGTTGTCCGTTGGGAGGGCATTGTCGTAGTAAATCTGGCCAAGAATGCACGAAGCGTAGTTCGCGGTGAAGGTTGTGCCGGTGCCCCCAGGACTGAACGGAGGCTGAGAGCCGGCGGTTGTGAATGGCGCGTAAGGCAGGCAATGCGCCAGTTGGTCGATCTGCGCGGGAGTTGCTCCGGCCGGCGCGTTCGCGCCTCGCGTCACCACCCCCGTGACGTCAATGATGCTGACGAAGGGAAGTCCCGGGTCGCCGTTGATGATCGAAACCAGATAACGCGAGGAACCGTCTTGCGGGAAAGTTACAACGCTGCCGGTAGTCGCGATTTCATCGCCGCGCAGGTCGCCGCAACTCGGATCAGAGAAGGCTCTTCCATTAGCAGACGCCATGCACCCGGTGACGCCGGTGGGACCGTCATAGTCGGGAGACGTGCCGGTGGGTATGACAGCGGTCAACAGGGGTCCTGACGCATAGCCGCTCGAGATCATTGGTAGCAGGTCAAAAACGAACATGGCCGAACTGCCATTTCCAGCGAACAGGAAATTTCCATCGCCCGAGACTTCCAAGCCGTTTGGACCCGAAAGCGGGTTGAGATTATTGGAGCGCGAAGCACAGCATTGGCCGCCAACAAATCCACCGAAATGGCCGTTAGGACCGAAGAAACCCGGAAGGCGGAAAGTATTGGTCTTGCATCCAAACCGCGTGTAGTTGCCCTGCGCGGTGGTGATGGGAGGAATAGTCTCTCCGGTCGTGCCATCCACCCAGCAACTGCTGGCATTATTGCCCGCCTCGGCAATGGAATTGTCGCCGCCAATGGCCCACAGAGCGATGTCGCTGGTGGTGCTGAACACGGGAACGTCGAGGCCAATGCGGTCCGACACGTAGTACAGGCGGTTGACCGGATCGACCCAGCTAATGTCAAAAATATTGAACGGGCCGCCGGGCTCGCCGTTGGGGTTGTGTTCGGGCACGTACATCACATCAATCAATCCGATGGTCCCGTTCTTATCCGTGCCGCAGACGGGACAGCCAGCGGGACTGCCGCCGCAACTGTTCAGGATGAGAGTCGCTCCAAAGAGCGCGACGAGCGCCAGCAGTGAAAATAATTTCGGTTTCATCGAATTTCCTCCGTCGATCTGAAGCATGCCGAACCGCCTGTTCAAGAGCAATTGGTCTTGGGTCTGTAGCGCCTGGATAGTCATCCCAAGCGCTCGAGGCCCGGATCAAAACCGAAACTATCAAAACCGAAACTGAAGACCTTCAAGAAACACAAAGTAATTGCGGGGCAGAATGCCCTGCACACTTGGATCCTTGAGCTGATTCAAGTTGAAATCTGACTTCACAAGAACCCAGTAATTGAGGTACCAGTTGAAGCCCACAGTGAGTTGATCGGTATGGTCGCTCCACGATGGGACGATTCCCGGCGTAATCGGGCAGGCCGGCACCGTCGTGGCATCGCAAGTTGCGCCGTTCGCTCTCCCTTCCAGCCAGGAATAGCGGGCCTTGACAGCCCACGCACCCCAGCCTGGGGCTCCAGACTCTCCCGGAGAATTGGGACCGATCACTGGGTGCCTTACGCGAGGGATGGCGTTCTCCGGTTCGCGCTCGCCGGTCAGCAAGTATGTTGCTGAAACGTAGGCGCCGTTGCCCAAAACGCCGGGAATGGTGTTGAAGCCGACGCCTCCGGGCGCTAATGAGCCGATATCGCTGCGCTTCTGCAAGAGGTGAGCGTATTCTCCGCGAATGCCCAAGGGGCCGCTCATCCACGCGAAGAATCCGTTATAGCGCTCAACTCCGCCGTTGATCTTGAACTGCGGAAAGAACGTGTAGGTGCTGTCGTTCATGAGGCCGCTGAAGCTAAGTTCATTGGCCAAACCTTTAGATCGACTATGCTCGAACGAACCACCAAAAGACAGCCCCTTGATCTCGTTGCTCTTGGTATTTTTCCAGGGCGTAAAGCGCACTCTGCCAACCACTTCAGGCTCATTGGTAGTTCCCGATGTCAGCAATCCCTGTCCGTTGAAAAGGCCGACCCAATACTCCGCAGCGCCGTGTGCCAAATCTCCATGAACATCGATTCCGGGAGCGCGGAAAGCTCCTCCGGCATCCGGGTAGAGCACGGAAATGATGGAGCGGTTATAAAACTCGACCG
>Ga0302222_10001022_pt1 | contig 14822 bp, 9 predicted proteins | sample II_Palsa_E2_2_FD_194570 | JGI IMG/M metagenome (GOLD analysis project Ga0302222, IMG submission 194570) | Peat permafrost microbial communities from Stordalen Mire near Abisko, Sweden - II_Palsa_E2_2 | ecosystem: Environmental > Terrestrial > Soil > Palsa > Peat permafrost | place: Sweden... | reverse complement strand
GAACTGGTGCAAGCTCGCAGGGATATCGTCGGCCTATTGACGGCCGAGGCTGGCCGCCGCGAGCACACAACATTACCCGCTCTGCGAAAACTCGCCGACGCCCGACAGCGTCAGCTGGAAAAACAACTGGCCCAACTTGATGCCCTGCTCGATGCCCACGTCGCCGCCAACGCGAAGCTCGCGGCCAACTGTGATTCAAACCGCGATTTTGGCACGGCTTTGGCTCGGGCAAGCCCGGCAATGCCCAAGAACTTGAGCACCCGATACGCCCGTTGGCCACAACACGAAGGCCCACTGTCATTCGCCGTCCTTTGCGGAAATGGGCGGATCGCGTGAGCTCCGACTCTTCCGTGAATATGCCAATATCATCGCATGAAGCCGCGGGCTCGCTGAAACGCTCGGCCACTTGGAAGGCCGCGGGCATCATCTCTCCAATGACAAGATGCTGCGTGACAATTAGATTTCTGCTGCATTGCAGTCGAAGTTTCAGTCATCGAGGCACTGCCTTTTTCACGTATGAAAATCTCCAACTGCATGGTTTTAGCTTAGTCCTCCGCTAGCAGCTACTGCAGATCATGGCGTTGCTTTCTTGAGTTCCGTATTTTTCTAGCTGGAATCCATTTCCATGGGCGACCCCCGGCTCGACAAATTGCTCTGGAGTCTGCGGGTGTTCAAGACGCGCCCCTTCGCCACGGCGGCCTGTCGCGCTGGTCATGTGCTTATCGGCGAACTCGAAGCCAAACCGGGCCGCGATGTCCATATCGGTGAAGTTCTCATTGTGCGCGTCGGCGTGATCACCCGCACGATCAAGGTCATTGCGATACCGCGTTCACGCGTCAGCGCGAAACAGTTGCCGGAGTACATGACGGATCACACCCCCGCAGCCGAATACGAGCGGGCGAAACAGGCCGGCATCGAGCACATGCTTGCCCGCCAACGGGGCACGGGCCGACCCACAAAAAAAGAGCGCCGCGATATTTCGGAGCTATTCGGGTTCGGTTGAAGTAGTAATTGAAGCACAGCCGGATTAGGATGACCGATCGAGGTCGCCCCTATGGTCGGGATGCTGGCCCAAGCGAGCCTTAGTTCTCCTCAAGAAAAAGCGCCTGGGCAACGGTCGACAGGCGCGAATCTTGTCCGGCCAAACGCACTCCCCGGCAGGATTATCCGTCGTCGCCGTCCGTCATGCCGGGGGCTGCGGCAATTGTTCAATTGTGCCCATCGGGAGAAAGACCCGGTTGGGATGGTTCCCCAAAGATGCGAATCCAAACTTCCCGTAGAATTTCAGAGCTTTCTCGTCCTTGGCGTCAGCGACAACGGCGAGCGATGCAATCTGTGCCGACTGTCGGAGCGCTCGCGTCAGCAACTTACGTAAGTTGTTTTATTTAAGATATATCAGTGACGTCTTAGAGAGGCAATCGCCCTGGCGAACCCCCACGAACTTTGGCGATTTCCTGCGAACACAGCCAATGAAACTACCCAAGAAAGTCGGCCGTTTCTGCGGCGCTAGGCCGCCCTCACAACGCGTCCGCGCAGTGGCCGGATCAATGCCAGCGCTTCATCGCTGTCCAACTCTGGCGCAGATCGAATTTCAGGCCTCTGCACAGCCAGAGGGTGAAATGTTCATCGAGCCGCGAATAGGCGTTTTCCACACGCCCCGCAGCTTCGACTGTCGCAAAATGCTCGCGGTCGCCTGTTCCATCGCTGCCGAGGACCAGAAAAACGTCCCCGCTGGCCTTCTGGGGCTCCCACAGCCAGTAGCTTTGGTGGGGGCATACGGCCTTCGGCAGGCCCAGGCGGGGCCCATAAAAATCAATCGCGGAGGCTTCGCCGTAGTTGTTCGCAAAGATGACTACCTTTTCCCGATCCCCCGAGGACAGTCGATTGAAGGCGGCCGCCGTTGCTTGAGCCATCTCCTCCCATCCAAATTCGTCGGCAAAATACTGCGGCAAGACGCCGTTGGGCTGATGCTCAAATTGGGGCGGCGGATAGGAAAGGAACCTTTGATATCCCACATAGGACGCGACGGGCAATATCGGCACCATTATGGGCAAGATGATGAGGCTGAATATGATGACGGTCGCCATGTAGGCGTACCTTGCCGGCTTCCACCGCAACGTTGTAATGCCCTCAAAAGCAACGGAACCCGCGGCAAACAGCATCGGGTAGACCGGCGAAACGTAGTAATTCTTCCCCTTGAGCAACATCAACGCCGCGAAGACGAACACGAACGCGACGCCCAGAACGCGGTATCTCCGTCCCTTCGGGGCAACGAGCAACCAGACGAGCCCGCCCGCCCAGAGCGGGGAAAGCAATGGATTGTGGACCATGGCCTGGTCGCCGAGAAAGGCCATGGGAGGACGCATCACGTCGCGGCCCGACATGCGGACATTGTGCATCAGTTCCAGGAACGGAAATCCGTGCCGGATCAGCCAGACCAGATTCGGAATGAAGATCGCGATCGAGGAGCAGACTCCGATCCAAAACCAGCGGCTCCGAAAGAAATGACGCGCCGGCGTCGACAAAAGACCGGCGACGACACCCATCAGGAAGAAGGCGATCGAGTATTTGTTCTCAAGGCCCACGCCCGCCAGAAGCCCAAAGGGGAGCCAGAAACGGGGATTCCCGGTATTGATCGCCCTGGCAACGCACCATGCGCAAGCCGCCCAAGTTAGCGGCTCGAAGGCGTTCATGGTCATCCAGTGCTGGAAAATCAGATAGTAGGGAACAAAGAGCACCGCCAGGGCGGCCAACGCCTGTGCAAACCGCCCGCCGCCCATTTCCCTGGCAAGGGCCCCTGTCAGCACGACCAACCCGGCGCCGGCGACGGCGGGGAGGAGCCGGAGGGCGAGCAATGAGTCGCCGAACGCATGCCGTGCGAACCAAGTGAGAAAGGCCACCAAAGGCGGGTGGTCAACGTAGCCGGCTCCCAGATGCTCGCTGCAAGCCACGTAGTAAAGCTCATCCCTGAACGGACCGTAGCGTGAGGCGGTAAGGAGATGGAGGCACAGCTTCGCGGTCGCGATGCACGCAACGATCGTAGGTCCGCTGAGACGCCCGCTCGGCTCAGCGGGCGCGATAGTCGATCTTCTGGCCATTGAACTCATTCAGAGCGGCTCCTCAAAAGGAAACCAGCAATACGATACCTAACTCCTCAGGCGATGAAATGTTTCCAACAAAGGAGACCTTTCCTTGCCCAGCGGTAGAGGTCAGGCGTAGCGACGGGATGGCGCGGCCGTTGCCCGAATACGGACCCTTGATGAAACTCCTAGTCGGAGAACTCACCATCTTATCAAGGACTTTGGCTGCAGATTCAGATCGTCGGAGGGGTTGGACCCCGCCTTGCAGGTGGTAATGGCCGGAAAATTTCGATTTGAATGTTGAATACGGTATCGCACAACGGCGTTCGATCCCCCACCCTCACTGTTTCTTCATCAGATCTTCGGCCATGCCTCTTCGTTCGCTGCCACAATTCTCACGGAGCGTGCGCAGGGTGGCGGAAGTCGGCCGCGTGCTCGCAAAATATGGGCTGGCAGAATGGTTGAGCCATACGAGATTCGAGCGCCCAAAAAGAATCCTCACGGGCAAGGAGGGCGAGCTGCTCGCGAAGGAGTCACACGCGGCGCGCATCCGTCTAGCAATCACGGAACTCGGCACCACGTATATCAAATTCGGTCAGATGTTGAGCACCCGACCCGACCTTGTCGGGCCTGCGGTCGCCGAGGAATTAGCCAAGCTGCAACATGGCGTTCCGCCGGATGCGGTTGAAACGTCGCTCGCCACGGTCGCAGCGGAGCTCGGTCAGCCGGTCAATGAGCTTTTCGCGGAATTCAATCCCGTGCCCATCGGGTCCGCCTCGATCGGACAGGTCCACGGAGCGCGCCTGCCGGATGGGCGTGAGGTGGTCGTGAAGGTACAGCATCCGGGAATTGAGTCTCACGTTAGGGACGACCTCGATATCCTATATGAACTCGCCAAATTGGCCGAGAAGTCCGCGAAGCTGAGACGCTACCAGCCGGCGGCCGTGGTCCAGGAGTTCCACCGTTCGCTGTTGCGTGAGCTCGACTTCAGCCGCGAGGAACGAAACCTTAATCAGTTCGCCACCAATTTCGCAGATGATGCCACGGTGCATTTCCCGAAGGTCTTTCCCGAACTGTGCACAAGTCGCGTCCTTACCATGGAATTGATCGCCGGGGTGAGTCTGTCCGATACCGGCCGGCTCGATAAGGTCGGTATCACCCGCGACGAACTCGCCCGCCGCGGCGCGACGATTTGGTTGGAGATGGTTTTCCGCGATGGTTTTTATCACGCGGATCCTCATCCCGGCAACATTCTCGTGCTGCCAGGCGGGGTCATTGGCATCCTCGACTGCGGCATGGTGGGCCGGATTGACGAATCATTGCGCGAGCTAATCGAGGAGGGCCTAGGCGCCGTTGCCCGCCGGGACGGCGCACACCTATCTCGCCTGATAATGCATCTCTGCTCCGCCCCGCCGGACTTTAACCAAGCCGCATTCATGTCCGATTTGGACGACTATGTCGCCTTCTACGGCAACCAGACCATCGACCGCCTCAAGCTCGGGGGCGCCCTCAGCGAAATAGTTCAAATCATCTCCCGCTATCAATTGATCCTGCCGAGCGCCGTCTCGGGCTTAATAAAGACTTTCGCGATGCTCGAAGGAACAGCGCGTGTTATCAGCCCCAATGTGAACGTACTCGAACTCATCAAGTCGTATCAGAGCAAGAGTCTCCTGCGCCGCCTATCGCCGCAGGCACAATGGCAGAAATGGCAACGCATTCTCGGCGACTGGCGCCGCTTCGGCGAGATTCTCCCCGGCAAGATTTCTGACGTCCTTGAGCAGATCCAGACCGGAAAATTCGATGTCCATCTCGAACACCGGCGCCTCGAACCGTCCGTAAACAAATTGGTCATGGGAATGATCACGAGTGCCCTTTTCCTTGGCTCGGCGGTGCTTTGGAGCAATAAGGTACCCCCGATCCTCTATGGGTATTCGGCAGCCGGCGTGCTCGGCTGCGCAATCAGCTTAGCGCTCGGCTGGCGCCTGCTAGGAAAGATCTGGCGCGAATAGTCATCACAATATCACCAACAGATGGAACGATTTTACCTATGAAACCCGCCTCACAAGAAAAGCTCGCACAGAAGTTGAAAGCTCCGCTGGCAACTCCAACCGATCTCTCATCCGAAGCCACGAAAGACATCGCCGGCGCCATGAACGCCATCCTCGCCGATGTCTTCGCACTCTACCTAAAGACCAAGAATTTTCATTGGCATATGAGCGGCCCTCATTTTCGCGACCGCCATCTCCTGATGGACGAGCACGCGGACCAGATCTACGCGATGACTGACCCCATTGCGGAGCGCGTGCGCAAAGTGGGAGGCACAACCCTTCGGTCCATTGGGCATATCGCTCGGATGCAGCGCATCCTCGATAACGACGCAGACTACGTTGACCCTTCGGACATGATGGCGGAGTTACAGGAGGACAACAGGCAGTTTGCCGTCCGCCTACGGGCCGCACACGGGGTTTGCGAGGAGCATGGCGACATCGCCACCGCGAGTCTCATAGAGGTCTGGATTGACGAAACCGAGCGACGGACGTGGTTCCTTTTCGAGACGTGCCAGGCTGGCCCGCCTCGGCACTGAATGAGCGGGTTACATCGCGGGATCCCAAGGCACTTCAAAGCCGGTAACGAAACGTGATTGAGGCGTTGATGGGCTGACGAAGGTAGCATCCGTCGTATTTGCCACTGCGGAGGCATCGAAGGACGAGGATCAAACGAAATCGTGAAGTCTCCAGCGGTTGTCCCATGCCGCTGAACCCGCGCCGACGCCGGGATTGATCCGATGGACGCACTGTCGATACAGTATCGGGATGGAGGTTCCAAGAACGTCCCCCCTTTTCCGTTTGAGCCCGTGGTGGACTGCGGCGCTGATCTTTGGGGTGACGTTTGCGGTCTACTGGCCCGCGATGCACGGGGGCATGGTTTGGGATGACGACGCCCATGTCACCAGGCCCGGTCTCCAATCTGCCGCCGGGCTGTGGCGCATCTGGAGCGACCTCCATGCCACCCAGCAGTACTATCCGCTGCTTCACAGCGCATTCTGGATCGAGCACCAACTGTGGGGCGACTCCACGTTGGGCTACCATATGGCAAACGTGCTCATGCACGCCACGTCCGCGTGCCTCCTTGTCCTGCTCCTGCGGCGTCTCAGGGTCCCGGGCGCCGGACTCGCGGGACTGATCTTCGCTGTCCACCCCGTCTGTGTCGAATCTGTCGCCTGGATATCCGAGCAGAAGAACACCCTGTCCCTGGTGTTCTACCTCCTGGCGGCGCTCGCCTACGTGCGATTCGACCGCGGGCGCGGACAGGCCGCGGCGACGCGTGCATATGTTATCGCCACCCTTTTGTTCGCCCTGGCGCTCCTGACCAAGTCCGTCACCGCGACGCTGCCGGCTGCCCTCCTTGTGATCTTCTGGTGGGAGCGCGGCCGTATCGACTGGCGCCGCGACGTGTCGCCGCTTCTTCCCTGGCTCGTTCTCGGTATGGCGAGCGGACTCTTCACCTCTTGGATCGAGCGAACGATTGGCGGGGCGAAGGGGGGTGAATTCGACCTGACGTTTGCGCAGCGCTGCCTGCTTGCCAGCCGAGGCCTCTGGTTTTACCTCGGCAAGCTCCTCTGGCCGGAACACCTCGTCCTCATCTATCCCCGTTGGGACGTCCCGTCCCAGGCCGGCGGCTGGACCCTCTACCTTGCGGCAGCGGTGCTGGTGACCGTGGCGCTCTGGCTTGGGCGCCGGCGATCCCGCGGCCCGCTGGCCGCCTGGCTCCTCTTCGTGGGCACGCTTTTCCCGGCGCTCGGCTTTTTCAACGTCTATCCCTTCATCTTCTCCTACGTGGCCGACCACTTCCAATACCAGGCCACCCTTGGCATCATCGCTGCGGCCTCGGCGGGCGCCGCCCTGCTGTTCGACCGCGCCGCGCCAGCCTTCCAGGCGTGCGGCTGGGCGATCGCCTTGGTTGCGGTGAGCGGCCTCGCCCTCATTAGCAACGCGCACTGCGAGACCTTCGCGGACCAGCGCGCGCTCCTCGAGGCCACGCTCGAGCAGAACAAGGGATGCTGGATGGCGCATGACGGCCTCGGCGTGTGGTACAAGGACCATGGGCACCCCGGCCGGGCGATCGGGCATTTCCAGGAGGCCATCCGCCTGCGGAGGGACTATCCCCAGGCGCACAACAACCTTGGCCTGTGTTACGAGGACCGGGGCGAGCTGGACCGGGCGATCGCCGAGTTCCAGGAGGCCCTTCGCCTCAAGGGCGACTTCGCCGAGGCGCACAACAACCTGGGGAGCGCCCTAGGCAGGTCGCCTGGACGCTCGGCCGAGGCTATGGCCGAATTCCAGGAGGCCGTGCGCCTGCAGCCGGAATTCGCGGAGGCGCATGACAACCTGGGAACCGCCCTCATGAAAATGCCCGGCCGGTTGAATGACGCCATCGCCCAGTACGAACAAGCGGTGCGCCTCGGTCCGGCCCTTGCCGATGCGCATGCCAACCTTGGAAACGCGCTTTCGGAGCTGCCCGACCGTTTGGGCGACGCCATCGTCCAATATGAGGAATCGATCCGCCTGAATCCCGGCAATGCCGGGGTGCGCAACAACCTCGGGCTGGCCCTCAACGCCCAAGGCAGGTCAACCGAGGCGGTCGCGCAATTCGCGGAGGCCCTCCGGCTCATGCCAGCCTTCGCCGAAATCCGCCTGAACCTCGCCATTGCGCTCCTTGGCATCCAAGGCGGCAAAGCCGAGGCGGCGGAACAGCTCGAGGCCTACCTCCAAGTCCGGCCCGCGAATGACACGACCCGGCAGATCCTCGCCCAAATTCAAGGCCCATAGGTGTTGCTCCGATTTGGCGCGGACGTCCCGCGGAACCCACGGCGTCATATACTTAGGGGTTAAGCCGCGCTGGGCCATGGAACAATGCAGCCGTTTTGCGGGCAGTATCGCTGGCGGCGCGTTGATTAATTCAAACCTCCTTATTCATTGCGCGTCATATCCATCCGTGAACAGTCCAAACCCATGCCCGTGGCCATGAACCTTGCCGATCAGGATGCTCCGGCGGGTGGGAACATCGGCAAACGTGCGGATTCGAAGGACGATGCCTTGCGAGACAGGAGTCATGGCGCCCCTTCCCTGAGGCATATAGCTATCCGTGATATACTTCCAAATGAAACAACGGCCGGCGATCCCAGGCGGCCGCGCAGTGGAAATGCCATCGGAGCGGCAGGGTCGCGGAATCTCCCGGCGCGCGAATGGGCGGATATCCATTTGACGCGGCGATCTGTTCTTGAGGCCGGGGTGAGCTAAGGGCCGACCATGTGGATCGTCCGACTCGCCCTTAGACGGCCGTACACCTTCGTGGTGGTCGCCATGCTGGTGCTCATCCTTGGGGTTTTCACCATCTTCACTACGCCGACCGATATCTTCCCGGACATCAACATCCCGGTCATCTCGGTGATCTTCAACTACAGCGGCATGTCGCCCGACGACATGGAGAAGCACATCATCACGGGCTTCGAGAGGATCCTGACGACGACGGTCAATGACGTCGAGCATACGGAAAGCCAGTCGCTTTATGGCATCGCGACGGTGAAGATATACTTCCAGCCGAACGCGAAGATCGAGACCGCGATAGCACAGGTGACCGCCATCAGCCAGACGGCGATCCGCTCGATGCCGCCGGGCACCCAGCCCCCGCTCGTGATCCAGTACAGCGCCTCCAACGTGCCGATCCTGCAGCTGTCGTTTTCCAGCGACACGCTCCCCGAGCAGGGGATGTTCGACCAGGCCATCAACACGGTGCGCCCTCGACTGGCGATTGTGCCGGGAATCCAGATACCCTATCCCTACGGCGGGAAGCAGCGCCAGGTCATGGTCGACCTGGACCCGGAGCGGCTCTACGCGTGGGGCATTTCACCCACCGATGTCTCGGCGGTGATCGGCGCCCAGAACCTGATCCTGCCCGCCGGGACGACAAAGATCGGCACCCAGGAATACCCGGTGGTCCTCAACAGCAGCCCCCTCAAGGCTTCGGACCTCAATGACCTGCCGATCAAGACCGTCAACGGCACGCCGGTCTACATAAAGGACGTCGCCAACGTTCGCGACGGGTTCCAGGTCCAGACAAGCCTTGTTCATGTCTCAGGGAAGCGCGGCGTGCTCCTGTCCATCCTGAAGAACGGCGGCGCGTCGACGCTCGACGTCGTGGCCGGAGTCAAGAAGGCGCTCGGGGAGATCGGGTCGGCCGTTCCGAAGGGCCTCAAGATCACCCCCCTGTTCGACCAGTCCCTCTATGTCCGCGCATCCGTCGAGGGCGTCGTCCGCGAGGCGACGATAGCCGCAGGGCTCACGGCGCTCATGATCCTCATATTCCTCGGCAGCTGGAGGAGCACGCTCGTCGTCATCATCTCGATCCCCCTGTCGATCCTCGTCTCGATCATCGTCATGAGCTGGCTCGGCGAGACCATGAACATCATGACGCTCGGGGGACTTGCCCTGGCGGTCGGCATCCTCGTGGACGATGCGACGGTGGAGATCGAGAACATCCACCGCAACCTGCACCAGAAGAAGCGCCTCGTGCAGGCGATCCTCGACGGAGCGTCACAGATCGCGGTGCCCGCATTCGTCTCGACCCTGTGCATCTGCATCGTGTTCGTTCCCGTGGTCTTCATCAGCGGAGCGGCCAAGTTCCTGTTTGTCCCCCTGGCGATGGCGGTTTCCTTCGCGATGATCACGAGCTATCTGCTGAGCCGGACGCTCGTGCCGACGATGGTGCACTACCTCCTGGCGAGCGAGGTCGAGATGTATGGCGGCAAGCTGGACCCGAACGACCCCCATGCCGACCCCGAGAAGGCAAAGGAGAGCAATCCGAAGGCGAGGCATCCGCACTCAAGCGCCCGCGACGCTTTCCTTTGGGGCGCGAAGTTCGCGGCGCCGATCCTGGGTCTGGCCGTCATCGCGGCGGCAATCGCCAAGCACAGCGTCCAATCGACCCTCGTCGCCCTCGCGCTGGCCGCCGGCGCCTACCTCGTGGTCGTGGGCCTGCACTACGTCCTGATGAACGACTACGTCTGGAAGGTTCATGGGAAGTTTGACGAGAAGTTTGAGAGGCTCCGGAACTTCTACGGCAGCCTTCTCACATGGAGCCTGGAAAACCGGGGGATCGTCCTGGCGATAATGATCGGGATGGTGGCGAGCGCGGGTGTGCTGGTGGCGTTCGGACTCATCGGGAGGGATTTCTTCCCGACCGTGGATGCCGGGCAGGTCCGGCTCCACGTGAGGGCCGCGCCGGGCACGAGGCTTGAGCAGACCGAGCGCATCTATGCCGAGGTGGAGAAGACGATCAGTGGAGACATTCCCGCGGACGAGATCGAGACGCTGCTCGACAACATCGGGATTCCGAACAGCGGCATCAACCTCTCGCTGAGCGACGGCTCGCTGATGTCTTCGGCCGACGGCGAGATCCTGATCTCCCTCAAGAAGGGTCACCGGCCCACCGAGGGCTACCAGGACAAGCTCGCCCATGACCTGCGCATCAAGTTCCCGCGCCTGACATTCTTCTTTGCACCGGCCGACATCGTGACGCAGGTGCTGAACTTCGGCATAGCCGCCCCGATCGACATCCAGATCGAGGGATCGCCGTCGGACGAGCCCAAGAACTTCGTCACCGCCCGCAGGATCGCCCGCCAGGTGGAGGGCCTGACGGGCGCCTCCGACGTCCGGGTAGAGCAGGTCCCCAATGCCCCCACTCTCCTGATGAACGTCGACCGCACCCAGGCCAGCTACGCCGGCCTCACCCAGCGCGACGTGGCGAATGACATGCTGATCTCGCTCAGCGGCACACTCCAGCAGAACCCCAATTTCTGGGAGGACACCAAGACCGGCGTTCAGTACAGCGTGCTGGTCCAGACGCCTCAGTACACGATCGACTCGATCAACGCCCTGGAGAACCAGCCGGTGATCCCGTCGTCGATGCTGGTGCCGGGCCAGGCCTTCGATCCGACGGCACAGCTGCTGGGGAGCATCGCCTCGCTGGATCGCGGAGCTTCGCCGAGCAACATCACCCATTACAACCCCAAGCCGACTTATGATGTGCTGGCGGGCGTTAGGGGGATGGACCTGAATTCCGTGGCGCAAGGGGTTCGCAAGATCGTCGCCAAGGAGAACAAGGACCTCCCCAAGGGGACGCGGATCAGCATCCGTGGCCAGGTGCAAAGCATGACGGAATCCTTCGAGGGCCTGAGCTTCGGACTCATTTTCGCCATCATCCTTGTTTACCTGCTGATGGTCATAAACTTCCAGTCTTGGCTGGACCCGCTCATCATCCTGATGGCGCTCCCGGGCGCGATAGCGGGGATCTTGTGGATGCTCTACGTCACCCAGACCACGATCAACGTCCCGTCGCTCATGGGCGCGATCATGAGCATCGGCGTGGCGACGGCGAACAGCATCCTGATGATCACCTTCGCCAACGACCAGCGGAAGGACGAGGGCGCCAATGCGCATGACGCGGCGCTGGCGGCCGGCATGACACGCCTGCGTCCCGTCATCATGACGGCCCTCGCGATGATCATCGGGATGCTTCCGATGGCGCTCGGCCTCGGCGAGGGCGGCGAGCAGAACGCCCCGCTCGGACGGGCCGTCATCGGGGGGCTCCTGGCGGCCACGTTCGCCACGCTGTTCTTTGTTCCCGTCGCCTACAGCCGGCTGCGCGACAAGCCGCTGGAGACAAAAATAGAGGAGGAGCTCAAAGAGACATGAAATCCGGCGAAGAAATCCCAAAGAAACTGCCCAAGGTTGCCAAGAAGACACTCAGGCTCATCGCCATCTGCGTCATCGCGGCGATGGCCGCGCTCTTCATCCTGGGCTTCTGGGTGCGCCATGAGCGCGTCAGGAAGCGCGAGAAGATGGCCGAGGAGATCCGCGACCAGAAGCTGGTGGTCCAGGTCGTGCGGCCAAAGGCCACGCAGCAATCGTTCGGGCTGACCTTGCCGGCGGACATCCGGGCGTTTGCCGCGACGGCACTCTACGCCCGCACGAACGGCTACCTGGCGTCGTGGATCGTCGACATCAACGACCGGGTCAAGAAGGGCGACATCATGGCGGTCATCTCCGCGCCGGATACCGACGCGGACCTCGAGCAGGCGAAGGCCAACCTGAACCAGCAGCAGACGAACTACCAGCTGGCGGACACGACAGCCGAGCGCTACCAGGGACTGGTCCCCATCCAGGGGGTCACCCAGCAGCAGCTTGATCAGTTCGACTCGGCGAGGAAGCAGGCCAAGGCCGGCGTGGGGTCCCTGGCGGCTTCGGTGGACCGCCTCAAGGCCCTCGTGGGTTTCGAGAAGATCATCGCCCCCTTTGACGGAGTGGTCACCGCCCGCAACTACGACGTCGGCGCCCTCATCTCCGCGACGAGCACCGCGCTCGGCCAGGAGCTCTTCGACGTCGCCGAGGACGACCAGCTGCGGGTGTTTGTGAACATCCCGCAGAGCTATTCGCAGCTGGTGAAATACGGTCAGGACGTCGAGCTCGTGCTCGCGAGAAACTTCCCGGGCCACAGGTTCAAGGGCCTCGTGAAGCGCTCGGCAGGCAGCCTTGACCCGGTGACGAGGACGCTGCACACCGAGCTCGACTTCAGGAACGACGACGCCGCGCACCACATCTATCCCGGGATGTACGGGGAGGCTGTCTTCGACATCCATCGGGACAAGCCGGTGCTGACCGTCCCGACCAGCGCCCTCCTGTTCGAGTCCGACGGGAAGCAGGTCGCGATTGTCGACGCCAACAACAAGATCCATTTCCAGAAGGTCGTGCCCGGAAATGATTTCGGGACCGAGATCGAGATCCTTGACGGCCTCAAGGGCGACGAGCGGGTCGTCTCCAATCCCGGCGAGCAGCTGACGGAAGGCATCCCGGTGATGCCGGAGGCGGAAAAGGAGGATGGCGAGGCGCCGGACAATAAAGGCAAGCAGGGCCAGGATTCCCCCAAGGATTCCCATTGACGCCCATGCCGAGGACGATCACCGGACGAGGCTGGATCTCGGCGACGGTGCCGTGCCTCTGCGTCGCGGCAGCCCTGCTCGCGGGCTGCGTCGTCGACCAGGGAAAGGAGGTCCAGACCTATCGCGACGTGCTCGATGGGAATCGTCCAAGGCCGAGGCGCCTCGAGCTGGGTGAGGCGCTGACGCTGGAGCGCGCCCTGGCGCTCGCCAATGCCGACAACGAGCAGCTTGCGTCCCAGGGCGAAACCTACCTGCAGGCGCTCATCGCCAAGAACCGCGCGTTCTCGGCGTTCCTGCCGACGGTCAGCTTTCAGCCGAACTTCACGGTCGAGCAGGCGCCGCGGGGCAACGCCACGCCCGCGACGCCGGGGGCGCCGGCCACGAGCGCCGCGACGGTCGCCGCCACGGAGGGGGGCTTTGTCCAGGATGGGAGCATACTTCGGCGCTTTGAGGCGCCCGTCGTCGGCGGCATGAATTTCTCCTTCCGCAACGTGCCCCTCTACAAGGCCGCGGAAATCGAGGTCGCCCAGCAACGGCAGCTGCTCCTCGACGCCCAGGCGACGATCCTGCTGAACGTCGCCCAGACCTACTACCAGGTGGTGATTGCCATGAGGCAGGTCGGGGTGCTGCAGCATTCGCTCGCCCTCCAGGATGCCAGGCTGGCCGACATGGAAGGACGCTTCAAGGTCCGCCTGGCCCTGGACCTGGACGTGGCGCAGGCGCGGTCCAATGAGTCCGCGACCCGGGTGCTCCTGAGCCACGCCTCCAATGACGTTCGAAATGGCCGGCGGACTCTGGCCCTCCTGATAGGCGCCCCGCAGGTCGACGGGCCCCTGGTCGCCACGACCCTGGTGCCGGATCCCGCCATCTCGGCGACGTACTATGTCGACCGGGCATTCGCGCGCCGGCAGGACCTTCTGGCCGCCGGGGATGCGGTGAAACAGGCCCGCTACGCGGTCAAGGCCGCGATCGCCGAGTACTACCCGACCGTCTCGCTCAACGTCGCGGCTTACCTCTACCTCGAGAACTATGCCGATGCCAGCAAGTGGAACGGGATCCTTTCGGGAAATCTCCCCATCTTCACCGGAGGCGCCATCAGGGCCGATGTCCGCGACGCCTGGTCGAGGCTCAGGCAGGCGGCGCTATTCGAGTCCTACCTGCGGAGGGAGATCGACCAGGGCGTCCGCACCGCCTACGACAACGTCCTGACGAGCGGAATCGTGCTCGCCGACCTTCGCAGCGAGGTGGAGGCCTCGTCGGAAGCCTACCGGCAGTCCGTCCAGCTCGTGAAGAGTGGCTTGGCGATTCCGCTCGACGTACTCACCGCACAGGACTCGCTGCTCAATGCCCAGCTGCAATACGTCAGCGAAAGCTTTGGCCGAACGGTCTTCCAGCTGGACCTGATCCGCGCCGTGGGCGACCTGGACCCGACCACCACCGAAAAGCTCCCCTGGGCCTATCCCGAAGCGATTCCTTCCGTCCCCTGAGGTGGCCCGGCCGGAACAGGAACAGGGGCTCGCCTCGCAATGATGCTCCGGCCTGGCTCGAGTCAGGGAACAACAAGCCCAAGCGGGGCAAAGGCCGCCGCGGTGATGGTGATCTTGTCGCCGGCGGAAGGGTCGGAAATCGTCCAGACCTGGCCTGGATCGATGGCGTGCGAGGGAATGTTCCGGTCCTTGGTATTGGCGTGGAACGCCACGCTGAGGCGGATCTTCGCGCTCACTTCAACGGCGTCCCTAGAGACG
>Ga0302222_10001016_pt1 | contig 14861 bp, 9 predicted proteins | sample II_Palsa_E2_2_FD_194570 | JGI IMG/M metagenome (GOLD analysis project Ga0302222, IMG submission 194570) | Peat permafrost microbial communities from Stordalen Mire near Abisko, Sweden - II_Palsa_E2_2 | ecosystem: Environmental > Terrestrial > Soil > Palsa > Peat permafrost | place: Sweden... | reverse complement strand
ACAATATGTAATAGAAAAATCTTAAAATATGTCTAGTGCGCCCTATACTGTTATCGATAGTAGTAATTTTAAAAATTAAAAAAGCAGATTAAGACCAACTTTATATGAAATATTGTTTCTAATCAGATCTTCACAAGATAGTATAAATTCAACCTTTTTTGACCTAAAAAGGTGCATCAACTACAATTTTTTATGGTACTACACTATACAACAAGTAGGTATCTAGTATAATTTGATTTGTATAGGTTCAATACAAGCAATGTGCTAGGCTTTTAGTACTACCGACGACGACACAGTAAGGGCGCCGTCGGTAAACCCACGTGGAACTTAACACTAAAATAAGAAAAACTATTTTGTGCGTAGCTGGCCTGTATTCTCCCGCAAGTTTTATATTATATTTATTTACCATCTAGGCACTAATTACAGGCCGTGATATTGTCAGCCAAAAATAAACTGGATCTAATGTTGGTTTAATTATTCGTCATAAAGATATGTCTCAATTTCCAAATTATTTATCAATACATCATTAATACGTAAAAAATTACTAAAAATGAGCCAAAATACCACATCATCAAATAACTTTTCTCTTGTTTTAAATTTATAATATACTGGGATGTCATCTATAAATAAATTTTCGGAAATTTGCACCCCAAACGTCTGCGCATATAATGGTGAATTCCACGTGATTATTTTGCTAATTTCAGGCTGTAATTTAATACTAGGAAACTCTGGGGAAAGTTGCTTTGCCATAAAAAAATGATATAATCGATCAAACAAATAACCTTCCCTATATTTCCCAAAAAATGAGGAAATTTTACCAGTTTCATGTTTTATTGTGAATGGTTTATAATTTTTCTTTTTTGTAGGATGTTTCCTGGCCATATAAGGGAAATTCTTTGTCAAAAGAAGCAAGTATAAAAATTGTGATTGTCGTATTTCTATGCCTTCAATTCCGGCTGAAAGCATGGAAAATCTAGGACTTACAGCGCAATTTAAGTTTGACGCTACTGTCAAAAATAAATTTTGAGATATTAAATTAAAGTAGTTTTTTGCTAAAAACATATGTAAATAAGGGAAATTAACCTTTAAGTTCTTGATAGTCTATAAAATCAATAGATTTACCAAACCTATATAAGACTATAAGAATCCCTAATCCAATGGCTGATTCTGCAGCAGCTAAAATTACAAATACTAAAGCATAAATTTGACCTTTTGGATCATTTGTTGCCAAAGATGTCAATATGAAACACACTACAATCCCAAAATACATTAATTCGATACATAGCATTGTAATCAAAAAATTTTTTCAGTTTAATAGAAGCCAAGAAAATCCTATAAAAAAAATTAAAATAGAAAAGTCAAATCAAACACATCAATTTGCTGTTTCCAGAAAAAATACGTTTTGATAAATGTTTTTGTTTACTGATCAAATAGTCCCTAGCATATTTAAAAAATGAAAATTAGTTTATATAAAACACTATTTCCGTCTTTTTTTTGCATGACGTGTTCCGTTATGTGGGACCGGTATTTTTTGTTCGATACGACGGATATTCAACCCATATTTTATGAAGCCTTTCATAGTTTCTTTTTTTTTTTTACCGCTACCATACAAAAATAGATTAAATTGTCTTATTCCAAATTTCTTAAATTTTAACGCGGCAACTTCGCCAATTGTTGCATTAGCCATTGGAGAAGCTTTTTTAGATCCTGTAAAACCACAAAGGCCTCCCGATGTGTATGTCAAAGTTCTTGATGTTTTAATAGAATTAGAAATAGGGTCAGTAAATCGCTGCCCTTTCAATACTCCATAAAATGTTTTAGAAAGATTTATAAAAGTATTATTATTACTTATAGTTATAGTAATATTATTAATTATTCTGATGTGCTTGGATTTTTTTTTTGGCCAGATAACTTTTATCTGAGTCAAGTGTTCTCGACGTTTATAAACAGGTTTTATTTTTGTCACTACATCGAGCATACTATTCTAAGAATACAATAATTTTTTATAAAAACACTTATCCTATTTACTCACAGATCAGACCCGGGGTTTCGGTTTCAGCGAACGCCACCAATTAAAAATCACTTGCACCGCCGATAATTGATCTAATCTCTAACTATGAGCACTTTCAATGGTAGCAGAAATCCTGCCAATCACTAAAAGCATAGGTTATATAAAGCCCTAAATCTAAAGTCAACAGCTTTATGATGGCTTGCTCTTCAAAACCCAACATAATAACTATCATTAGAGACAGTAATACTTCCAATACTAATACTCTACTATATATGATAAAATAAACACCATCAGCAGGCCGCTGTGGGCCATTTATGACTAGCTGCTCACAAACCAAATTGGTAATCAATTTTGGTCTTGTTTTATAAAAATCAAAAAGATCATCAAATTCAGCCTCCAATACGTAATAATGCTATTTAAAAGAAGAGCGAAGTTGTTTATACGCTCACGAAGTCTACCCGCGTAACCACGCATATAATATCGAAGTTTTGATCTTGATATTCAGTCTGCTTTAACCGACTTCTGGTATTATTTGTTGGTTTTTGTAAATGTTAAAAATAGATATCAACAATATTGAGTGTTAAATAGGCAATTGCAAAAAAGAAAAAAAACATATTGGAACCGGGGGGTTACGAGGTGGCCGACCTAAGTTTTTAACTATTATTTGAATTTTTCTTTACGTGGGCATGTGGTTTAAATTTTTTAACTAAAATTCGTTGAAGAGATTTTGCTGGGTATGCCATTTCTCATATATTTATTTTAATAAATATATTAAACAATATTTCATATAAAGTTGGTCTTAATCTGCTTTTTTAATTTTTAAAATTACTACTATCGATAACAGTATAGGGCGCACTAGACATATTTTAAGATTTTTCTATTACATATTGTGCGATCTAGACTAAATTTTGCCCAAGATCGCCATAAAGCATTCTAGAGTAAATAGAACTTTAAATCTCAAAGTGACATTTAAACTGCTGTTACTGGAGCATTTAGTAATAGATACTTAATAAAATACAATGGTCTAAACTAGATTTACATAAAAATAAGCTAGAATTCAGATCTAACATAATATATTATCGATAAAGTTTTTGGTGTGTATACTTGTTTATGGTATAACAGGTTAATTATTTATTATAGCTTTTCGGATATTTGTTAAGTACATGTATAAGATTAGTTATAGTAAGCTTGGAGGTGCATCGCGGCACATAAACACGTATACTATCAATAATTTGGTCTTAGGAATTTATATTAAATTCTTTTGAAGAGTGTTTGCTACTTATATGCTGTCAGTAATTAACAATCCACGACTTAGCTATACAACAGTACTTATGGTTTAAATAGTTGTTGAACCGATCGTCGTTTTTACCCGGTCCTCTCGTACTAAGGATAAGACTTCTCAAATTTAAAAAGCAACCTACGGTAGATAGGGACCGATCTGTCTCACGACGATCTAAACCCAGCTCACGTACCATTTTAATCGGAGAACAGCCGAACTCTTGGAGTCAGTTTCAGCTCCGAGCGATGGCGAGCCGACATCGAGGTGCCAACCAAATCCTTCTATGTGTACTATCCAGAAATATCAGCCTGTTATCCCCAGCGTACCTTTTATCCGTTGATCGATAGTCGTTCCATGAGGAACTACCGGGTCACTATGGCCGACTTTCATCCCTGTTCGACGAGTAAGTCTTACAGTCAAGTAAATTTAATACCATTACGCGCAACGCCTAGTGAATACTAAGCTGAATTCTCCTTTGCACACCCTCGTTACTTTTTAGAAGGCGACCGCCCCAGTCAAACTGACAACCATGCACTATCTTGTTTAAAAAAAACTTTTAAACAATGAGTCCTAAAGACATTAAAGAGTGGTATTTCATTTGGAGTTTCCGTTATTGACTTGCATCAACACGTCATAAACTAACACTTATTCTACACAGTAAATCTTTAAGTACAATACAAAGTTACAGTAAAGGTGCACGGGGTCTTTCCGTCTAGCCGCAGGGTATTCCGCATCTTCACGGAAAGTTCAATTTCACTGAGACAATATTGGAGACAGTAGGAGAGTCATTATACCATTCATGCAGGACGGAACTTACCCGCCAAGGAATTTCGCTACCTTAGGACCGTCAGAGTTACAGCCGCCGTTTACTAAGGGTTCAATTTGATGCTATCACATTTCCTTTTTACTTTTTAGCACCGGGCAGGTATCAGACCTTATACATCATTTTGCAATTTGGCAAAGTCTTGTGTTTTTATTAAACAGTTGCTCTCCCCCCTTACGTGCCACCACCAGTTTTTTAATGTAACTGTGGGTCCTCCTTGTTCCGAAGTTAGAGAGTCAATTTGCCGAGTTCCTTCAATACTGTTATCTCAATCGCCATAGTATGTCCTACTAATTCACCTGTGTCGGTTTACAGTACGGTTCATAAAAAGTTCTTTTCCAGGTCTCTTATATCTTGCAAATAAATTTTTACCGCCAATTTATCTCAAGACACAAAAGACGTATCAATTCTTTTATAGTAATGGAATAATTCAATAAGGTTTTAGCCTTACCGACTAACCATTAGCTCATCAATTAATGCATTAGCATTTATTTTAGGGCCCGACTAAGTCTACGCAGAAATAAACCTTAACGTAGAAAACTTTGAATTTTAGGCGACACCAATTTTCAATTAAGTGGTGTTAAATTCGTTACTCATGTCAGCATTCGCACTTTTAATAAACAATTTTTAGCTGTCGCTAAAAGATGCTAAATTAACTATAGGCAAAAAATAAAACATAGTGCATGTATAATTTCTACCTAGTTAAGATATTACTATAAATATAAAACGTTCCACTACCATAAAATTTTTTTATATTTCTATTTATAAGAAATAAATTTTATTCTTAGCTTCGGTGAATTGTATTAGTCTCACAACATTTTCGACGCTAACCCACTAAACCCTATTGAGCTAGAACGCTTTCTTTAAAGGAGAGCGGCTATCAGGCCCACCTCTTAGTTTTCATCGCAGGAATTAACCGCCTCCGACACACTTACCAATTATTTAGAGACCTTAGCATAAGATCTGGGCTGTTTCCCTCTCGACTTATGACCTTAGCACCCTAAGTCTGTGCTTTTCTTAATCTGGGTTTTCGGAGTTTCCATAGACGCAGCTAAAAGTGTTTTAGACTTCCCACGCATTTAGAGTGCTCTACCCCCCAGCAGAGATACATCACCTCTGACTACATTTTTTCAAAAAGCTCTACTTAAATAGATTTCGTGGAAAACCAGCTATTACCAAGTTTGATTAGCCTTTCACCCCTATTCGCAGGTCATCCCCGGATTTTGCAACATACGTGGGTTCGATCCTCAAGCTTGGTCGGCCATCAATCTGCCTACGAATAGATCACTTGGTTTCGGGTTTAATTAAACTAACTTAAAGAGATATTTGCTATCTACAATGTTAAACAAAAATACAGTTTAAGTATTCTATGTTTTCCTGTTATTTTCACTTTCGTTACGCCTACTTTAATCAAATTAAGCTCGCTAGTCTAATTAGGTTGCTGACCCATTATACAAAAGGTACATTGTAATAGTCTTAATATTTCCAATTGATTGTTTATCCAAAAAATTCAGTTAAGATGACCATAAAAGATCATCTACATTCATTGTTCATTTCGATTTCTTTTCATGCCTTAAAAGGATCTTTTTCATTTTTCCCTCACGGTACTAGTCCACTATCGCATATTTTTTATAAGTTAACTTCGAGGATGGTACCCCGCTCATCATTCCAATGATCTATGGAATTACACTCTAGTCAAATTTTTATTTGCTACAAATAGGCAATCACAGGTGTGACACCCTCTTTGCTGACGGTCTTCTTTTAAACCGCCGTACTCTTTTTTAATTCTGTTTTTACCCTACTTGCAGAGTATATTTGACTGTTTTTGGCCGAGTTCGCTCGCCACTACTATCGACGACTCTATTGATTTATTTTCCTATGGCTAATAAGATGTTTCAATTCACCATGTTTTTAATTTACTATTAATTTCTTTTTCGGAAATTGACCGTTCATCAGCACAGTAAGCTTCACCGTCGTCACCTTTCGTTTTTTGAATACGTCCATTAAAAAATAGCAAAATCTCCGTAAACAGACATCCTGTATGCTTAATATTTTTATATGTGCTTCAGTAAATGTTCATACTTTTCCCTAATTTAGGTATCTATAATCACATTAGTAGTCAGTCTAATTAGTTTTTCAGGACTACTTTTTTATTTTTTTATAACGTTGTCTTATGTATTTTGTCGCTGACCATTTTATACAAGTTTTAATATTTCTTTACCCAGCGGCACGTTCCCGTACCTCTACCTTGTTACGACTTCGTTCCAGTCAGTACCCCAACTGACGCCTAGCGATCAATTTGCGCATAAACATACACAAACCACCTCTCTAACTTGAGGCCAGGGCCCTCCCAGACCGTGACGGGCGGTGTGTACAGAGCTCCAGTACATATTCACCGCAACTTTCCTGATTTGCGATTACTAGTGATTCCTCCTTTATGCCTTCAAGTTGCAGAAGACAATCCGAACTAAGGAAATTTTTAAAGATTTGCTTGAAAATTTCTTGCCTCTTACTGTTCATTTCCATTGTAGCAAATGTGTAGCCCAGTTTACATAGGCCATGATGATTTGACTTAATCCGCGCCTTCGTCAGATTTTTCATCTGCAGTCTATTTAACCCAATTATATAGGTGCATTAAAACATAGCACACAGTTAGGAAAATGGAATATAACTTTTCTATTTTATCTATCTTTTGTTACACAGGGCGTACACACCAGAAGTATGTACTATGTTTCTATGGTATGAGCCCCCAGAGGGGGGGTGAGGAGCCCAAAGTAAATCATTCGAAAAAAATGCACTACTGTACGCTCTGCATCCATCCATATATCCTCATGCAGACTCGATTTTTTTTTCGAATAAAGTCCTGTTTCCAACAATAGGGTATACGGGTTTCGCTCGTTCATAGCAATTAACCATCCATCACAGAACACGAGCTTACGACAACCATGCAACACTTGTATCAAGATCTAATATACCGTTTGCACCTTAAATAGATATTATCCACTTAAAATACTTGAATATAATTCTCTTGCTATACACAAACTGGTAAGATTATACGAGGGTCATCAAATTGAACCACATGCTCCACCACTTGTAAGAACTCCCGTCAATTCCCTTGAGTTTCAACCTTGCGATCGTAGTACCCAGGCGGCATGTTTAACGCGTTAGCTGTAAGCCTCATATCTGAAATATCAAGCTTTAACAAGCATTGTTTACAGCATAGACTACCAGGGTATCTAATCCTGTTTGCTCCCTACGCTTTCGTACCTCAGCGTCAGTTAACCCTAGAGGGATGTTTTCACTTTTGGCGTTCCTTCCAGAATTGGTAAATTCTACTTTTTCGCTGGAAGTTCCTCCGACATGTGATTAACTCAAAGTGCAATAATCTAAAAACCAATTCTCAGATTACGACCCTAGAATTTCCGGTGAAATTTTAGGCACCGCCTACGTACCCTTTACGCCCAGTAAGTATGAATAACGCCCGCACCATCTGTATTACCGCGGCTGCTGGCACAGATTTAGTCGGTACTTCTTTTGCAGATACCGTCATTATCATCTCTGCCGAAAATGCTTTACAGCGCCAATGCCTTCGTCACATACAAATTCTCACTAGGTCAGGCTTTCGCCCATTGCCCAATATTCCTCACTGCTGGCCTAATATGACAGGCTCGAACCTTATTCCAGTTCCGATGTGGCTATCCGTTCTCCCAAACCAGCTATAGATCGTAAGCTTGGTAGAGCCATTACCTCACCAACTACTTAATCTCCCAATGGCCGATCTTAACAGCGAATACTTCTTTACACAATTAATCAATGATACCAGCCTAAATTTTCTAGTTGCTAGCTTTTATTTTCTGCCAGAGAGCACAATGCTTTTTTCGGTTCAGGAAAATAGGTTGTTCGTTCGTTGAACGTCTCTGGAAAACTAAAACTATACTTATTCGGTCTTATGGCTTTGTGCCCTGGTATTAACAAGACTCTTTCATCGCGTAATATTGTGTTTATCTTGGATTTCACCCTATGAATATTACCAAGGCTGTTTAGTTACGTCTCCACTGTCTTATTCACCCGGTCGCCACTCAGACTCTAAATAAATTTTACTTCATTTGGTCCACGTAAACTCGCATGTGTAGAAAGTAGAATTCCAGCGTTCACTCTGTACCGGGATCAAATACATCACTTTCCATAAAGTTTAATTTTAATTTATTACCTACTTTAGTTCTAAACACTTAAACTATTCTACTACAAAACAACATTTTGTACACATAACAATATATAGCGCTCATTAGTTAATTCATTTATAAAACAACGAAAACATATGTTCGTGGAAAGGCAATTCATAATCTTACCTAACGCCGCTTGACAGGCGTTAGGGCAGGAGACAAATATTTGTCTCAAAAACTAAAATGATTACAGTTTTTGAGACAAGGCTCTCATTTCTGCCCTATGGCAACCTTGCATAAACGTCAGCATCAATCTTGTCGCCATTTACTTCATTCCAGAAGCTTTTGGTATTGTAGCTCCTGTACAGCGACGGCACTTTTTACCTTCTCTAATAGTAACGCATTTTCTTGTATTACAGTCCCCAAATGGTCTTTGCTAATTATGATCCATTCTATTGAAACTTTTAAATACCAGAGCGTTACTATTAGCAATAGGCATAAGAGCAAGTTTGATATAAAAAAATAAAACTTAGAATCGTTTGTGAAATAAAGGTATATTTCTAAACAAATTAAACATAATACTAGTATAACCGCTGTTTTTTGTAAAAATTTAAAAATGTCAAAATAGGTAATTATGGAATAGTTAAAGAAATCTATATAAGAGACATCACATTTGTTTATAAAACCCTTTAACTTGCAATTTTTAATAAAATCATCTCTTACGGCATTTAACGAGTCAAGCCCCGGTTTATATTTCATAAAATCCGGATCATCGTTAAGCTTTTTCCATATCCTCTTTAGATGGTAAAGATTGTCATAATGTTCATATCAACGCTTTTTGTATTCCTGAAGTTCATATAAATGGTGATTCGAGCTTTTGGTAGAAAGGAACGTTTTCGAGCCTATGGTTCGATATATCACTGCTATAGCAGGAATATATACGATAAAATGTCATCGCAGGCGTACAAAGTCCTGCAGTGGTTTGCTATCTCGTTTTATATCGTTTATAATTTTATTCAACATGTTGTTCATTTACGCGCACCTAAGCTTTACCCAGTTGACTCAAAACCCCCCTCAAAGCCCTGGTCTTAACTAAAAGGTTATTGCGTATACAATTATTTAATATGTACCAAATAATTGTTTCGGATTAAAACCTTGTATTAATCCTCGTCAGTACGCGATCATCGTTGAATTTTAGTACAATTTAAATTTTGTGACAGTTACTAATATACGCACATGTTGCGCTAGAAACCTGTGTGGATTTTAAATGTCGTAGATGAAAGGGGCTTTTAAAATTCTATGTAAACAAGACTAAGATAAAAGTGTTGCTACATATTTTTTTTAACAGAGCTTTTATTAACTCTTACATTTGCAGTAAACTTTAAGGCGTATTATAGTCCTTTAAAAGATAATTAAAGCTATTTAATTTGTAACTAGTCAGTTCAGTGCGTTTAATGCAGTCACGGCAAATTAATATTAACGCAACTGTTAAAGGTATGATTGACAAAATCCCGCCGATTTTTTGTTTTAAAGTTAGCATTTTCAACAAAATATTTAGAAAACCTATTTTTAATAACTTTCCTGGCTTCAAATACAACACAGCATATAATTCACATCAAAGCTTTTATCAATACCGTAAATAGTACTGTTAATAAGGTATACGTAGAACTGTGTAATATTTAAACATATTATGTTAAAAACAAGGCTCTTTAATTTAATTTTACCCTAAGTACATCAAATATTTAAACCCTGCTTAGCCTAAATAACAATGTTGCTTAACCTCAGCTTTACTTCATTCGTAAAATATCACCAATAACTAAGCTTCTTTATACCGAACCATCTCTTTTTTAGAAAATTTATATAAAATATTTTTAAAAAACAATATACCACTTATATGTTAATTTCAAAAATTAACTTTCATGCTCTTTCACAACGGTTGTCGCGGGCCCGATTCGAACGTGCGCCTAAGGGGCATGAGCCCTTTGTGCTTCCTTTACACTACCACGACTTAGTACGTGTGAAATTTATTTGTTTAATCATTTTACGTAATCTTCTTTAAGAGTACCTTCTACTACGATAGGCATAAAAGCGTGGTTAATACCGCATAATTCACTACATTGACCGTAAAAAATACCTAATCTATTAATATAAAGACTAACTTGATTTAAACGCCCTGGACATGCATCCATTTTAACGCCTAATGACGGAACTGCCCAGCTATGTAAAACATCACTTGAAGTTATTAATAATCTTATACTTGTATTTACTGGTAATACAACCCTATTATCAACTTCTAACAACCTTAATGCTCCAGTAACTAAATCGTCTTCCGTAATCATATAACTATCAAACATTATACTTTCATCAATAGAATTGATAGCATAATCTGAATATTCATATGACCAATATCATTGGTGTCCGATAATTTTTAATGTAACCTTAGGGTCATGTAATTCATCAATCGAGTATAATAGGGAAAACGATGGGGTTGCAATAATTAATAAAATTATAGTAGGTATGTAAGTTCAGATTCTTTCTATGTTTGTATGATGTTGAAATGAAAAACGTAATGTCTTCAGATTCGTAGACGAAAAATGTCATATGATTCGTATTAAAATTCACAACACAAACGTTACTATAATAATTAAAAATATCATTATATCATGATGCAAATCTATAATTTTATCCATCGTTTCCGTTGCAGGATTTTGGAAATTTATTTGTCAGTTACTTGCAAAAAAATCTTTGATCAAAGGAATGTATTTTTCTTGGTCTTTTAGAGGCACGAAATATTTATGGACCTCATACAGTCAAGCGCCCCCGTCTATGCTATCCGGAAAGCTGTAAAAAAAAACGTTTTCATGTCGTTCAGGAAAATGTAACTCTATAAACTTATCCTCAGACTCTAAGTTAAATATATCAACATAAAGTCTACCTCCTGCGTCCATAGTGCGTGTTAGAACACGGTTTCCGTCTTCCGCAATCACTGCCTTTCAACCATTTCTATCAATACCTCGCTGTCGTAAATCTTCCATTGCGATAGCAATTTTCTCCTCAGAAAACCCTGCTTTTCTCATGGCTACATCGTATGGACCGCTTACATCTGAACGTCAGAATGTTTCATCGAGCCCAGCAAAATCTTTTTTTGGCATTACTGTTGTTGGAATTGCATAATGTATTTTGTTCGAGATTTTTTTAATTATTTTATTTGGGTAATATTTTCATGTGTGATTTTTTTTCACGACATACTGTTGGGTAAATAATTCATATAGAATATAAAAAAATCATAAGGTTGCAAAGATTGATATAAAAGAACCTATAGAGCAAACTTGATTTCATCCTGCATAAGCATCAGGATAATCCGATATTCGTCTTGGCATCCCACTCAATCCTAAAAAGTGCATTGGAAAAAATGTCACATTAACACCGATAAAGAAAGTTCAAAAATGAATTTTTCCAAAAACCTCATTATATTTTAATGCAATCATTTTCTCTAATCAATAGTAAAATCCTGCAAAAATTGCAAAAACTGCTCCCATTGATAAAACATAATGAAAATGAGCAACAACGTAATAAGTATCATGGAACGCAATATCAAGTCCAGCATTCGCTAGAACAACCCCAGTTACCCCACCGACAGTAAATAAAAATATAAATCCAAATGCAAAAAGCATTGGGGTTGGGATTTGTATAACTCCACCTCATAAAGTAGCTAATCAGCTAAAAACTTTAATGCCGGTCGGAATGGCAATTATCATAGTAGCAGCAGTAAAATAAGCTCTAGTGTCAACATCCAACCCTACCACATACATATGATGCGCCCAAACAATAAAACCAAGTAAACCTATACTTAGCATAGCATAAACCATACCCAAGTACCCAAATACTGGTTTCATAGAAAAAGTTTCCACCAAATGGCTAATGATACCAAACCCTGGTAGAATCAAAATATATACTTCGGGGTGACCAAAAAATCAAAACAAATGTTGATATAATACAGGGTCACCACCACCACTTGGATTAAAAAACAATGTCCCTATATTACGATCGAATAATAACATCGTAATTGCCCCCGCTAAGACAGGTAATGACAATAAAAGCAAAAACGCAGTAACTAGCACAGATCAGCCAAATAAAGGAAGTATATAAAATGCTAACCCGCGGGCCCTCATATTAAAGATAGTCACAATGAAATTTATTGCTCCGGCAATTGATGACGCACCTGATAAATGCAAACTAAAGATCGCAAAATCCACAGCTGGACCAGAATGTGCATCAATACCACTTAGTGGCGGGTAAACAGTTCAACCTGTACCAGCCCCAACTTCAAAAAAACTTGACATTAATAATAATGTTAATGATGGTGGAAGTAATCAAAAACTCAAATTATTTAAACGCGGAAAGGCCATATCCGGTGCACCAATAAGAATTGGTACAAACCAGTTACCAAAACCTCCGATCAATACGGGCATAACCATAAAAAAAATCATAATAAAAGCATGAGCAGTAACAATTACATTATATAATTGATGGTTGCCTAATAAAAATTGGTTACCTGGTGTCGCTAACTCAATTCTTATTAATAATGATAACACTGTACCAATAACACCAGAAAACATCCCAAAAATAAAGTATAGAGTTCCTATATCTTTATGATTTGTTGAAAACATTCATCGTGCTATAAATTGTCGCATTGCGGTTTTATACGAAAGATAGTACTTTATAGCTGATATTTGTATTTATTTGACATTATGAAGTACTAAATATAAGAACTAGTGCTCACTTGTTACATCATTGATGTAAATTGCAATTAAAACAACGAAAACATATGCTTGTAGAAATGCAATCAATAATTCTAGGAACATAATTGTTGTGACAATTAACCATGGTAAAATTGCTAATCCATAAAAAAGTACAGATCCAGATGTTAGCATTGATCATGAAAAACCAATTAGAATTTTTAGTAAAGCGTGCCCAGACATCATGTTAGCAAATAGTCGAATACTTAAGCTAAAAACTTTAGCGATATAAGAAATTAACTCAATTTAACAAGTTATTTATATTCTTTTAATATTCGTAAAAAAGATTAATTTCTTTATTGTACGTGGTCGTTAATAAGTATTAGATAACCTACTAAAAGTAATAAAAATCCTGACATAATTGGAAGAAAGACCTTTCATCCAATATTCATTAATTGATCATATCGATATCGTGGGAAAGCTGCACGAACAAGTATAAATAAGAAACAAAAAATCGCTATTTTAATACTAAAAACTAAAGACGAAGGCATAAAATTTAAATAAAAGAAGCCTGGTAATCAGCCTCCAAAAAATAATATAGTAATTAAAGTTGACATCAATAACATATTACTATACTCTCCTAAAAAGAACATGGCAAAAATCATTGATGAATATTCAACATTATAACCAGCAACTAATTCAGCTTCGGCTTCTGGTAAATCAAAAGGTGCCCTATTTGTTTCTGCTAACATGGATATAAAAAATACAATCGCGCACGGTAATAATGGAAAAACAAACCAGCCGGTTATCCCCTGAATATAAACTATTTCAGTTAGATTTAAAGAGCCCGAAAGTAATATAACTGGTAATATAACTAAACTTATTGATACCTCATATGATATCATTTGTGCTGCAGAGCGTAAGGCGCCTAAAAAAGCGTATTTTGAGTTACTAGCTCAACCAGCAATAATGATTCCATAAACATTTAACGAAGATACTGCCAATAGAAATAATAATCCGCATTTTATATTAGCAACCGAAGCTGTATAGAAGATATAATCCAGGATATCTATTTTTAAAGTTTCGTAACCTACGCTGGTTAATGAATAAAAAAAGTCATTTTCGCCGGTTACAGACAAGCCGAAAGGTACAATACTTCAGCTTACTAAGCTTAATGTAAGGATTACAATAGGAGCAAAAACAAAAATAATCGGGTTAGATTTTGTAGGTACTAGTAACTCCTTAACTAAAAGTTTTAAACCGTCAGCTAACGGTTGTAGTAACCCTCAAAATCCGACTACATTTGGACCTCTCCTTCTTTGAATTGCAGCCATTACCTTACGTTCCGCTATTGTAAAATAAGCAACGCTAATAAGTAAGCAAATAATTTTTACTAGTATTAAAATCACTTTGAATACACTTTGATTAGAATACAAAAAACATAAAAAAACCCAGATAACGTACCCTACTATCAAAAATCCCATTAAATGCGCTAATATAAGAACTAATGTTTTTTTAGTGTGTTTATTCATAATTATGCTATTTAATCAAAAACGTTTTTTAATTTCTAATAATAAAATGGGCTTAAATCTCATAAGCGCTCGATAATTCTAACTACCAGTTACGAGCTTTGTTGAAATCCACATCCAGGACCTGTACCAGCAGCCACAATTATGGCATTGCTGAATGCAATGGTCTCCTTTACATCACAAAGCAATCTTAGACAAATATGAACATCAATTTTGTCGTCATTTATCCCATTTCAAAAACTTTTGATGCTGGCTTTTTTAAAGTATACAAGATTTTTAGCTTCTCTAACAACAAAAGACATAGACTAGAGATTATT
>Ga0302222_10000995_pt1 | contig 15028 bp, 8 predicted proteins | sample II_Palsa_E2_2_FD_194570 | JGI IMG/M metagenome (GOLD analysis project Ga0302222, IMG submission 194570) | Peat permafrost microbial communities from Stordalen Mire near Abisko, Sweden - II_Palsa_E2_2 | ecosystem: Environmental > Terrestrial > Soil > Palsa > Peat permafrost | place: Sweden... | reverse complement strand
CCCCCCGGATCGTCCATCGCTACACCTGATCGTGGGCGAAGCGGTGCTACGAAGAACCGAATGCGTGAATTGCGCTCGTTCGGGTCTGTGAGGGACGAGGGCCGCGAGGTCCTCGTCTACTCGGAGGTTTGGTCCGGTCGAGCCGGACATCGCCTGCCTGAAGCTCGCGGCGCTGGTCGAGGGCGCCCGACTAGCGTCGAAAAAGTTATGGGGCTGATCGCAAGCCGCCAGCGCTTGCCGCGCTTTCTCATCATCCGTCAGATTTATGAGCGAGCTCGAAAGGCGCGTGAAAGTCTACTGCGCAATGATTCCAATCGTCCCCAACCATTTCTCCACCAATTGAGGCCACTCAGACACGGGCAGTTTCGACGGCCTTAGGCCAAAGGCATGACCGCCTTGCGCGTAGGCGTGCAATTCCACGGGTACTTTGGCCGCTTTCAGTCCCATGTAATAGCTCAGCGCGCCCTCGATGCTGTCCACATCATCGTCTTCATTCTGCAGTAGGAATGTAGGCGGCGTCTGGGTGGTAATGTGGCTCTTGATATTGGGGTTTAGCGCGATGGTGTTCTCGGCCATAGCCAGGTGTCCCGGATAAATAGCAATGGCGAAATCCGGCCGACTGCTTTCCTGGTCAGCGGCGTCTACAGCGGCATATAGGTGAGCCTTGAAGAACGTACTTACCTCCGCCACCAGATATCCGCCCGCCGAAAATCCGAGTACTCCAACCTTGTGTGGGTCGATGTGCCAATCCGTAGCATGATAGCGGATCAGCTTCAAGGTTCTCTGGGCGTCCTGCACCGAAGGAGTAGATATTGACCTGTTGTGAGGACGGCAATCGCATTGCCATACATAAGGAGCGCTCGGAACACGATACTTCAGCAGTACGCAGGTGATGCCTTTGGCCGTCAGCCAATCGCAAACCTCCGTGCCTTCGAGACCCATTGCAAGCATCTGGAAACCGCCACCCGGGAACACAACGACCGCGGCGCTGGTTTTCTTCGCGTCCGGAGCATAGACCGTCATCGTAGGACGGGTCACGTTGGTCACCGCCCCCTGAGTGTCGGCTTCCGGCCCCGGGACGGATTGCACATCGGGGACTAGGCCCGGCCAGATCGCAATTTGCGTATGACCTGGCGATGGCTGCCAACCGGCCCGCTCCGTGCCTGGAGGGACACCCCAACAGACCGACGCGAGAAGGAATGCCGCTGGCGCCACGGCGCGATAAAACTTCATGATGCTCATCGCTCCTCTGAGGTATCGGTAAAGCTATCGCTGGACCGGAGCGGCTAGACCGTGGAATCACTTTACCTCAGGCTATGGGAATCAGCAGCGCGCAGCGACCGTCGATTGTTGGCCGGATGTCAGATCCAATCGCCTTGACCGAGTCGGTACACCGAGTCTAGTCGGGACCGAGCCGCCTTGACGGAGGCTCCTCCGGCACCAGCTTCGCGAGCTCATTGCAAGTGGCTAGGACTTGGTCTCGTATCGCCGAAATAACGTCGGCGTGCTGCTCGACTATCCGCGCCGCGAAATCAGAATAAAAAGGTTTCAGCAAATCTGCGGCACCGCGCAAAGGGACCCATCCTTTCACTCTTGCATCCTGCGCCCACAGCCAGAGTGGTGAAATTCCATGCTTCGCCCAAAGCGCGGACGAGTAGAGAAGACTCATCCCCAATGACGAACCTGGATGTCAATCATCCAGCGGGTCAAACGAAACTATGCGGTGCCACATAGTGCGAGGGCGGACAGCATGTTTTCTCACATCGTCGTAGGCGTGTGCGACGTTCTCCACCATTCCTTCACGAGCAAGTAGACGTGCAAGTGACGCTCGATGGTAGCGCCAAGACCTCCACGCATCGTCCGGCCAGTTCGCCTGACGGGCCGTCTCGGCGGCGGCGGCGTAATGTTTGAATGATTCCAGCAGATAAGCATTCTTATTTACGGCCGCCCGCTCCGAGGAGGCCGTCTCACCTGCCTTCTCGGCAAAATGGGCTAGCGCGCTCGGATCTCCTGCTTCGGCAGCCCGCTGGTACCAGGACGACGCCCGAGCAGCATCGGGCGCAAACAAATATTCGATATTGGCGCCGGTGCGGTTCACCCCATGTTCGTAGAGCGAGCCCAGCTCAAACCCTGCAATCGTCAAGCCGTCCGTCCACGCTTGCTCGAATAGTGAGACTGCCCTTGGAACATCTACCATGGCCGCGGACGGTTGCAAGAGCAGTATTCCCAGATCGATGCGCGCCGCCCGATAACCTCGAGCCAGAGCATCTTCCAAATCCCGCCTGGCTTCGGAGGACTGCCCGTTCGCCATGAGCGCCCGGCCCTTTTGATACAGCGAGCGCGCGTCGGCGTTATTTGTCTCGCGTGAACACGCGCCAACGGCAATTTCGGGGACGATGCGATCGAGCATGGCGCCGGGCGCTCGACCGTCAGGATCATACGGTGCGCCCGCCGATTGATCACATTGCGACGGGTTAGGTTCCCATTGACGCACATCGGCTGGCGTGGGCAGCCCGAGCCGAAATCTTTCGGGACTTGGCAGCGGATCAAACTGCGCCGCCTCGGTCCAAAGGACCTGATCGTCGAGGGCAGGAGTGCGCGCGTCCCAGATGCGTGCCGTGGTGTCGTCCGATGCTGTGACAATTTGCTCGCTATCAGGAGAGAACGCCGCCGCTTCTACCAAGTCGGAATGCCCGCTCAAGACCATGAGCTGCTGGCCCGAAGTGCTATCCCAAACGCGAGCGGTCTTGTCCCCCAACGCCGCGACGATGCGGCGGCCGTCGGGCGAGAAGGCGGCGCCGACCATCCGGTCGGGACCGTCGAGCCGCATCAGCTCGCGACCGGTTGCGGCATCCCAGATACGCGCGGTCGCGTCGCTCGAAGCGGTAATGACGCGTCGCCCATCGGGTGAGAACGCAGCCGAGATGACATGGTCGGTGTGCCCGCTGAGCAGCATTATTTGACGAGCTGTGACGGCATCCCAGATACGCACTGTCCTGTCATCCGAGGCTGTGACGACCCGCCGGCCGTCCGGCGAAAATGCGGCCGTCTCCACCAGCTCCGTATGCCCGCTCAGTAAGCTCACTTGCTTACCGGTCGCGGCATCCCAGATCCGCGCGCTTTTGTCGCCTGACGCCGTGACGATCCAGTGGCCGTCCGGAGAGAAGGCGGCAGTGCTGACCAGATCCCCATGTCCGCTTAATTGCAAAAGCTCTTGACCCGTCTGGGCTTCCCAAATGCGCGCACTCCGATCGTAAGACCCCGTGACCACATGTTTGCCATCGGGCGAGAAGGCGGCCGAGATCACCCGGTCCGCATGCCCCTCCAAGAGCCCAATCTGTCGGCCCGTTGCGGTGTCCCAAATACGTGCGGTTTTGTCATACGATGCGGTGACTACGCGTTTTCCGTCCGGCGAGAAAGCAGCGGACCACACTCGCCCCGTGTGTCCGATCAGTCGCTGTTGACCGTTGGAGGCATCCCAGACGCGAGCTGTCCCATCGACGGAACTGGTGACGACGCGCTCACCGTCCGGCGAGAACGCGGCAAAGGTCACCCGATCGGTGTGCCCATTGAGCTGCTTGAGTTCTCTGCCGCTTGCGGCATCCCAGACGCGTGCAGTTCGGTCGACCGACGCCGTAACGACGCGCTGACCGTCCGGCGAGAACGCGGCCGACACCACCCAATCTGCGTGGCCGGCGAGCAGCATGATCTGTCGAGCCGACGCGACATCCCAGATGCGCACCGTCCTGTCATCCGATGCCGTGACGACGCGCTGACCGTCCGGGGAGAATGCGGCCGCTTCTACCAGATCGGAATGGCCCCCCAGCAGCATTATTTGCCGGCCCGTCACGGCATCCCAGATGCGCGCAGTCTTGTCGTCCGATGCGGTGACAACTCGCCGGCCATCCGGCGAGAACGCGGCTGACTCCAATATGTCCGTGTGCCCGCTCAGCTGCAGCAATTCTCGTCCCGATTCGGCGTCCCAGATCCGCGCCGTTTTGTCACTCGATGCCGTGAGCACGCGCCGGCCGTCCGGTGAGAATTCGGCGAAGCTCACGAGGTCCGTGTGCCCCCCGAGCAGTAGCATCTGTCGACCGGTTGCGGCGTCCCAGATACGCGCGGTCTTGTCGGCCGAGCCTGTGACGATGCGCAAGCCATCGCGCGAGAATGCTGCGGAGTTGACGTGGTCCGTATGTCCGCGAAGGCGCAGCATTTCCCGACCGGTTGCAGCGTCCCAGATGCGCGCAGTGTTGTCCCAAGACGCCGTTACGATGCGCCGTCCATCCGGCGAGTAGGCAGCAGCCCAAACCCGGTCCGTGTGCCCTGTAAGGGCAAGAATCTGCGCATCCGCCGCGCGCGCTTCTTGGAATACGTTGAGTGCTTCCGGGGTATAGGGGCTTTGCTTTCGCCGATTGGACAGCACCTCGAGAATAATACCTTGGGCCCCCGTAATGTCCGCTTCCTTCAAACGCCCGGCGGCTGTTTGAGTTAGCGAGCGCATCTGCGCCGCACGGGCTGCATCCCGCTGCATCGACGCGACCTTTGCCTCGTAAGTCGTAGCGGCTAGCCCAGCGGCAAGGCTCAGGAAGAGGACGCCGGCAACGGCGAGTGCAATCCAGTTGCGGCGTGCAAATTTGATGGCGCGGTACGCGACCCTGTCGCGTTGAGCGAGCACCACTTCGCCGACCAGAAAGTGCCTGATATCCTCGTTGAATTCATTGGCGGTCGCATAGCGCTCGGTCGGCGATTTCTTCAGCGCCTTGATGATGATGGTGTCAAGGTCGCCCCTGAGTAATCGTGGCAGCTTCTTTGCCGTCGCGGCGCGAGCCTGCGCCGCCGCTTCTGTGAACGCGACACGACTCGGGGGTACTGGCTCGGATTGGAGGATTGCCTCTTCCAGCGCAGCCCGCGAAGTGCGCTTGAGCTTGTACGGACGCTGTCCCGTCATCAGCTCATAGAGCATGACGCCGAGCGCGTATATATCGGTCACAGTCGTCATGGGCGCGCCCGTCAGTTGTTCGGGCGCGGCGTAGTCAGGGGTCAACGCACGACCGCCGAGCTGGGTCAACTCCGTCTCTTTCGCTACACCGTCCGTCAGAAGCTTCGCAATTCCAAAATCCAACAGCTGGGCTTGACCGTCGTTGGTAATGAGAATATTCGAGGGTTTCAAATCGCGGTGAATGACGAGATGAGTGTGCGCATATTGGACTGCACGTAAAACCTGACCAAAAAGCTCAAGACGCTCGCTCAACGAGAGGCAGCGGTCGTCGCAGTACTGGGTTAACGGTGTCCCTGCTATGTACTCGATCGCGATATACGGTTGACCATCTTCCGACAACCCCGCATCCAATAGCCGCGCGATATTGGGATGATTCAGGCTCGCGAGAATCTCCCGCTCCCGGGCAAATCGCTCCGATATTTCCGCACCAATGAGCCCCGCGTGGACGAGCTTCAGGGCCACCTGCCGCGCGAACAAGCCATCGACGCGTTCAGCTAGCCAAACGCTTCCCATCCCACCGTAGCCCAGTAGCGACAGCACGCGATAAGGGCCGAACTGCTTGCCTATCAACGGGGATCCGGGAGCAGTGCTCGCCCCGGTCAGGTCTGATGCGCGATCCAAACCCTCAAGCGGCGAGCGATCCAAGAAGGACGAAGCACCAATCGCCTCGTGCGTTGCGACCAGCTCACGCAGTAGCCTGCCGACATCTGGATCGGAGATTTCCAGTTGCGCAAGCCAGCGCTCGCGCTCGTCTCCCGAAAGCTCGAAAACGGAATCCAATCCAGCCGAAATCCTTCCCCATTGTTCCGCGGTCCACTGTGCCACGTCATTTACCGTCGGGCAGCACGCTGTCGGATGTCTGCAAATGATGCTGCAAAAAAATTCGGGCCTTGTTCCAGTCGCGCTGGACGGTTCTCCCGGAAGTCCCAAGCAGCCCGGCGATCTCATCGAATGAGAAGCCGCAGAAGAACTTAAGATCCACCACCCGCGCCAGTCTGGAATCAACCGCCGCAAGCGCGTCGACGGCTTCGCTCAGGTGCTCCAGTTCGAGTTCCTCTCCCGCGATTTCGGGACCCTCGGTTGGCAATGCCGTGAACTCGAACGCACCGCCGCGCTTCTGCGCCTTGCGACTCCTGATGTGATCGATCACCAGTCCCCGCATGGCGCGGGCTGCGTACGCCAGGAAGCGGGCCCGGTCGGGAAAAGTAGCCGAGGACGCCGCGGACATGCTCAGATACGTTTCATGCAATAGGGTCGTGGGACTCAGCGTAAGTGATCCGCTGCGCCGTAGCTCGCGCTGAGCCATGGAGTGCAGCTCAAGATACAGCGCCGCAAAGAGTTTTTGACGCGCGACCGGATCGCCGCTTTCGGACAATCGGATCAGCTCGTCGATCTCCGCGCCCTGCATTGCTTTGCGCCCCTTTGCATGCCCGAGATACGATAACAGGCCCGAAGGCTGAGCGTCGGGGCGCAGGCGCGACGTGGCATATTCTGTGAAGTATGCGGCGCTCAGCGCTCATCCCCCTCTTGAAATGCCGTCGATTCAGCGTAGCGCATCCTCGGGACGGGGTCCCGCAACGCGGTAATGGATTCCGTTAGCAGGCGAAGTGTGGCGACCAGTCGAGATGTCGCCGTAAGCTGCCGTTCGGCAGCCTTGCAGGGATACAACGGAATTCGGATAAGGTGAAAGCGGTTGCCAGGTGTTCGCGCCCCTCGCAGAAGGCTAGGCCGACGGTCGATAGGAGAGGGACGGTAGTGAATGGAGCCTATGAAGACTGCATTCATAAGCTGCGCATCTGAGGAGAAAGTGAATTGACGCGAGTGTTGTTGGTTGGCTTAGAGCCCGAGGCAGTGGGCTATTCCGATCCGAGGCGGGCGGGCTTCGTTTCATCTGCTGGATGTCGAGGATCGCGTTTCAGCCCCTTGCACCAGGTTCTTGTGGATGCAGTCTGAGTATGTCGTTGCGAGCGCGTGTGCATATCAACACAGCAGGTGTGCCCTCCGAGCAGTTGTCAAGCGTACAACGCGCAAGATCACGCTACGCCCCGCGCATGTTCGGGGCGTAGCGCTGCTCGGTTGGGTCTCCTTCCGGTTGGTCAGTACGGGTTAGGATTGCTCGTGGTGGTCGTGGTCGTCGCGGCTATGCTGCCAAAGACCCCGTCCGTCTGATTGGCGAACCCGGCAGTGTAGAACAGCGTGGTGAGGGGCTTATCGGAGTCGCCGTCCCCAAATACGAGGGACCACAGACCTGGGATGGCCAGCGCCCCGCCATTGATGACCGTTAACGGGCCCATCGAAGTTCCATCGGGTCCGAAGATGTTGATTGTCCCATCGCCAAAATTGCCGATGAGCACATCGCCGTCTAACGAGCCGAAACCCTCAGGTGCAACCGCGATCCCCCACGGGGCATTGAGCACTCCCGCTGATGCAAAACGGCTCATAAAGTTACCGCTGAAATCAAATATGTCAACGTACCCCAAGGCCGCACCCAAAACTTCATCATGCAATGCCGTATCTCGCATGGCGTATGTAACGTACAGCTGATTTTCTAGTGCCACGATGCCAAACGGCACGAAGCCGCTCGGCATGGTCGAATCAAGGAATTTTCCCTGCATAGCAGCTGGCTTGGTGAACTTGGTATCGAATACGTCAATTTTGTTGTTATGCAGGTCGGTCGCATAAAGAAAACTCGCGCCATTTACGGTGCCCAGCGCTAACCCCTTGTACACTGCGTGATTGGTACCGTTGACCAGTCCGTCGTCGTACGCCGTGACCGCTGTTGCGCCGCTATCTTGCGCCCACGCCGCAATCGTTCCACCCTCACCGTCAAAGATGAACAATGCCGTCTCCTGGCCTTTGCCCGTAGGAATGAGGAAGCCGCCTGCGCCGTTGTAGACTTCACCGTTGGGATTGGCTGGCACGCCGGCTGCAGATGCTGGAATGGCGATTGCATCTGTGTTCGATCCGGTGACCTCATTCGTCTGAATCGTACCCGTGCCAGTGTAAAGTGTTGTTAGATTGCTATTGTTATCCGCAATCCAGAATGGCAAACCGGGTGCAGCTGCCAAACCCCATGGATTCGACAGGTTAGCGTCAATAGTGGTGGCCGTAGCGACGACCCCGACCTTGTTAGACACCAAAGCCGTATCGGTGAATCCGGTGGTCGTTTGCTGCGTCATTTGACTGCTGCTGCCACCGCCGCCACACGCTGCGATCGAGAGTGCAAGAACGCTAACGGCAAACGCCGTTGACGCGCGACCTGCAATAATTGGATGGGATTTCATTGATAATGTCCTGCGGTGTTTAAAAAATATAATACAAAAAGAGCTTTCTGCAGTTAGTACCGCAGCATGGAAAGATGGTTTAACGCGCCCAAGAATTATTTAAAAGCCGAAGTCGAGATCAGTGATTCGGAATCAGCAATGCCTCGCCGTCTCCTCAATCGCGTCAACCCGTAGAGGCGAGCCGTTTCGCTGAAAGCGATCGGAATAAGATCAGCACCCGCGCCGTGCGTCTAACAATCCGACTTATCACCGCGGATAAGTTGCTATTTCAGAGGCGTATCTTCCCACGGCGGCTAGCGGCGACGACGTGCGTCACCACGCTTGCGCGTGCGCGTTTTCCGAGGCGTTTCGCTGCTTCCGAAGCAAGAACTCATGGTGCTTCGGCGATCGATCATCTAACTCGGCGCTATGGGCCGCAACTTCCTGCAGGCGAAGTTGGCGTCGTGAGAGAAGGGACATGGCGAGACGCGCAGTTGAACCGAGCATGTGTCGCGCGCGAGTCCCGGAGAGGGACGGAGCTATTCGCGATGCTATGCGCTGACGGCTTCCCTTTGCATCCGAGTCAAAGCCCTCTTGCAAACGAATTGTAAAGCTGGGACGCGAGCACTATGCGACCTCCGAGCACCTCCACCACCTGGGGCGCACTTCGCAATCATTTCAATACATTCCGCACACATTAAAAAGAATGATCCTGCAAGTGAGATGACGATTGTTTCCAAGTGAAATTTCCCGTAGCCGCTAAGCCACTCGTCAAATCATCCACCGACGTACCGCAGCATACGTTCACGCTCGCGAAGCTCGTTCTGCCTCTCTACGGTGGGGCGCCTGACAACGTATAGGCCGTTCTGCGTGAGGAAGAAGCTTGTTCCCGTGTCGTGCTTGGTAAGCTCTTCGCGAACTTCCCTGACATCAATTACATGATTCGGATCTCCCAAAATGGTTGCATCGACCACCTGAAAGTCCTGAGTTGACCGTGCATATGGATCGGCTCGGCTGGTGACGGTGAAGCCATCGTCGCCCAGAGCCACGGTCGCGCCCTGTAATGTCAACCCTTGAACCTTGGTGAGGGTGGGGGCGTTGACCTTATGCAAATCCAACACCGCGCTCCCTTGGCCCTGCCTGAACCGGACAACTTCTGCTCGATTTCCAAGAGTGGCAACAAAGTCAAACACTCCAGGGGCGTCGATCTGCACCGAGCCCTCGCCTTTGACATGACCTGGATCAGTTACATCGAACATAGCCAGCTGAGTGCCGTGAATCTGTTCGATGTAAAGGAGCGTTCTACCGTCGATTGTCTCGTGGAGAAGCATTGCCTCGCCTGTTTGCCGCGCTAATTCCGGCAGATCGGTTGGCGGGACCACAACGAGATTGTTGGAGATTCTGGGATAAGCGGCGGAAGCCGCGAACGTGCACATTACAACAATCGCGATCATCACTCGGCGCCCAAACTTCGAGGACCCATTGTTCAATGCATCTTTCATGGCATTTGCTCCTTAGAGTTGTCGTCAAAATATCGCAGTTGGCATCCGATGTTCGAATGGCTCAGCTCTGTGTGCCGTTCGAGTGCTGATTGGCTCTGTCGGTCTGCAAGACTGCGGAGCGGACCTTTTTATTCCCACTGTTGGCTCACAAAGACCTGCGGCGGGCATGAAGCTCGCCATATCGTCCGGATGAGGCGGTACTCGCCGACGAAGCGTTACGAAAAACATGACCGTTTTGGATCAAAGCCGGCAAGGCTTAGCAGATGAGCGCGGGTTTGGCGCAGGATTACCGATCGTTGTTCGTCTACTAGTAGAGGAATAATCGCCGCTACCGCTACCAATGCTTATGGCTTTTCAGCGACCGATGGATTGCGGTGTTGAGGCGGCACGGACTGATTTTGAGACACAGTCGCGCTTAGCGGTTGACTCTAAGTGACATCTATAAGAGGAGACGATCGATGAGCCGAGTAGCTTTACTAGTAGCGGTGGTCGGGGCAGCGGCCCTCGTAAGCTCGCCGAAACTCGCATCAGCGCAGACTTTCGTTGAATTTGATGCGCCGAACTCAGGGACAAGCGGCTATTTTGGGACGATATCCACAAGCATCAATTCATCAAGTGCTATTACGGGGTACACCCTAGACGCCTACGGCGTTACGCGGGGTTTCCTACGATCGTCCAGTGGGGACATCGTGGATTTTGCTGCGCCGAACGCGGGAACAGACTCCAGCAGTGGCACGTTTCCATGGAGCATCAATTCGGGTGGTACCATCATTGGAGATTTCGCGGATGCCTTGCACGTTTATCACGGATTCATCCGGGCACCCAGCGGGGATATTTCCGCATTTGACTGCCCAGGGGCCAGCGGTCAAGCGGGGAGCGGCACTTTTCCGGTCAGTATCAATTCAGCCGGCGTGATCGTCGGCACGTACAACGGCTCTGATTTGCTAACGCACGGCTTCATCCGTGAGTTAAACGGCAACATCGTCGACCTGGATGTTGCTGATGGCACCCGCGGCACGAGTGCGCTGAGCATAAACTCCGCCGGTGTCGTGACTGGCTCCTACGATGACGTAAATGAGAATAGCCATGGGTTTGTCCGCAGCGTAGATGGATTTATCACCGAGTTCGACGTCCCGGACGGTGCCCACGGTACTAATCCGACCAGCATCAACGATAGCGGCGCGATCACGGGGTCCGCGCGCAATTCAAACGAGGTCTTGAGGGGTTTCGTACGATCACCCGATGGCACCATTGTGGAGTTTGACATCCCGGGAGATACCAACGGGGTTATTCCCACCAGCATCAATAACGACGGGATTGTCGCGGGATATTTCAAGGATGCATCTCTTAATCAACATGGGTTTGTGCGGGCCGTCAGTGGCGATATCACGGTCATTGATGAGCCGAAGGGAAATGGCTCTCCGTTAGTGACGTCGGCGGACAGTATCAATTCAGACGGATCAATCACGGGAACCTATCTTGATGCGAAGAATGAACGGCATGGATTCGTTCGAATGGTGACCGACAGTGCTAGTTCGGCTTCAGGAAGCGACACCACCGTATCAACGCCGACATCAGGTGAAAGCGACGGGACCGCAACGCAGAGCCAAAGTCAGTCGACCGGAACGGCCGAACCCACTTCAGGCGGCGGCGCCATGGAGCCCTTGTGGCTAATAGTCTTGCTGGCCAGTTGCGTGTGGCGAAAATGGAAACCGGTGACCCGGCTATCTCGCTCAATCTCCTGATGCAATTGCTTCTGGCGCTCGGGGCGTCGAATCGCGATCTCGGACAGATGATTGGCAGTGGCTGACTAAGCTGATGGGACTACGCGCAGAAGTTGCGGAGATTCGCGCGGCTTTCCGAGGTCCGTGGGCGCATCGTAAAAACCTGCGTACACTCGGGTATGAACTGAAATCTTGGTGCAAGAAGCCGTTAACAACTGATTCTTGCGACGACGACGCGGCGTCAGCTTCTCCTTGACTCACTTCCAACATACAACCCCTCCAATATTGTCTCTAGTGGCGCAGCCAAGCCGACGCCAAAGGGGGCCTCGCGTAAGTCGCCCTTGCCTGCTCGCTCGTTGCGGCCGGAGGACAATCATGGTTTTGGCAGGTGCCGCCACGGCGTCCGCCGCCCGCGGAATCGCGGTTTTGCCGCCCGTGCTCGAGGATGGCGCGCTTCACATCGCACTATTCCGGCTTGTTGCCGATCCGGCTGGATTTGAGCGCGAAACCCCGAATATGTAAAGCCCCATAGTCGCGGCCTGACGAACGCGTATATGCTTCTAAGTACAAGAACATCGGATTATTCCTTGGGGGGATTTCATGCACCACCAAACTCTGCGTGCGGACTCGCGGTCCGCCCTACGCTTATCGGCACTCTTCGCCAGCACCGCTCTTCTGGCGATGGGATCGGCGGGTCTCGCGCGAGCACAGAGTCCGCAACCCGTTCTGCAACGCGGCTACAACCCTTCGGTCACGGGCGCCAATCTTACTGAGATTGTGCTCAATGTCTCGAACGTCAACTCGTCAACATTTGGCCTTCTCTTCACGATTCCGGTGGACGACTTCATCTACGCACAGCCGCTTTACGTGCCCAATGTCGCGATTGCAAACCAAGGGACGCACAATGTCGTGTACGTGGCAACGATGAGCGACACGCTCTACGCCCTCGATGCGGAGAGCGGCGATCAACTCTGGAGCCTGAATCTTGCCGCGCTCATCCCCGAGGCGACGCCCATACCAGTTGCAAAATATGTGTTCAACGGTAACCAGAATATCACCAACAATTTGGGCATCCTGAGCACGCCCGTAATCGACCCTGCGACGAACTACTTGTATGTCGTCACGGGAACGGTCGAGAACAACGCGATGGTTTATCGGCTCTGGGCGGTCGATATCGAGGACGGCAGCCAGCCTTTCGGGAGCACCGTGATCGAGGGGAGCTACAAGGGAGTGCTCTTCAACGCTCGCTATCAGACGCAGCGCGTCTCGCTCGCGCTCGCGGGGGATCAGGTGGTGCTTGGATTTGGCGCGGTCGAAGCCGAGACCGATAACGATTTCTACGCCGGCTGGGTGATGGGATACGACAAGGGCACGCTGATGCAGAGTGGAGCGTTTGCAACCCTGACTACTGCACAGGGCGGAGGCGTGTGGCAGTCGGGTCGTCCGCCCGCCGTCGGTTCTGGAGGTTATGCCTTCGTATACGTCGGCAATGCATACACCAAGAACGCCTACGACGGCGTCCACAATTTCTCCGAAAGCGCGCTCAAGCTCAACCCCGCCACGGGCATGAAACTCACCGACTGGTTCACTCCGTCCAACTGGATCAGCCTCGATGGTGGGGACCAAGATCTCGCGAGCTCTGGTCCACTTATCATCCCGGGCACCAATCTTCTCGCAGGCGGCGGCAAGGCAGGGGAGTTCTATCTCCTCGACAAGAGCAACATGGGCAAGTTTCATTCGAGCGATGCCGTAGTGCAGGAATTTCCCATGGGCCCGTTCCGCGGCGGGCCGGTCTACTGGAACCGCGCGCCCTCGGTCGGCGCCCCACTCATCTATAACTCCAGCTACAACAGCTACATAGAATCCTTCGCATTCAACGGCAGTTCATTCGCGAGCACACCAACCGATACCGGAACCCAGCAGATCATATGGCCAGGCGGCGTACTCGCGCTCTCCGCCTGGGGATCGCGGCACGACACCGGGATCATCTGGGCGAACTTGCCGACCGGTACCACGAGTCCCAATGAGGTGCCGACCGTGCCGGGTGCCCTTTATGCATTCAACGCGGAGGATCTGTCGCAGGAGCTTTGGGATTCGACGGGGTCGGGCCAGGGATTCGGCAATTACGCGAAATTCGTCCCGCCTCTCGTTGCCAACTCGCGCGTATATATGGCGACCTTTTCGAATCAGGTCGCAGTCTACGGCCTGCTCTCGAGCTACACTCTCGCGCCGGATAGCCTCGTATTCCCTACACAGCCGCTCAACAAAAGGAGCGTCCCGCAAGGCATTACCGTCACCAACACCGGCACGATTCCACTCGTGATCAAATCCGTTGGGCTCGTGAGCACGAGTACTGATCCCTTCGCGCGCACCAACGGTTGCGGAACCTCCGTCGCACCAGGCGCTCAGTGCACAATCAAGGTTACCTTCGATCCCACCCAGAGCGGACCTGCACAGGCAACATTGAAAGTGACGACAGGCAATAGCGCGGGCACGCAAACGGTTGCGCTTAGCGGCACAGGCGGCTCATAGACGACTGAGCGCGCGGTACGCATCGCAGCGCGGCTCCGCCATCTCGAAGGCCGGAGCAGAGAACTCCACAATCGCTGCTGCCTCTGAAATATGCGTGCTGCAGCTCCGCAGGCCGCCTAGGGGGCAACTCTCAGGCAATTCTCGCCAGAACTTGTGCTCGCTTCGCTGACGTGGCGTGAAACGACTCGCGAACAGGTGCAGTAGAGCGCATCTGACAATTGCGCACCGATGAGGTATTTTGCAGTGCTGTAGATCCGCAGGGTGGAGTTTACGACCATGGACTGTGAGTGCGAAGTCCTCGTCATGGGGGGCGGCCCGGCGGGCAGTACGGCGGCGACCCTCCTCAGCCGGCTCGGTCGCAAGGTCATCTTGCTGGAGAAGGCCCACCATCCACGCTTTCATATCGGCGAATCCCTGCTGCCGATGAATCTGCCGTTGTTCGAGCGGCTCGGCGTTCTGGACAAGGTCCGAGCTATGGGTGTGTTCAAGCCCGGCGCCGACTTCGAGGCGGACAATGAGCGCGGCTACAATACGTTTGCCTTCAATCGCGCCATTGGAAGCAGTCCACCGCATGCATATCAAGTATGGCGGCAAGACTTTGACAAGATGTTGTTCGACCACGCGCGTGCCGCGGGCGCGGATGCGCGGGAAGGTCACGCAGTGGTTGCGGTCCAGCAAGTGAGTTCTCGGCGAAGCATCGTCGAGGTCCACACCGAAGCGGGCAACAGTTACCGGATTACGACGCAGTATGTAGTGGATGCAACAGGACGCGACACGTTCATGTCATCCAAAAAACGCCTACGCCGTAAAAACATGGAGCACCAAAGCGCTGCAATATTTGGTCACTTTCGTGGCGCCGAGTGTCGCGCCGGTGAGGATGCCGGAAATATCAGCATCTATCGCTTCGAGCACGGCTGGATCTGGATGATTCCATTGCCCAAAGGCGTCATGAGCATCGGGGCGGTATGTCGCCCTGCCTATCTGAAGCAGCGCAAGGGAAAGACGGTC
>Ga0302222_10000994_pt1 | contig 15036 bp, 12 predicted proteins | sample II_Palsa_E2_2_FD_194570 | JGI IMG/M metagenome (GOLD analysis project Ga0302222, IMG submission 194570) | Peat permafrost microbial communities from Stordalen Mire near Abisko, Sweden - II_Palsa_E2_2 | ecosystem: Environmental > Terrestrial > Soil > Palsa > Peat permafrost | place: Sweden... | reverse complement strand
TGCATTCACTATAGGTGCATGCCGAAAAGACAAAACGCCTGGCCCACAGGGAGACACGGGAGCAACAGGCTCAACGGGAGCGACAGGCTCTGACACAGGGTTTACCGGCAACACCGGGTCTACAGGTTCAACTGGCGCTACGGGTGCTAATGGTACTACGGGATCAACAGGTGCTACTGGTGCAAATGGAGTAACGGGCGCTACTGGCGCAAACGGAACAACAGGCGCTACTGGCGCAAACGGAGCTACTGGTGCAACAGGTGCTAATGGAGCAACGGGTGCAAACGGCGTAACAGGTGCTAATGGAGCTACCGGCGCAAACGGATCGACTGGTGCTAATGGGGCTACAGGTGCCAATGGCGTAACAGGTGCTAATGGCGCGACTGGCGCAAACGGAGCTACGGGTTCTGTTGGTGCAACCGGCGCAACAGGTGCAGGCGCAGCAAGCTTTGATCTTACTGGCCAAAGTATATTTACAACACCAACTAGTTTTGCTATTCCGGCAATAACACAAGCTATTGTTGATGAAGGAATCGTATTGGTATACTACAAGCCGACTGGTAGTTCAGGTGCTTATTATCCATTGCCTTTCAACAATAACTCTGGGTTAACAATAACCTTGTTCTCTTACCAGGTTGGATCTGTAACTTTAGAGAGCAGCAACAACATTGTTTCAACGGCAGATTTGAGAGTAATTGTTATACCAGGAACATCGCTTACTGATCTTGAGTTAACGCATCCGGGTATTAACGTTAACAGTTTAAGTAGCGTAGAATCATACTTACATTTAAGTAACTAATACTCAACAATACGCTTATTAAAAGGGCCGGATAATATCCGGCCCTTTTTTGTTTAAATATGTAACAATACTATGATTATTAACTAATTATAAGTTTTATTATAACCTTTGTAGCTTACAATTGTATTAATACCGTTGTATAATACTTACTTAAACTTATGAAACAGTTTTTACTCACATTTTCTGTGGTTTTATTTTGCTTATCCTATGCGTTTGCCCAAAATGGGCGCGAAGTAAGCGGAACTATCATTGACTCTACCAAACTTTCAATACCGGGCGCTCTGGTTAAGGTTGTTTCCGACAAGGGAGACAGCTCATTAACGGCTGCAGACCCCAATGGTAAATTTGATTTTCCAGCTGTTACCGGTACTAAATTTACATTGAGCATATCCTCAATCGGCTATCAGGCCATCCGGAAACACTTTACATTTGGCCCCGGAACACAACCCGTAGCATTAGGCTCTATCATACTAAAGGCCGAAGCAAATACCTTAGCCACTGTTAATATTGTGGGTACCCAATCGGTAACGTTTAAAGAAGACACAACTGAATACAGAGCCAGCGACTACAAAGTAAGGGAAAATGCCGCGGTAGAGGATGTAATTAAGAAATTACCCGGGGTAGACGTAGACGTTAACGGTAATATTACAACCCAGGGCAAGCAGGTTACTAAAGTACGCATCAACGGTAAGGATTTTATGGGTGGTGACGTACAAAGTATCACTAAAAATCTCCCTGCCGATGTGGTTGAAAACATACAAATGATTGATGATTATGGCGATCAGGCTAATTTAACCGGTGTAAAAACAGGCGAGCCGGATAAAATCATGAACATTACCATCCGTAAGGATAAAAACTATGGTTATACCATGCAGGCCACCGGCGGCGATGGCGAAGACTTGCTGCCGGCAAGCCAGGGCATACCAAATGAAAACCGCTATCTTGGAACAATAAATGGGTTTACATTTAACGGCGATCAGCAAACAGCCATATTGGGTAGCATTAACAATACCAACGTAAACACCTTTTCATTCGGTTCAACATCTGGAGGGGCCGGTAGTGGGAGCGGCAGCTTTAGCGGTGGCGGCCGGGGAAATGCTGCCAGGGGCGCTGCAGGCAACAGCAGTTTGATCACCCCAACAAATGGTATTACAGATGCGCATTCATTAGGCTTTAACTTTCGCGATCAATGGGGTAAATACCTTACGGTATATGGCAGCTACAGCTTTGCCGATAACTCTGTTTTAACCAATAGCCTGGTTAATCAAACCAATAACTCTGTTGGCAGTACCACAACCAATAATCAAACAAGTACTGAAAATGACCGGAATATTAACCATCGTTTTACCTGGAATATGGAGTATAAACCAGATACGATCAATTATTTAAAAATTACCCCTACCTTTTCTTATGCCAGCGTAAACACATACGAAAGCGAAAACAACACTGCCCGTAGAGATGTAACCAATACGAATCCGGGGACAATATATTCTGCTTATACCGATAGTACTTATGCCTTTTCATCTGCACCAACCTATGGTTTAATTGCTTTGTATAATCACAGATTTCCTCATCGCCATAACTTTAGTGTCAACTTAAGTTTTTCATCGGCTCCAAGTTATCAATACCAAAACCCGGTATATAATTATACTATAGGAACACCAACGGCACCAGTAAATCAAGAAATCAACACTAATAGCCGCACTAATACCTATGCTGCAACATTCTCGTACCTTACACCGCTTGGTTTACACTCTTACCTGGAGTTTAATTATGCTTACAGCTACTCCATTACAAATAATAATAAGGAAACAGATACTTTAACTTATTACGATCAGTTTCAGCGCGATACTGCTTTAAGTAATGTGTATAACTATACGTTTATCACCAACCGTTTCGGTTTAAACTATCGTTTTATACAAACAAAATATAACTACACCTTAGGATTAGCGGCCCAACCTGCTGTTTTGGATGGAGACGCCCCTTTAACTGGCTTTCACACACACGAAACCTCTTTTGATATTATACCCACCGCACGTTTCGTATATAACTTCTCACGCAGTCATAATTTAAGCGTGAACTATAACGGATCAAGCACGCAGCCAACATTCCAGGAATTACAACCGGTTACCGACTTTTCTAACGCGCTGTATCCGGTTCAGGGCAACCCTAATTTGAAGCCCGAGTTCACTAATAACTTTTCGGTAAGATACAATTCATTTAGCTTTGATACCGGTAACGTGTTGTTTACAAACTTCAGCATCCAATCTATACAAAATGATGTGGTAACCAATACCATTACTTACCCTAAAACATATACTCCAAACCCACAGCTGCAAAACACCATCTTAACGCAGTACCTAAATGCAAACGGTTATTATACCGCAAGCGGTGGATTTGTTTATACCAAACCATGGGATAATCGTAAGTTTTCAATATCGGCTACCGGTACGGTTACTTATGCCAATAATATCGGTTATTTAACCAGTGTCGACTCCACTACTTACAAACAAACTACGGTTGAAAACATATCTAAAAACCTTCAACTTACTCCCGGCTTTAAATTTCGTACAGACTTTACTGATATAATTGATGCTCAGCTTATAAGTACTTATGCCATTAACCGCACCGATAACTCTGTAGATAATGCGCTTACCGAGGGCACATCCAATATCCGTACCTGGACAATGGAGCTTGTGGGCAAAAACTATTTTGGCGACTGGACTTTTAGCTATGATTATACCAAAACAATAAATTACGGCTATGCAGCTTCGGTTGATGCAACAAACCCGAATATATTTAACGTTTATGTTGAGCGTCGGTTCTTAAAACAAAACCGTGCTACAATACGCCTATCAGCATTTGACTTATTTAACCAAAACACTGGTTTTACCGATGTTACATCGGCCAGTTCAAGTACCGAAACCCGCGTAAACAGGCTGGCTCGATATTATTTGGCTACACTTACCATACGCCTGCAAAAGTTTGCCGGCAAAGCGCCTAATCAGGATCCATCTATGCGTAACTTCAGAAGAAACAGCAACGGTGGCTCTGGCGGTGGGCCTGGTGGTGGTGGCCCCGGTGGCGGCTCAGGCGGACCAGGGTTTTAACATCTTGACAAAATAAAAAGCGGCTCAACTAATAGTTGAGCCGCTTTTTATTTTGAAACAAATTCTTTTTTTATTTTACCAGCACGGCTCCTATTATCCGGTCAAGCTCTTCAAGGTCAAACGGCTTTGCCAGGTAACCATCGGCACCCGCGTGGTCTGCCAAAAGCTGGATATCACTATTCGCTGAAAAATAAATAACAGGTATATTTTGTAAGGTGCTTTCTCTCTTTAGTGTTTGCGTCGCAATAATGCCGCCTTCATCAGGTATCCAGTTATCCATCAGGATAACGTCGGGCATAATGTTGCTTACACGCTCAACAATGTTGTTGCAATTTGTAAAGGTGTGTACTTCCCAATCCTGTTCTTCTAATATGTAAACACAGATAGAAAGGATGTCTTCATCATCATCAAATATGATAATCTTTTTGGCAGATGTATTCATTTTACACAAGTAGTATGTGAATTTATAGATAACTTTTATAAGAAACAAATTTCCTAAAAATTACCTACATAACTAATAAGATAACGTACTTGTTTTCTGTAAATTATAGAAATAACACACTTGTGACTTATATCTGTCGTTTTTACGATTATATAACAACATTATTACGGTATGTTGGGGCATTAGTTGGCAATAGCGGCCTTTTTACGTTTACCATTCATGTAAAACACGAGCCCGCCAAAAGCAACAATAAGCACTATCGGAAGAACCAACGTTGTATGCAGCACATCAAACCCGGCCAGGCTTTGTGCATGGGCCAGCTCATTAGCCATTGGCGTACCGGCTGCCGCTTTTTGATAATCACTCAAAGAGATCCCTTTGCTTAGATGTTGTAAGGTATGGTTATCATAAAACCCGCCCATAAAAATGGTGTAAAATGATACCGCCAACATTCCGCCGCCACCCAGTAAGTTTATACCCAATGCACCGGATTGCGGAACATTTTCGGCAACAAAACCAATCATACATGGCCAAAAGAATGCCACTCCCAAGCCAAATACAACCGCCGCGAAAAAGATTGCTTCGCCCTGTAGGGTTACTAAAAGGAAAATCCCAAGGGCAGATAATATCGCAGATATCAATAAAACGCCCTGTGGCGCTAAACGATGAACAATCGGCCCGGCAAAAGCCCGGCAGATTACCTGTATAGTAGCAACAAATGTGAGTATCAACAGGGCATTGTCGGTAACTGTTTTAAACAAAATACCCGTCCATTGATTGGTAAACAGCTCTGTAATGGCTGTTCCAAACATACATACCAACATAAACAGGTAAAGCGGTGAAAGTACACCTTTATACATATCGGCAGTGGTAAAACCAGCAGCCACACGCTCGGTAACCGGGAAATCTAATTTGGAAAACAAATATCCGTAGATAAGCGTTGGAATGAACATCACACCAACCTGTATTTGCCAGTTTAACCCAAGATGATTAAACAATAATACCAGTAGTGATCCTAATACAATGCCTCCCGGAAACCACAAGTGAAAATAATTTAGGCGCGTTGTTTTGTTTTGCGGATACAGGGCAGTAACTAATGGATTACAAGATGCCTCAACAGTTCCATTAGCGATACCGATCAGTAAGGTGGAGAAAAACAAAGTCCAATAACCTTGCGCGAAAATGGTAAGCACAATCCCCAGCAAATGGAAAATGAACGCCATTACCAGTAAACGTTTCATCCCGATCAAATCAACAATAAAACCGCCAATTACAACCGCCAGCGGAAAACCCCAAAATGCGGTAGCCGTTATGGTTGATAGCTCCGACGCATTTAAGTTGAAATCGGTTCCTAGCTGGCCCATTATCCCGGCACGGATACCAAAAGACAGGGACGTTACCAATAAGGATAAACAGCTGGCAACAAATAATTTGTTTGTTTTAATGTTTTGCATGATGGATCAATTTTACGGCTTAAATTATTATTTGGCCATAATTGGCATGCAATATAATTATAGTTAGCACATTATTGTATTATACCTATCAGCATTTTTACGGTGATGCGCAATAAAGTAAAAAAACCTAAGCCGGTATGTGTGCCGAATCTATAGCGGCCGGTTCAACCACTGGCATTTTTTTGGCTTTTAATTTAGCCTTGCGTAAAAATGCTATGTGTATCATGCCTATAATCAAAGCGATCACACCTTCGCCAAGCATAGTATCTTTTGTGCCTATCCATTTGGATACCCATCCGATAACTAAGCCGCCCAATGGCTGCATCCCGAAAAAGGCCATCGCGTAAAAACTGATCACACGGCCACGCATTTTTGCCTCGGCAGTGGTTTGCAAAATCGTGTTGCTTATTGTGATCTGCGACATCATACCAAAACCGGCAAGTGCCGAAAAGAACAAGGCTAAAAAATAATTATTTTCATGTGAGAACAATACCAATCCGGCACCAAACACCAGGGTATTTATAGCGAGAATTTTTTTAAGATTATGCCCCGGGCGGATCGACGCTAAAAATATCGCGCCCGAAAATGCACCCAAACCAATAAAACTATCGATGATACCAAAGGTTGATGCCGTGCCATGAAATACATCCCGTGCGTAAAATGGGATCAGCGTGCTATAAGGCAACACAAACAAACTGATGAACATCAACATAATGATTACGAACATAATTTCGGGCGTGCGTTTAATATATTCAAACCCTTCTTTAAGTTCGCCTAAAGCATCTTTGGTATGGGGTTTACTTACATACTTAGGCAACCGCATCATTAACAACGAAGTGATAACCGCTACAAAACTTAGCGCATTTAATAAAAAACAAGCACCATCACCTATTTTTTCCAGTACGATACCGGCAATCCCCGGCCCTATCAATCGCGAAAGATTAACCATGGATGAATTTAATGCCAGCGCGTTAGGCAAATCGTCTTTATCGTCAATCATTTCGTAAACCAACGACTGCCGGGCGGGTACATCAAAAGCATTAATCACCCCTAACATTACACTTAGCGCCAATATTTCCCAAACCTGGTAATGCTTTAATAATATTAATACCGCCAGCAGCGCCGCCTGTACCAGCGATAAAACTTGCGTGGTTAGCAATACTTTATATTTATTATATCGATCCGAAATTACACCGCCATACAACGAAAATAAAAACGATGGGAACTGGCTTGCGAAAAGCGTAACCCCCAACATCAGGGTAGAGTGCGTTAATGTATAAATAACCCAGCTTACTGCTGTTTTTTGCATCCAGGTACCAATTAATGATACGGATTGCCCGCTAAAATATAACCTGTAGTTCCTGCTTTTAAATGCCCTGAAAGTGCTAATATTCATCCTGTCCCCTCTTATTAATTGTTATTATTCAAAATCTACCAGTTTGGTTAATGGGCCAATCGCGTTTTTAACGGAGTTGTATTCTTCTTCGCTAAATAGTTTTGAAATCGCATCAGCCATCCACTCATCCCGCTCACTTAAAACCTGTAATATTACTTGCTTGCCCGTATCGGTTATCGCTATAATTACTTTGCGTTTATCCGTTTGGGATGCCGTGCGTGTAATTAACCCGTCTTTTAAAAACCGATTTAATATTTGCGACATCGATTGATTAGTGATCTTTTCTGCTGCAGCAAGTTCGCTTGGTAATAAACCATTTTCGCTATGTAGTAACAACGATAAGGTTGACCGCTCTGTAAACGAAAATTGTAAGCCTGTTTTTGACAGCTTTCTTAATTTTTTTGTAAGCCGTGTAACCACGGTACGCAAATCAGATGCAAATTGAATGTCTTTATTAATCATTTTAGTAAATTAAACTAATAAGTTTACCTTACAAAGGTAGTGTTGTTTTATAAACATTACAATGCTCGCTTATCATCTAAATGTTATATAATTTTAAAATGTTTTTAGCTAACACTAATATTTATCTATCTTGAACATCCACGGCAACATAAACTGGATTTTTCTGTTTAATATCGCCGGAAATAAGGCTGCAAAATGAACGCTTCCGAAAATTACGAGCTTTTAATCAGCAAGATCAACGTCTTCATTCGCAAGTATTATTTAAATAATCTTTTGCGGGGATTGATCTTTTTGGGCGCTGGCTTGTTTTCGGCTTATGTGGTTATTACGCTGTGCGAATATTTTGGCAATTTCAATACCGTTTTTCGCACCATCCTTTTTTACACGTTTATCCTGTTGAATTTAGGGTTGATTGTTTGGCTGGTAATCCCATCACTGCTAGCCTGGTTAAAATTGAGCAAAACTTTAAGCCATGATGAAGCCGCCGAAATCATCGGCAAGCATTTCAGCAGCATTAACGATAAGTTGCTGAATACCCTCCAGCTAAAAAAGCAGGTAATTGATGATGAACGCCACCGGGCGCTAATTGAGGCCAGTATCGATCAAAAGATAGAGCTATTAAAACCGGTTAGTTTCCCATCCGCCATCAACATCCGCGAAAACAGTAAATACCTTAAATGGATCATTGCACCTATTGCTATTATTTGTGTGATTGCACTGGCAGCACCATCGGTATTAACCGAAAGCACTAAACGACTTATTAAGCATAACGAATATTTTGCACCGGTTGCGCCTTTTCAATTTGTAGTGCAAAATGTATCACTATCGGTTATTCAGGGTCAGGATTTTAAACTCAATCTTAAATTAACAGGCGATAAGCTACCTGCCGAAGTTTATGTAGAAAGCGCGGGAAACACCTTCAAGTTAAATAAAGAAAACATTAGCCGCTTTAATTACCTGTTTAGCAACCTACAGCAAAATGCCGTTTTTAGGTTAACGGCTAATGGCTTTACATCGGCACCATATGAGATTAAGGTTAATTTACGACCGTCGTTATTGCATTTTGATGTAAGTTTGAGTTACCCTGCTTATCTCCACAAAAAAAATGAAGTTATTGACAATGCCGGTGATTTAACCATACCTGCCGGTACGCTTGTAAAATGGGTATTCCATACACAGAATGCGAATGGCTTATTTTTCTCTCTGGGCGATAAAAATCAATTACTTAATCCCCTAACGACCGACCTTTTTGAACACAGCGAAAAGATTATCAGAAACACAGCATACAAGATTAACCCACTAAACACCCTGGTAAAAAATACAGATTCCGCAAGCTATCGCATCAATGTAATTGCCGATGAGCCGCCAACGATCAGTGTGGCGGAAAAGCCGGATTCGGTAAGTATGAAGGCTATCTATTTTAATGGTCAAATCCAGGATGACCATGGGTTTTCGTCGCTGCAGTTTTTTTATAAGATAGGTGATGAAAAAAATGCGCATATCTTTTCAAAGCCAGTTAAGGCTGATCTGAACCAAACACAATCAAACTTTTTCTATTTCTGGAATTTGCTGGAATTAGGTATAAAACCCGGCGACCATGTTACTTATTATTTTGAAGTTGCTGATAACGACGCGGTAAACGGCCCTAAAAAAGTGCGTTCGCCAAAGCACACACTAAACGTGCCTGATGCTATCGAACTTAATAAACAACTCAACACCGGTACCGAGGCTGTAAAACAAAAAATGCAATCGGCTATAAAACTGGCCGGGCAGGTTGAAAAAGAATCGCAAAAGTTGAATGAGCTTTTGTTGAATAAGACTGACCTATCTTTTGATGAAAAAAAGCAGATAGAAGACCTGATGCAGAAAAAGAAGGACCTGGATGATTTGGTAAAGCAGATTCAGGATGAAAATCATAAAAACGAGTTTAACCGCCAGGAAAACTTGCAACAAGACCCTTCCATAACCGAAAAGCAAAAGGAGATGGAAAAATTGTTTAATAATGTGCTCGATCCAAAAACGCAGCAACTGCTTCAAAATCTGCAACAACTGTTACAACAGGATCAAAAAGATGAAACCCGCCAGGACCTCTCCAAGATGCAATCAGATAACAAATCGCTCAAAAAAGAGTTAGATCGTATGTTAGATCTGTACAAAAAGCTGGCTTTCGACCAAAAGTTAGATCAAAGTGTTAAACAGTTAAACCAATTGTCGCAAGAGCAGCAAAAATTGTCAGACCAAACAAAACAGTCAACAATCGACCCAAAATCAGCACAGCAACAACAGGGAAAGCTGAGCGATAATTTTAAGGATGTAAAAAAATCGTTAGATGAGCTCAATAAAGAGAACGAGCAAAACGATCGTAAAATGGATTTTGAAAACCCGGAGAAAGAAGAAAAAAACATAGACCAGCAAATGCAGCAAAGCAGCGATGAATTGCAAAAAAACAACGGTTCAAAAGCATCCGAATCGCAACAACAGGCCGCGAACGACATGAAAAAGCTGGCCGAAAAAATGCAATCACAAAGTGCAGAAGGCGAGGAGCAACAGAATACTATAGATATACAGCAATTGAGAGCCTTACTTAAAAACTTGGTTAACAGCTCATTCGACCAGGAAAAAGTGATGCAAACATTAAAAACGACTAATACCAGTGATCCGAATTATATAACCCTCGCCCAAAAGCAAAAGGACATAAAAGATAATTTGAAAACGGCAGAAGATAGTTTGTATGCTTTAAGTCGCAGGATACCGCAGATACAGTCGGCCGTTAATAAAGAGATCAGCGGGATAAATGACCATATTGATGTAGCTCTGCAAAATATGGGCGACAGGCAAACGATGCAGGCAAGCAGTAATGAGCAATATGCCATGACGGCCATGAATAATTTGGCACTAATGTTGATCGATGCGCTCGATCAATTGCAAAAAAGCAAAAATGGCTCGGGTAACGGTAAATCTAAACAGCAAACGTTGGGCGAATTAGCCAAGATGCAGCAGCAGTTAAATCAAAATATGCAAAAAGCCCGTGAGCAAATGCAAAAACAGGGCAATAAGGATGGCAATGGTCAAAAACAGGGCGAACAAGGCTCAATAAGCGAACAATTGGCCCGCATGGCTCGCGAACAGCAAATGATACGCGAAACATTGCAGCAAATAAACGCGGAAGATAATAAGGACGGCACCAATAAATTGGGCAACCTTGATAAAATTTCGCAACAAATGGAACAAAACGAGCGCGATCTCGTAAACAAGCATATTACCGACGAGGCATTAAAGCGGCAGGAGCAGATCCAGACCAGGTTGTTAGAAGCAGAAAAGGCTGAACAGCAACGAGATCAGGATCAGAAACGGGAAAGTAATACTGGCAAGGATATGCCTCCGGGATATATTAAAGCGTTGCAGGATTATCAGCAAGTGAAAGCTAAACAAACAGAGCAGATCAAAACTGAATCCCCGGCGCTAAATTTATATTACAAACAAAAAATCAATATTTACTTTGATCAAATCAATGCCAAATAGTATGGAAGAGGCAAATGTTCAGGAAACAAAACTTTACACGTTACAACTACCTTCAAAAGAGGAAAGTATAACGCAGTTAGAGTTATTGATAGAAAATTTATCAGATGCCTACAATATAAGCGAAGATACATTTGCTAATATGATGACTTGCCTTAATGAGGCATTAATTAATGCGATTAAGCACGGTAATAAGTTTTCTCCTGATAAAAAAGTGATTATTAACGCCGAAGTTGATAGCAAACGGATTATATGGACAATAACGGATGAAGGTGATGGTTTTGATTATAACCACCTTGCTGATCCAACCTCGCCTGAAAATTTAGAACTGGAAACTGGTCGTGGTGTGTTTATCATGAAAGCCCTTGCCGATCAATGCATCTTTAATACAGCCGGTAACGAACTTGAACTGCATTTTAAAATATAATGCCTGCTATTAGTTTTTTCGAAGAGGATATCCATTTCAAGCTAAAAAATAAAACACAGGTTAGGCAATGGGTTACCGATACCATTATTGCCGAAGGATTTAAATTAAAAGAACTCAATTATATTTTTTGTTCCGACGCTTACCTGCTACAAATCAACCAGCAATACCTCGATCACGATACCTATACCGATATCGTCACCTTTGATAATTCGGAAGAAGAAGGTAAAATCATCAGCGATATTTTTATTTCTATAGAGCGCACCCGCGAAAACGCTGCAAAGTTTAATGTTTCTGATACCGACGAGCTTCACCGTGTAATTATCCATGGCGCATTACATTTGTTAGGTTATAAGGATAAGTCACCTGCCGACAAGCAAAAAATGACACAAAAAGAGGATTTCTATTTAAGCAGCCGTACTTTTATTAACTAATTTTACCGCTAATAAACTTCTTAATCCCTCATTATCATCATGAAAACATTAGCACTAATCTTTGCTTTGATGTTCGTTACCTCGAGCAGCGAGCTTTACCAATTTAAATTAATCAATATTGACGGCCAAAATTTCTCTTTGGCACAATATAAAGGCAAAAAAATCCTGATCGTTAACACAGCTTCAAAGTGTGGTTACACCCCACAATATGCCGAATTACAAAAATTAGCGGATACTTATAAAGATAAAGTTGTAGTTATAGGTTTCCCTGCTAATAATTTTGCGAATCAAGATCCGGGTACAAATTCAGAAATCAAAACTTTTTGTACAGCGCGTTTTGGTGTAACTTTCCCTTTAAGCCAAAAAGTAAGTGTTAAAGGCGATGACATTGCTCCGCTATTTAAATATTTAACCGAGGCACCAAACCCTGACTTTACAGGCGAAATTAAATGGAACTTTGAAAAATTCTTAGTTGACGAGAATGGTAAATTAATCCACCGTTTCCGTTCACAGGTAACGCCAATGTCACCCGAGCTTACAAAATATTTATAAGCAATTTTAACTCATAAAAAATGCCCCTGGTTTATAGCCCGGGGCATTTTTGTTATTATACCGCTTATATTATTGCTGAGGCTGGCCTGCCGCTTGTTGCGCTTTTTTAATAGAATCCTGCTTAGCCTTTGCTGCTTTTTTCTTTTTGTTAAAGAAGCCTTTTAGCAAAAAGTTGTGTTGTGCCGCGGTCAAATCCTGATTTAAGGTAGCTGATGTTTGATGTACATTGGCAATGGTAGATTTTGCCTGCTTTACTGTAGCATCCAAATCATTAGCCATTCTGTCGTTATTTAATAACCGGCCAAGACTGCCTTTTCCGCTATTTACCTTACCGGTAATTGCAGCTAAATTCTGAATCAGATTTCCGGCATTATCTGCAATACCGGTTAGTTTCGCGATCAGTTTATCCGCATCAAAAGGGGCAACGGTTTCTAACTTGGTTCCGTCCTTAACAATTTGTGTACTGGTAATGCCACCAGGCGAAATAACAATCATTTTATCACCCACCAAACCATCGCTACCAATACTTATTCTGGAGTCGGCCTTTATAAATTTTTGAACGTTATCATTCATTGTCAAATCAACTCTTACAGTAGTATCATTCAAAATGGTAATGGCCGAAACCACCCCCTCGTTTATCCCTGCAAAACGTACGTTGTTACCAACATTCAGCCCATTAACATTTTTAAATGTGCCGTAAAGGTTAAATGTTGAGCTAAACAGGTTTCGTTTATTCCCGATAAAAAACACGATAAGCACAAGCACAATTACACCGACAAAGGTAAACAGGCCTATTTTTATTTTTTGTGATGCGGTAGTTTTCATGATATATCTTTAAAAAATTCTTTTGCTAATTCGTTTGTTGATTTATGAAGTGACTGAAACGTCCCCTCGGCTATATATTTTCCATCGTTCATGATCACTACCCTATCCGAAGTAATGCGTGCGCATTCCATATCATGAGTGATGATAATTGATGTTGTTTTATACTTCTTCTGCATATTCAGGATCAGTTCGCTTATCTCGCGCGAGGTAATGGGGTCTAACCCGGTTGTAGGCTCATCATAAAGCATAATTTCAGGCTTTATAATCAACGTTCGCGCCAAACCTATACGTTTGCGCATCCCGCCTGAAAGATCGGACGGAAGCTTGTCTATCGCGTCAGGAAGCCCTACACCTTCCAGCACTTCATTAATGCGCTCATCAATATCATGTTGATCTTTTAATTTCAATATCCTTGTTAGCGGAAATTCCAGATTTTCTCGTACCGTCATCGAATCAAATAAAGCTCCGCCTTGGAAAAGGAAACCTATTTTCATTCGCAGCCGCTTCAACTCTTCCTCATTCATATTGGTAACCTCGTCACCAAAAACTTTTATCGATCCCGAATCAGGAGTAAGTAAACCAACCAGGCATTGTATGGTAACAGACTTCCCCTGTCCGGATTTTCCCATCACAACAAGGTTTTCGCCACGATGAACTTCCAGGTTGATATCCTTAAGTACATCCTTTTTACCAAAAGATTTTTTGAGATGTTTAATGCTGATCACCACCTCGCCTTTTGATTTTTCAGGCGTTTTTTTCTGTTCTTTTACCTTTTCCATACTATCTGTAATATAAAATACTGGTAATTTGAACAGCAATGGCATCAATTACAAAAATCCAAAGTGATGCAGTTACTACAGCTGAATTGGCCGCTATACCCACACTCTCGGTTCCTTTATTTGAATTAAAACCTTTATAACATCCTACAAAACCAATGGCGAAACCAAAGAATATGGTTTTAATAAATGCGGGTAAAAAATCAGAATAATCTATAGACGCTACTATTTTATTAAAGTATAGTGTCCAGCTAACACTATCGGTGATATTTAAAGCGATAAAGCCTCCTACCAATCCAATCACGTCGCCAATGATAGTTAATAACGGAACCATAAGGGTAACCGCAATTATTCGCGTAACAACCAGGTATTGCAACGGGTTAGCACCAGAAACCTCCATGGCATCTATTTGCTCAGTTACCTTCATGCTACCCAATTCGGCACCAATACCTGATGCTATTTTACCAGCACATATTAATGCAGTAATTACAGGCCCTATCTCGCGAATTAATGAAACGGATAATGTTTTAGGCAGCATTCCTTCCTGGCCAAATGATGCCAGGTTAGGACGTAATTGCAAAATTAAAACGGCTCCCATAATAAACGCGGTTATACCAACTAACATCATCGACCGGTATCCGATCTCATAACATTGCCGCACAAATTCCGACCATTCAAAACCGCCTTTAAATATATTCCTGAAAAACCTGGCAAAGAAGATGCACTGGTCGCCAATTTCGGCAAACCATTTTCTCCAACCGGTAAGTTCTATTTCTTGCTCAGCCATAAAGTGTTTATTTATTGAGTGTTACAACAAATAATTGATTATTTGTTTTTTAAACG
>Ga0302222_10000956_pt1 | contig 15289 bp, 10 predicted proteins | sample II_Palsa_E2_2_FD_194570 | JGI IMG/M metagenome (GOLD analysis project Ga0302222, IMG submission 194570) | Peat permafrost microbial communities from Stordalen Mire near Abisko, Sweden - II_Palsa_E2_2 | ecosystem: Environmental > Terrestrial > Soil > Palsa > Peat permafrost | place: Sweden... | reverse complement strand
TGGATTTGAACCAACGACCTCCGGGTTATGAGCCCGACGAGCTACCAGGCTGCTCCACCCCGCGAAACCATGATAGCGGGTTCGCGCCATGCGGTCAAATGCAACCGAACGTTGCCAACGAATTTTATTTGCGCGGACGGGCTGAGTGCTCCCGCTATTCCGCGATCTTCCCGCGCAAAACAATGATGGACGCTTTAGGCAGCGAGAACTCCACGTCCGCTCCGCCGTTGAGAGTGGTCTTCGCGGGCGGGCCGTCCGGATCGGCGTGCGTGGTTTTCGCGCCCGCAGGCCATTGATATTCTGCCGAACCGAAGGTGATGCGGTCCACCGGCCCGCTGAAGTGGCGTGTACGTTTCGTTTCTGCGTCGGAGAAAACGACATTCACTTCGTGGTCGTTGTCATGGTCCTTGTTGATCAACATTACGGACCACTGGCCGTCGGGGCGTTCGACGGCGTAGGCGGTGACCAATATGTTGCCGGCCTCATCGGTGACGTCGCTCGCCACTTTGAAGAGGCGGTGCGGCGCGTCGATTGGCTGCACCCACTCTTTGGTGATCACTTGGGCCGCGATGTATTGGGGCGGATAGTTCGTGACCTGATAATTTTTATCCAGGGCCAGGAATTGCCCGCGGCCGCCGGGAGTGGGCATGTAATGAAAATAAAAAGTGCCGCTCGCGCCCTGCGTCATCATGGCGCCCACGTAGTCCGCGAGCCACAGCGCGCTCTTTACGTCTCGCGGCCCGCCGCCTCCTCCCATATTTCCTTCGGTCATGAAAAACGGCAGATTCGGCGGCAGGCCGTTATCCCTCCACGCTTGCACCACGGTGCTCACAAAGCCGGGTTCGAGGTAGAGATCGTTCCAGGAGGCCGTGTCGCCCTTCTCCATGAACGGATAATGCTCGAACGAAAAGAAAGTAAAATCGTTCAACCGATCGTGCGCTCTCAGGTAATCGAGAAACCGCGCGAGCCAGGAAACTCGTCCCATCGCATCCGGCCATACCTCCACGTCGCCAAAGGTTCCTTCAAACGCCGGGCCGCCAAGCTTTGCTTCCGGCACGAGTTTGTGAATCGCGGTGGCAAACTGAATGTAGAGAGCGGCGTAATCTTCGGGCAGCATGTGCTGGCCGTCCGCTTCTTCGCCCATCTCGATCCACGAAATCGGGTAGCGGCGCTTGTACAAATACGCGATCTCCGCCGCGGCATTCTCCGGCGTTTCGTAAATCATGGCGATGGGCACCATGGTGGGCAATCCCCGCGTGATTCCACTGGTAAAAAACAGGTCGAAACCAATCTGGTCACCGCGCCCGTAATCGAGATCCGTTTCCGCGTGCCAGGGATCCACGGACGAAGGCCAGGTGACCGTCTGACGCCGGTTCGGCGAGTGTTGCACTACGTCATTGAAGCTACCGGACGCCGAAAGCGTCCCCACGTACAGTTCGTTGATGGCATAGCCCACGCAATTCCGCTTGTCGCCGGATCCATGCGTGTCGCAGGTGTTCGACGATTGCGTCATCCAGATGCGCAGGTACCGCGCGGAAATTGTCCGGCTCGCGAGCTTCAGCGTCTCCACGCCGCCGCTGCCTTCGGTGACGTAGCCCTTCGGAAAAGTCTGCCAGGTTCCGGCGAGCGTTCCGTCATAGAACGGCTCCAGCACGCCGGTCCAATATTGCACCGCGTAACGCCGCGCGTAAGGGTTGGCCCAGGCGATTCGAATCGCGTCCACGTTCACCTTGGCTCCCAGATCAATCATCACCCACTGCGGATGCAGCGAATCCTCTTCTCCCGTGAATTCTTTAGTCAGGTAGGGATTGCTCTTCCAGTACGAGTTCACGTCGCCGTCGGTTAGCCGCGACCAGCCGTTGCCGTCTCCTCGGCTAAATCCACGATGCGGAAGCGGGTAGGCGTATGAATGGCGTATCATTTCGCCGGGCTCGGCGCTGCCCGCGAAGTAGCCTTCTTTCTTTTCCTCGTTGCTCCATTTCCCCGCGGCATTCCAGTGCCAGGCCTCGACCATGAGTTCGGTGTTCTGCCGGTAGGTCACCGTCTGCCATCCTGCGCCCAGAATTTCTTTCAGCACCGGATCGCTCAAGAGCATGTCCGTATTCCTATCGACCTGCTCCTTCGTCAGGCGCGTTTCTTCGGCTCCCGGCGCGCCCTCTCCTGCGCGCAGCCGATCAATCGCTCCGCCCAGAGCATGGGGTGGACTGAAGGTGTTCACCACGTGAGATTGTGACGCATCGACGACGATGTTTTGTGCCACGGCGGCATCCGCCGGCGCGAGTACCATGGCAGCCATTCCCAATCCGCGCATCCATCGCTTGATTCCCTTCGTGCCCATGCTCTCTCCCTTCTTTGAATCCACAGCCTTTGCGCAAGAATGCCGCAGCAGCATACAGCAATTCGGACGCTTCGATGCAAATAGCGGTTAACGGAAAAGTGGAAATCGCGAGAAGGAAAATGACCAGCTCGTACTATTCGGCGAAAAGAGCGTCGTTGCCGATCCAAATCTGCGCCAGGGATCTGAGGTTCTTCTTATAGGTGCGCGAGACGGTGTATTCCTTGCCGCCTCTCGTACGCGCCAGGTATTCTCCGGTGGTGTACGGCTGAATTTCCTGCACCCAGGAAGCGTTCAGCAGCACGGAACGATGAATGCGGATGAACCCGTAGGGCAGCAGTTTTTCGGCCACGTCCGAGATGGATCCGCGCAGCAAATACGACCGCGCCGTTTGCACCAGCAGCACGTAGTTGCCCTGCGCCTCCGCTGAAATCACTTCCGCGGGATCAATGAAGATGATTCGCCCTTCCATTTTGATCGCTATTTTCGAAGGTTTTGCGGCGGGAGTCCTCAGCTGCGTCGCCACTTCCAGCAAACTCGCCGCCTGCTCTTCGACGGTTTTGTCAGCTGCTCCGAGCACCCGCGCGTCATCCGAATGAGTAAGCGAAGCCTTTTCATGCATGGGCATCACGCTCCCTGGGCCACGCGTCCGCCAGAAGCAAGGCCGCCCCGCTGAAAGCGATGGTATCGGCAAAATAGTTCAGCCCGTCATCCACGCTCGAGAGATTCGCGGCGAGAATGGGTCCATAAACAAACAGCACTTGAAGCAGAATTATGATTCCCAGACATATCGCCGCCAAGCGCGTGTTCTTGTTCGCCACAAGGAAGGCTCCGGCGGCGAAAATCACCGCGCCTCCGGCATAGGCCCAGAACAAGCGTCCCGGAATCCACTCGGGCGTAAGCCTGTCGAGCGGAATTCCCGGCACGTAATAAGGATGAAGGAAATGTTCGACGCCGAAGAAGAGCGCCGCGATGCCGATGAAAAAGCGCCCGATCGTCACGAGCGCTGGCACTCCCTGCCCAGGCCGCGTCTTCATTTGCGCTCCGGCAAGAGCGAAAGCGCCTCCGCTGAACGAGAGGTCCCGCAGCCCAATGGCCCAGGCAAATCGATCGGCGGGGCCGGCCAGTATCCCGGGGATATGCATCAAGACCACGAACAAGAAGAGCATGATCCCCAGAAGCGTAGCCGCCAATTTTGAGTACCTCTTTACGATGATGCTCAGCGCCGCAGCAAACAGTGCGACGCCCACCAGATAGACCCAAAAGAGGTGCGCGGGAATCCAGCGGGGCACCAGGGGCGCAATGCTCTGGGCGAAAACGAAATGGTCCGCGCCGAAGACCGCCATCGGAACGGCGAAAAACAAACGGCCGAACGGCAAGACCTTGTCCAAACCCTGTGCCTGCCGCACCTCCGGCACGATTATGAGCAGTCCAATGGCCAGAAAGACGACCGCCGTTACATTGGGCCAAAGGACTGTCGTTGGAACGGCATAAGCGGTTAGCACCGGGAGTTCGCCGCCGAATTGTAGGAAATCATATATAGTCCACCATATGAAATTCAGAACGGCGTAGTTCCGCGTCCATGCTCCCTTAATCTCTCGCGGAAAGTGGTCGGCTGCAATAACCACTTGCAGCCAGCTCGTTATGACCACTATGATGGGGGAATGAAGAAGGCAGCCAGCGGATTTTCTCCTCTCATTTCCGTCGATCGCACGGCCGCCAAGCCCCTCTACCTGCAGGTTTACGACGCCTTCCGCGCCGCCATCGTCGGGCGCAACCTGCGTGCCGGCGAACGCATTCCCTCCACGCGAGCGCTGGCCTCGGACCTGAGCATCTCGCGAATCCCGGTCCTGAACGCCTATGCCCAGTTGCTCGCCGAAGGCTACTTCACCAGCCGCAGCGGCTCAGGAACGTTCGTGTCCAGTTCCCTGCCGGGCATGGTGGGGCCAGCCGAACAACGCAGCGCCCGGCCCGTGCGTGTGCGGCCAAGGCTTCGCACCGTCTCACAACGATGTTCGCTGATCCCGCACTACGACCGGCCCGCCTGGGTGACCGGGACGGGCGCCTTCAGCCTGAGCCAAACGGCTGTAGACGCCTTTCCATTTCACGTGTGGTCCAAGCTCGTCACGCGCTATGGCAAAAATCTTCGGCTCCGGGCCGTTCAGTACGGCGATCCCATGGGTTTGCGAGAATTGCGCGAAGCGATCGGGGCCTACCTCCGAGCGGCGCGTTCCGTGCGCTGCGAATGGCGCCAGATCATGATTGTCAGCGGGTCGCAACAAGCACTGGATATTTCGGCCCGCGTACTACTCGACGCCGGAAGTCCAGTCTGGGTGGAGGAACCAGGATACTGGCTGGCGAAGAACATGTTGAGCGCGGCTGGATGCCGACTCATCCCCGTTCCGGTCGACGAAGATGGGTTGGATGTCGCTGCGGGGATCAAGCGATGCCGCAAAGCTCGCGCCGCCTACGTTGCGCCGTCTCACCAATACCCACTCGGAGCGACCATGAGCGCTTCCCGCCGTCTTCAATTGCTCGAGTGGGCCGAGAGCGCGGGATCCTGGGTAGTCGAAGACGATTACGACAGCGAATATCGTTACGACAGCAAGCCCATCGCGTCGCTGCAGGGCCTGGACCATGCTTCCCGCGTGATTTACATCGGCACGTTCAGCAAGGTCCTGTTTCCGTCGCTGCGAGTGGGTTACATCGTGATTCCCGCGGACCTCGTGGAGCACTTTCTTTCCATTCGCCAGGCTCTGGACGTGAGCCCGGCTCACATGCCTCAAGCCGTGCTGGCCGATTTCATCAATGAGGGCCACTTCTCGCGCCACATCCGCAGAATGCGGCTGGCCTATGCCGAGCGGCGGGAGATTCTTGTCGACAGCATCAGTAAAGAATTCGGCTCGCTGCTGCAGCTGCGCGGTGCGCAAGCCGGCTTGCATCTGACGGTGACGCTGCCGAAAGGATACCGTGACCGCGCGATAGCCGCGCGCGCCGCCCGCCAGAACCTGTGGCTCTGGCCGCTCTCGCCCGCCTATCTCGGCGCTTCTCCGCGCCAGGGATTTGTACTGGGCTTCGGCGGCGTGACCCCTGCGGAAATACCGGACGCCGTGCGGCGTCTTCGCGAAGTGGTGGCCGCGCGGGAAGTGAGCTAATCTACACTTTTTCGGGTATTGTATCTTCGCTCCTGCGAGGCAAAGATGCCCAAGCGTACTAGGAAACCAGCGCGGGGACGTCCGATGTCGAAAAATACTCCTGCCCGAAAAGCAGCGGCGGTTCGCCAGTCAACCTCTTCCTCCGCCGGCCCCATTCCATTGCGTCCGTTCGGGAAGCATTCCGATGTGCGCATCTCCGCTTTGGGCATGGGCGGCCATCATCTGGGCGACGCGAAAGACGAGAAAACCGCCATAGCCCTGGTTCGAGAGGCGGTGGACGGCGGAGTCACATTTTTCGACAACTGCTGGGAATACCACCGCGGAAAAAGCGAAGCGTGGATGGGCAAGGGTTTGAAAGGCGTGCGCGATAAGATTTTTCTGATGACCAAAGTGTGCACGCACGGTCGGGACGCTTCCCTGGCCCTGCAGATGCTCGAACAATCTCTCAAAAGGCTGCAAACCGATCATCTGGATCTGTGGCAAATCCATGGCGTTGTGTTTGAAAACGATCCCGAGCTTTTCATCCGTCCGGGCGGCGCCGCCGAAGCCATGCACAAAGCGCAACAGCAAGGCAAAGTTCGTTTCCTCGGCTTCACCGGCCACAAAGATCCGCGAGTGCATTTGAGCATGCTGCAAACCGGCTTTCCTTTCGACGCCGTCCAGATGCCCTTGAACGCATTTGACGCCACGTTCCACAGTTTTCAGGCCGAGGTGCTGCCGGAGTTGAACCGCCGGGGAATTGCGGCACTGGGCATGAAGCCCATGAGCGGCCACGGCGAGCCCATACAAGACGGCGCCGTGACCGCGGAAGAAGCCCTGCGCTACGCCATGAGCTTGCCGGTGACCACGACCATTACGGGAATGGAGCGTCCCGAAATTTTGCGCCAAAATCTTCGCGTCGCGCAGAATTTTCAGCCCATGCCGCCTGGAGAGATGCGTGCGCTTGAGGAGCGCGTGAAGCCGGTGGCTGCCGACGGGCATTTTGAGCTGTACAAGGTCTCGCTCAAATTTGATAACCCGGAAGCGCGCCTGGCCCATAACTTTCCTCTCGATATGGAATCGCCCGAAGTGAAAGAGATAGTCTATGCGACCCAAAACACGGGCCGCCCGTATCCGGAAATTCCGAAATAACCAGCGAGCGATTCGTACCGTGAGGCTGTTATGCCAGACGATGCCCAGGAGCAATTCACGCGAAGAGACTTTGTGAAAGGAGTCGCCGCGTTCACCGCGACCGCGGTAACGCATGCGCGCATAGCCATGGCCACCGGAGAAAACGCACGCAAGCAGGAGGGTGGCGCTGCGTCACCCGGCGGGCAAATTCCGCAGCGGCCACTCGGTAAGACCGGAGCGCGAGTTTCTGCAATCGGCGTGGGCGGCTATCATTTGGGATCCACGCAGGATCAGCAGGAGGCGAGCGAGATTGTCGCCAGAGCGCTCGACGCCGGCATCAATTTTTTTGACAACGCCTGGGATTATCACGACGGCCTGAGCGAAGAGCGATTGGGAGTGGCGCTAAAGGGCAAACGAGATAAAGCTTTCTTAATGACCAAGGTCTGCACGCATGGACGAGGAAAGGATATCGCCATGCAAATGCTCGAACAGTCCTTGCGGCGTTTGCAGACCGACCATTTGGATCTCTGGCAGATTCATGAAGTGATTTATTACAACGACCCGGATTTAATCTTCCGTCCGGGCGGCGCTGCCGAAGCATTGCTCGAAGCCAAAAAACAAGGCAAGGTCCGCTTCGTCGGATTTACGGGACACAAAGATCCCTCGATTCATCTGCGCATGCTGGCGCAGGATTTTCCGTTTGACACCGTGCAGATGCCCCTCAATCCGTTTGACGCCACCTTCCGCAGTTTTGAAACCCAAGTCATGCCCCAGGCCAACCGACGCGGAATCGCCGTGCTGGGAATGAAGAGCCTGGGCGGCTCGGGCGAGATGATTACGCACGGCGCCATCACCGCGCCTGAAGGTTTGCGCTACGCCATGAGCTTGCCGGTGGCGACCACCATCAGCGGAATGGATTCCATCGAAGTGCTGGAGCAGAACCTCGAAGTCGCCCGCGGATTTCAGCCCATGTCGGACGTGGAAATGCAGGCGCTGCGCGATCGCGTCAAAGTCTTCGCCGCCGATGGCCGCTACGAACTCTTCAAAACTACGAAGAAGTACGATGGGGACGTCGGACGAGAGCAGCACCACTTTCCCACTTCCCAGAAACTTCCGGCGTAACGCGGTACTCTCGAGCAAACTTGGCTTTCGTTTCGGAAGCTTCCACAAAACAGCTTGTCAACATTCCTGGTCCGTGTTCCTATGGCCCGGCGTGGGCACGCGCATGCAGGAGGCGAAACGATGAGCAAGGAAAATAGCGCAACGCGGCGCCAGATCATCTCGAGCATGGCCATCGCGCTGGGCGGCCTTGCCGCCGGTTCGCAGGCATTCGCCACAGTTCGGCAGCAGGCCGCGAAACAAAATCCGAGCGCCGACGCGAACAAGACGCGTACGTCCATTCACGAAGAAGTGGATTACAAAGCCGCTCCCCAGCGCATCTACGAAGTGCTCCTCGATCAAAAAAAGTTCGCAGCCTGCACCGGTTTGCCGGCCGAGATCGATCCCAGCCCGGGCGGAGCCTTTTCCATGTTCGGTGGTCAGATCGTCGGACGCAACGTGGAACTAATCCCCAATCAGCGCGTGGTGCAGGCCTGGCGCCCCACACATTGGGACCCGGGCATTTACTCCATCGTGAAATTTGAGCTGAAAGCGCAGGGTTCCGATACCACGCTGGTTCTGGACCACACCGGCTTCCCGGAAGGCGAGTTCGACGCCCTCAATTGGGGATGGCACAACCATTATTTCGAACCGCTGAAGAAATATCTCGCTTAGCCGCCGCGCGACTCCTTACAACGTGAGCGGAGTTTCGTGAGGAATTTCGTGCAAGGCGTTGTGATTGACGGAGAGCACCCACCCGCCTTCCTTTTGGTCCACCACGATGACAGATCCCAGCGGCGGCCCGCCGCTCACCGGAATTTGCGTCCAATCCCCGCCCAGGATGATTGTGGGACACGCCAGAAGATTCCTGACGTGCGTCACTGCAACGATGCACTTTGACGATTTCTCCGCCAGATCCATCAGCGACCACAATAGCTGCGAGAATCGAACGTAGAATTCGCGGAACGATTCTCCGCCGGGGGCGGGCATCAGCGGATCATCATACAGGCGGTCGAGAAGTGGCAGAGCATCCTGCACCGCTTCGCCGCCGAGCCGGCCCAGATTCCAGGGTCGCAAATCTCGCGTAGCCACAAGTGCGGCTTTCGTGGCGTTTCGTATGGCTTCCGCAGTCTGTTTGGCGCGCAAGAGGTCAGACGTATAGATGCTTTCGACAGGAAATTGTGCAATGCGCTGCGCGGTAGTGATCGCTTCGGCAAACCCCTGATCATCGAGCGGGACGTCCACCCAGCCGCGCAGCCGCCAGTGGGGTGCGGGAGTGTTCATGATCGTGTGGCAATGCCGCACTAGGATTAATTTGCCCATGCCGATGACCCTTTCCCCCCACGAAACGGCGCGCCAACGGGACGACCGCTAATCCAAGTAAGTCTAGCGACTTACTCGCCTTTTGCCCTGCACGTGTCATGCCCGGCGTCCTAAAATCTGTGCTCCATCCATCCGCGAAAGTTAAATAACTGACAAATAATGAGTTAAGCGTGGCCCGGCGCAGCTAAACTCGGCATTGCGCCAAACTCCCGACCGTACGGTGCCGTCTGTATGCAACAACTTGCATGGAGATGGAAATATTCCTCTCAAGTATTACAGAAATCGGAAGGCCAAGCGTCCGTGGATGCCGTCAGCCAAGCCATTTGTTGACGTAAACTCAACGCCAACGTAGACTTCGGCATCCAACATCTAGGCGCGCGTCGAGCGGAACACGCGGAATTCGCCGCCACCGACGCAACAGGGTGTCAAATGAAGGCTCCGGGTATCACGATCTCAGCCAATTCGGCGACCGTGCGCCTTTTGGTCCTGCTCAGTTGTGCGGCCGCCGGACTTGCCGCGCCTTGTCGCGCGCAATCTCCGCCAACCCCCGGGCCACCAGCGCAATCCACTCAGCCAACCTCGCCTCAAGCCCCCGCGCCCAATGCGGACTCCGCCCAATCCCCTGCCCCTGCGGCGGCGGCGCCCGAAATGAACACGCGAACCTCTCAGGTGCCGTTCGAATCGCGCGTAAACCTGGTGCCCATTCGCGTGGTGGTCCACGATGCCAGCGGCCATGCCGTGACCAACTTGAATCGCGAAGATTTTCAGGTGTTTCAGGACAAAAAACTGCAGCTGATATCGCATTTTGCCGTCGTGACGCCGACGTCTGCCGGACAACAAGTAGTGCGAGGCGAGCCCGCTGAGCCGGATGCGGCCGCGCCAACCGCGGACGCTCCAAAATCTCTGGCCCTGCCGTCGCGTTTCGTCGCGCTGTTGTTTGATGACGCCCACCTGGACCTGAACGACATGGTCCGCGCGCGCGTCGCGGCCATACGTTATCTGGACTCGTCCTTCGAGCCGAACGAACGCGTCGCCATCTTGACTACCTCCGGGCAAACACAGGTAGATTTCACCGACGATCGCGCCAAGATTCATTCGATTCTCATGCAGCTCCTGCCCCGCCCCGTGGGCACCTTCGATCCCTCGGGAACCAGCCAGTGCCCGCCCATGGATTATTACGAAGCAGACCTGATCCAGAACAAAAACGACAGCCAAGCAATCGCGGTCGCCACGCAGGACGCACTCGCGTGCAGCGCAGGCGGAGGCGGAGGCAGCGGGAGCAGCGCGGGCGGCCGGGGTAGCGGGACCAGTGTGGGTAGCGGGAGTAACGCCGCTTCGATCGCGGCGGCGTCCCTCGCGACCACCACTGCCTTTCAGGTTTTGATGGCAGGCGATTTAAACACGCAATACGCCATCCAACGCCTGGAGGAAATCATTCGCCGGCTTTCCGCTCTTCCCGGCCAGCGCACCATCGTGCTGGTCTCTCCGGGTTTCCTGACGCCCACACAGGATTACGATCTGTCGGTCGTGATCGACAAGGCCACGCGCGCGAACGTTTACATCAACACACTCGATGCGCGCGGCCTCTACACCATCGATCCGCTGGGCGATATCTCCCAGCCCGTCCCGGCCTCGGGCAGCGCTGCGTCGGCGGGGATACGCCAAACCTACACGGTCGAAGCGCAAGCCCGCCAATCGGATGTGCTCTCAGAACTTTCCGACGCCACCGGCGGCTTCTATTTCCGTAACAACAACGACCTCGACGCCGGATTCCGCATCACCGCGGCGGCGCCGGAGGTTTCCTACCTGCTTGCCTTCACGCCGCAAGGGTTGAAATACGACGGCCAGTTTCATTCCTTGAAAGTGAAATTATCGACGCCGCAAAAATACACCATCCAGGCGCGCCGCGGATTTTTTGCGCCCAAGCATAGCCAGACTCCCGAGGACGCGGCCAAAGAAGACATCGAAGAAGCCGTCTTTTCGCAGGAGGAGCAGCAGGGCCTGCCCATCGAGCTCCATTTGCAGTATTACAAGAGCGATGCGATAAACGCGAAGCTTGCGGTGTTGACGCACTTGGATGTGGCGCATGTGCGCTTCGAAAAAGCCGACGGCCGCAACCGCGATGACCTTACCATTGTCGCCGCGCTCTTCGACCGCAACGGAAACTTCATCACCGGAAACGAAAAGACCGTGGAGCTGCGCCTGAAAGACGCTACTCTCGAGCGGCTGGCGCAAACCGGAGTGACCGTAAAGACCAGCTTCGACGTAAAACCCGGCGGCTACATCGTCCGGCTGGTCGTGCGCGATTCCAAGGCTGCCGTTCTCTCGGCCAAGAACGGCGTGGTCGAGATTCCATAAATTCGCTGTTCGGTAAAAGTATTCGGGTAATAATATTCGGCATTAAGATTCGGTGTTAAGGACGGTGCCCTATGATTTCTCGCCGCGTGGCATTCCTTTTGGCGCTTCTCGCTGTCTTTCTCGTCGCGGGCGGATTCGGGCGTCGCGTCGCCGCCTCGCTGGGCATCGCGCCACAGCAATCCGCGCAGCAGTCCGGGCAATCAGCGCAACAGCCTTCGCCGCCCGCGGCCCCTCCACAGGCCCAAAGCCAGACAACCGCGCCGCCCATCAAGGCCGAATCGCGCGAAGTTCGCGTGGACGTGATCGTCACGGACAAAAAGGGCAAGTACGTCCACGACCTGAAAGCCTCGGATTTCCACGTCTTTGAGGACAACAAAGAGCAACAGGTGAACGCCTTCGCTTTCGGCAACGATCCGCAAGCGCCGCCGGAGACGCAACGCCATTACATGGTTCTGTTCTTTGATAACTCTTCCATGGACTTGGGCGATCAACCTCGAGCACGCGCCGCCGCGGGACAATTCATCGACGCCAACGCCGGCCCCGGCCGCGTGATGGCAGTGGTGAATTTCGGCGGTAGCCTGCAAATCGTGCAGAACTTCACCGCCGACGCCGACCGCTTGAAGAAAGCCGTCGCGGGGATCTCGGGATCATCCGTCTCGCCGAATGCGACCGCTTCCAACGACAGCACGCTGCAATCGCAGGCAGCCGGCAACCTCAGCCTCGGCAATGCCGAGGGCGATTTCGGAGCCTACACGTTGCTGCTTTCCATTCGCAGCTTGGCCAAGGGTCTCGCGTCCGTGCCCGGCAGAAAGAGTCTCGTGCTTTTCACCGCCGGCTTCGCGCTGAGTCCCGAAAGATTTTCGGAGTTGACCGCCACGATTGACGCCTGCAACAAAGCCAACGTGGCGGTCTATCCGCTCGACGTGCGCGGTCTGGTCTCGGCGGTCTCGCAGCTCCGCGACGGAAATTCGGGCGGCCGCTCGAGCTGGGCTTCGCAACATTCACAAGTGTCTGCATCGAGCCCCGGCTATCATCTAGCTTCTTTCCGCGTCACTTCCGGCATCGGAATGGCCTATTTCCAGCATAGTGGCGGCGGGGGCGGCGGAGGAGGGGGCGGCCACGGCGGTGGTGGGGGTGGCGGCGGAGGTGGAGGCGGCGGTGGAGGTCACGGCGGTGGGGGCGGTGGCGGCACCGGCGGAGGCGGCCACACCGGAGGCAATCCCGGTGCGGGCAACAACGCCTACAACAACCAACTTTACAATCAATCGCGCAACATCGTTCCTCCGTTCCCGCAGACCGCGAGCACCAATCAGCAGGTAATGTACATGCTCGCGTCGGGAACCGGCGGCTTCCCCATCCTGAATACCAACGACCTGCTTTCCGGTCTGCAAAAGATCGCGAGCGAACAGGACGAATACTATCTGCTCGGCTACGTTCCGCCGAGTTCGTCCGACGGCAGTTGCCACACGCTGAAGGTGAAGGTCGAAGTAAGCGGGACCAACGTGCGCGCGCGCAGCGGCTACTGCAACGTGAAGGACACCGACCTCCTGGCCGGCAAGCCCATCGAGAAAGAACTCGAAACTCGTTCGAGCGCTTCCGTTCCCGTCGCAACGGAAGGGTCTATGCAGGCGCCCTTCTTCTACACCTCGGCCAACGAAGCCCGCATCAATCTGGCCATGGAGATTCCTTCCGCGTCCATCGAATTTTCCCGGAGCAAGGGAAAATATCACGCGGACGTCAATATTCTCGGCATCGCCTACCGGCCGGATGGTTCGGTAGCCTCGCGCTTCAGCGACGAGCTCAACATGGATTTCGAAAAAGAGGAATGGGAGAAGTTCACGCAATCGCCCATGCACTACGAAAATCAATTCGAGATCGCGCCCGGACAATACCGGCTGGCCGTGGTCCTTTCCGGCGGCGGCCAGAAATTCGGAAAATACGAAGCGCCTCTCGTGATTGATCCCTACGACGGAAAAACCTTCAGCCTGAGCGGCGTGGCCATGAGCGACCAATTGCAGAAGGTTGCGGATTCCGGCAATACGCTCGACGCCGAATTGCTCGCCGACCGCACGCCGCTGCTGGTGAAGGGCATGCAGCTCACTCCATCCGGGAGCAATCGTTTCAAGAAAACGGACAAGGTATTTCTCTACGCGCAAATCTACGCCCCGCGGCAGGCCGACCCCAATCCTCCGGGCCTTCGCGCCGTTTACAACGTCGTAGACCCCAAGACCGGCAAGTCCATTTTTTCCTCCGGCGCTGTGGACGTGGCGGGTTACGTGCAAAAAGGTAATTCCGTCGTGCCCCTTGGCTTGAAGGTTCCCTTCGATAATTTGCCGCCCGGCCAGTATCGCGTTGACATGCAGGCGGGCGAAGTCGGAGGCACCGTCTCAAGAGTGCGCTCCGTCACCTTCACCCTGGAGTAGGGGCACGGCACGCCGTGCCCGGTGCGGCATCACGCCGGGCGAAGTCGGAGGCACCGTCTCCAGTGTGCGCTCGGCCACCTTCACACTGGAGTAGGGGCACGGCATGCCGTGCCCGCTGCGGCACCACGCCCATCGCTCATTCGTCCGCGATCGTGCCGGGCTTTCCTCGCGCGGAACGCTTTTCTTCGCGCCTACTCCGCCCAATCGAACGAACGAGCCACCGCCTTCTTCCAGAATCTATAAATCTTCTCTCGAGTGGCGCCGTCCATTCTTGGATTCCAGGTGTGATCCACGGCCCAATTGGCACGCAACTCGGCAATGTCCTTGAAGTAGCCCACCGCGAGCCCCGCGGCATAGCAAGCTCCGAGCGCCGTGGTCTCCTTTTCCGCCGGACGCACCACCGGCCGGTCGAGTATGTCCGATTGGAATTGCATCAGAAGCTCGTTCATGATCATGCCGCCATCCACGCGCAGCACATCCAGCTCGATTTTGGAATCCTTCTCCATCGCTTCCACCACTTCGCGAACCTGCAGCGCGGCCGCTTCGAGCACCGCCCGCGCCAGGTGCCCTTTGTTCGCGTAACGCGTCAGCCCGGCGATCACTCCGCGCGCGTTGGCCTTCCAATAGGGCGCGTACAGTCCGGAAAATGCCGGGACGAAATAAACTCCGCCGTTGTCGTTGACCCTTCGCGCCAGATCTTCGATGTCCGAGCTTTTCTCAATCAGGCCGAGATTGTCGCGCATCCACTGCACCAGCGCGCCGGTGATCGCGACGCTGCCCTCTAGCGCGTAGGTTGCCGGGGCTTCGCCGAGTTTGTAAGCGACCGTGGTGAGCAAGCCAAAATCGGAGCGCACCGGCTTTTCCCCCGTGTTCATCAGCAGGAAGCATCCTGTGCCGTAGGTGTTCTTGGCCTCGCCCTTTTCGAAACACGCCTGGCCCACCAAAGCGGCCTGCTGGTCGCCCAGAATTCCGGCGATGGGGACTCCTTCGATGGGCGCGAGCCGCGCTTCGCCGTAAATTTCGCTGCTCGAACGAATCTGCGGCAGGATCTGCGCGGGAATTCCGAAGGCAGCCAGGATTTCCGCGTCCCACGAAAGTGTTTCGAGATTCATCAGCTGCGTGCGGCTGGCATTCGTGGCATCTGTCGCGTGAATTCCGCCGTCCGGCCCGCCCGTCAGCTTCCACACTAGAAACGTATCCACGTTGCCGAAAAGAATTTCGCCGGCCTCGGCCTTTTCGCGCAGGCCGGGGATATTGGAGAGTAGCCAGCGGATCTTGAGCCCGCTGAAATAGGTCGCCAGCGGCAGGCCCGTTTTTGCGCGAAATCGATCTTGGCCGCCGTCGCGTGAGAACTCCTCTACGAAATCGTCCGTGCGCGTGTCTTGCCACACCAGCGCGTTCGCCGCCGGCTCGCCCGTCTTGCGATTCCACAAAATCGTCGTTTCCCGCTGGTTCGTGATCCCAATGGCCGCCAGATCCTTGGAACG
>Ga0302222_10000922_pt1 | contig 15520 bp, 13 predicted proteins | sample II_Palsa_E2_2_FD_194570 | JGI IMG/M metagenome (GOLD analysis project Ga0302222, IMG submission 194570) | Peat permafrost microbial communities from Stordalen Mire near Abisko, Sweden - II_Palsa_E2_2 | ecosystem: Environmental > Terrestrial > Soil > Palsa > Peat permafrost | place: Sweden... | reverse complement strand
ACAACAGCTCCTCCTGGGGCGGCAACCAGACCCTCCGCCGCCAGGCCATACGGGACTTCTGGACCTTCCAGGTCCTGAGCCGCGGCGTGCCGATGATGATCTGGGGCGACGAGTTCGGCCGGACGGTGGACGGGAACAACAACTCCTACAATATCGACTCCGTGGCCACCTGGAACAACTACAACATGATCCCGAGCAACAGCCCGGATACGATCCCTACGGGGGACCGGACCGGCGGGACCATGGGCTACGACAACAACCTCGGGACCTATGCCGGCTCCATAAACGGGAACTTCCCGTTCCTCCAGTACCTCCTGCATCTGCGTGCCGACCACGTCGCCTTCCGCCAGCAGGATTTCACGTCCGAGCCCATCACCTTCACGAACTTCGACGGGTCGAGCGGCTTCAACGAGGGGCTCACCCCAACCGTGGAGATCTATGTCCACGGAACTCAGGTGTCGGATAACGACTTCATGGTTTTGAGCAACATAGCCTCGTCGTCCGTCACCTACACGCTGCCCGCGCCCCCGACAGACACCGAATGGATCAAGATTATAGACACGAACAGCGCGTCCGAGGGCACCGGCAACTTCTGGAGCCAGTCCGCCGCGCCCACGGTCAACGGGACGGTCGCTGTGGAAAGCCAGTCCATCGTCGTCCTGGAGGCAGTGTCCCCGAACCAGCCCCCGAGCTTCTCAACGCAGCCGGTCTCACAGACCATCGCGGGCGACACCACGGTGGTCTTCAACGCAGGCGCGAGCGGCTCGCCCAGCCCGACCTACCAGTGGTACTTCAACGGCTCGCCGCTCTCGGTCCGAAACGGCGTCGCAAATGTCACGGGCGCGACGCTCGTCATCAGCGGCGCCACGGCCGCCAACGCGGGCACGTATTACGCGGTCGCGACCAACCCCTCGGGCTCGGCCACGAGCGGTACGGCGACGCTCACCGTGACCAACACGACCAATCCCGGCAGGCTGATCAACATCTCGTGCCGCGCGCAGGTGGGCACGGGGGCCAACATCCTGATCGCGGGATTTGTCGTCGGCGGGGCGGGGACCTCTGGCACGGAATCGCTCCTCATTCGCGGCTCCGGCCCCGCGCTCACCGCCTTCGGCGTCTCTGGCTCGCTGCCCGACCCGGAGCTCGAGCTTTATCAGAGCAACACGAACGGGACCTCCACGCTTCTTCAGACGAACAACGGCTGGGGCGGCAGCGCCTCGATCTCGAACACGGCCGCGGCGGTCGGTGCTTTTGCGTGGACCAACCCGTCGAGCCACGACGCCGCGCTCCTGGCCACACTGGACGGGGCCTACACGGCCCAGATCCAGGGCCAGAGCGGCGACACGGGTGTTTCGCTCGCCGAGGTGTATGACGCAACCCCCGAGGGCGGCTATACGCTGACGACCCCGCGCCTGATTAACATCTCGGCCCGCGTGGAGGTCGGCACGGGGGGCAACGTCCTGATCGCCGGCTTCGTGATCGGGGGCTCGACCTCCAAGACGGTCCTCATCCGGGCCTCCGGGCCGGCGCTAGTGCCTTTCGGCGTCACGGGCGCACTCCCCGACCCCGAGCTTCAGCTTAACCTGAGCAATCCCAACGGGACCTCCACGATCCTTGCGACCAACACGGGCTGGGGCGGAAGGACCGAGATCGTCACCACCGCAGCCGCAGTTGGCGCCTTTGCCTGGACCAATCCCAACAGCAACGACTCGGCTCTACTCGTCACTCTGCCCCCGGGCGCCTACACCGCCCAAGTCTCCGGCGCCAGCAACGACACTGGTATCTCCCTGGTCGAGGTCTACGAGGATCCGTGAAGTAACCTGCGTGAACGGGGACAAGCACACTTATCTTCTTAGCGGCTCGTCGCGCAGCTATAATGTCTGAGGATCACAGGGCGGCCCCAGCGCCGCCCGCTGGCACAGATTAGATCCCCAAGGCATTGAAAAACAAAGACCGAGAGGATGTTTTCTGGCTCAAATTGGGTGCAGGGGCTTGATTTGAACCGGCGACCTTCAGGTTATGAGCCTAATAATTCACTCCCAGTAATTTAACGTCTCTCTAGCGGGACGTACAGGGACCGACTGGGACGGACAGGGACGGGGTCAAAATGGACGGCGAATGGACAGTGATACCGGTTATGAAATCGGGTGACTGGACGTTTAGGACTACGAACCTTTGCCACGATTTTATTGCTCGCGGCATTCGTCATCTTGACGGATTCAGAAGCAACGGTATTAATTTAATACCATGCCAGTCCTCAGTTTCAAGGTTGACCCCCAATCCGCGAATCGGATCCGGGCGAAAGCTCGTGCCGCAAAGTCCTCGGTTTCCGCATACCTTCGCAAAGCGGCGCTAGGCGAAGGTGCGATGAAACCGGCGAAAATTGTGCGCAAGAACCATCCCGTATCTGGGTTGCCGTTCAATGCGTCGTCATCAGACAGACTGGTATCTGAGGCAGAAATTCGAGCGGCACTTGCTGACTTTCCGTGAAGTACCTTTTGGATGTCAACGCACTGCTGGCATGGGAACACGGCAATTCGCCGCAACATGGGTCGTTCCATGCGTGGGCTAAGGTAGTTGGGGGTGAGAATCTGTGGACATGCGCGCTTTCCGAATTGGGCTTCTTACGGGTATCGATGCAAGTATTCGGCTATAGCCTTCACCAGGCGTCTGGAGCCCTGGCCGTGCTTAAGCAGAATGCGGGAGGCTTCATTGAGGTCGCTCCCACTCCACGTCTACCTGGTTGGGCCTCAAGCGCCGCAAGAACTTCAGACGGCTACCTCACGCAGATAGCGCGCGAAAACAAGATGCAGCTGGCGACTTTTGACGCGGGTATAAAGGATGGCGCAGTCGAGTTAATCGGTTCTTAAGGTTCGTGCGAATCAAAGACTAAGATGAATATTTACCTGAGCGGTCTTCCACCCAAACCGGCTTTGCATTGAGCACAGGTTAACTCGATCTCGCCACAGTCCGTTTGGGAAAGCGGCGTCCCTGTCTAAGGTGTTTCCGGTACAGCCGCGCCGTCCTTGCGTGGATCGGATGCTCCGAAGTTCACGCCGGTTGCCAAATCGTGCATCACTGCCTGCCCTCCGCCAACTTCGGTGGAGAATGAGCCGAGTAGGTGTATCTGGTGCCCTTTGGCGGCCAACTCCTCTCGCACGTCCCTACTGAAGCGACTTTCGAGCTCGACATCGTTGCCGCCAAACGTGCGCTTTGTGAACCGCGGCGCCTCGATTGCCGCCTGAATGTTCATCCCAAAATCGGCGATATTAGAAATAAATTGAGCGTGTGCTTGCGATTGATTCCACCCAAGCGCGGATCAAAAAACTCAACCATTCAGGCGCGCAAACGATTCCACGGGATTGGCGAATAGGTTTTTCGCGTTGCCCACGTGGATTTCCTCGGATCCCGAATTCAGGGACTCCATCGCTTCGCGAACGAATTCTTCAAGCGGGATTCCGATTTCCCGCCCTTTCGGGCCCATGTAGTCGTGCAGCTCGGTCGAAACCGCCGGCGGCGATAGCTCGATCACGCGAACTGAAGTCGCCCTGAGTTGATGGCGCAGGGAAAGGGTAAACGAGCGGAGCGCGGCCTTGGTTGCGCAATAGACGGGCATCACTGCATAGGGAACATACGCTAGTCCGCTTGTGACGTTCACGATCCGAGCGCTCGGCTGGGCGAGAAGGTGAGGTAGAAACGCTGCCGTGCATGACATCAGTGACCGAAGATTCGTGTCTATCTCGAGATCGCAGAAGTCGAGCGGAGTGGACTTCGTGAGATCGTGCTTTCGCTGAACTCCCGCATTGTTGATGAGGCAATCCATGGCACCGAACTTTTCGGGCACCTCTTTCGCGGCGCGCCCGAGCGCCATTCGGTCGGTGACATCGAGGGAGTAGGCTTCGATACCGGGGTTGGCCTTGCAGACTTCCCGTAGGATCTCGACGCGCCGTCCCGCTATTATGACTCGTGTGCCTTGGCGGGCGAGCGCCTCTGCGAGCCCTCGGCCAATTCCGGAGCCGCCACCGGTTATGAAGCAACATTTACTGGGGAAAGCCATGGCTCAATGCTAGCGCTTGACCGGAGATTCGCAAGCAGCCTATCGGGTACCCCTTTGGCCTCCTTTTCGAAAACCAATCAACGGGCCTTTAGGCCAGCGAGGCGTTTGTTCGTGGCCGAGCATTCCGTTGATCCGTCTTCCCAAAGACGAGAGACCCGGGGAGTTTATTTCTTCGCCTGGTTATTTGGGAAATTAACGCCCGTCCCAAAAAAACACTCGTTCTCTATTATCTTCCCATCCTTCAGTAGAAAACGCTCTGTGTTGCGAAAAAGTCTGCCGTCGTTGGTCCATTCATTATAGGTCACATAGGCATCGTCCCCGACGACGACCACCTTTTCCAAATCAAATTTCTTCGTGTTCTCGGAATTTGGCCAGCACCTCGATTTATATTCCTTCAGGTCGATATGGTCGTCGCCTGCCGGACTAGTGAAAGTAAATCCATTTGCTAGGATGCGCTCCAAGATGTGTGAACGTGGCTATCTCGGCCTTGTTGATCCCTCACGGAGCCCGGATCGGCTCGCGGATTATTTCAAGGCTGTCGGCGTCACCGGCAGGGCAATTGAGCCGGCGGCTCCCTGACAAGCCGGCGCCTGAAGCCTGCTCTCTTGGCCGTCAGGCGACCCGGTCCCATATTCGGGATGACATAATCCCATATTAGGAAGGTGACCGTCAAAACGTGCTGGGACCGATTGTTATTAGCTTATGGCCTTTAATTACTTGCATTATAATTCCAGCTTGGCATCTGGGATGCTTTTCATTCGGCGAATGCACGATGCCTGGCGCAAAACGAGGCGAGCAATCAGCCGCTTCCAGATGACGCGTAGCGCGCGCCTCTGAGGGGCGCGCAGTCCCTGGACGATCATGTTCAATCTGAAATTCGCCGCGCGCTCGCTCCGAAGAAATCCCGCCTTTACCCTGGCCGCGGTCTCCACGCTGGCGGTCGGCATCGGCGCGAACACGGCGCTATTCAGCGCATTCAGCGCCCTCGTGCTGCATCCGATGTCGTTTCCCCAGCCGGATCGACTCGTGCGCCTTTGGGCGAGCAACCCGGCGATCAACCTGAATGCGCCCGCAATGTCCTGGCCGCGCTATGAGTTCATCCGCGACCGGCAACAATCCCTGTCGAGCATCGCCGCATCGGCGTCCACAGGCTATACCGTCACGGGCAAGGGCCAGGAGCCCGAGCAGGTCAACACATTGGCGGTGACGGCGAGCTTCCTGCCGACGCTGGGCATTACGCCGGCGAGGGGCCGCAACTTCTCCGCCGAGGAGGACACGCCGGGTGGCCCGAAGGTCGTCATTCTCGGCTACGAGTACTGGCAGCGGGCCTTCGGCGGGCGCGACTCGGCGGTCGGGGAGTCGATCATGCTCAACGGCAGCTTCTACACGATCGTCGGCATCACGCCCAGGGCGCTCAGCAATCCGTTTGGCTCCGTGCGGCTCTTCGTGCCTCGGCCCTTCGAGCTGACGTCGCGGGAGCAGAGGCTGAATGGGACAACATTCGTGCAGACCACCGCCCGGCTCAAGCCAGGGGCAACCCTGGCGCAGACCGCGAGTGAGATAGCCCTGCTGACGCGGAACTATCGGCAAGCATACCCTGACAAGCTCGACGCGAACATCGACACGCCGATCATTCCCTTCGCCGACGAGCTCGTCGGCGACCTGAGGCCAACGTTTTACCTTCTGCTTGGCGCAGTCGTCCTGGTGATGCTGATAGCCTGCGCCAACGTCTCGGCGCTTTTCCTTGGCCGCCTGACCTCGCGCCACCGCGAGATTGCGGTGCGCATGGCTCTCGGCGCGACGCGGGGCCAGCTGCTGCGTCAATTCTTCGGCGAAAGCGCCCTTTTCACCGCGGTCGCGGCTCCACTCGGCATTGGATTGGCGTGGTGGAGTCTCTCTGGAATACAACAGTTGGCGTCCAGCCAGCTTCCCCAAGGCGCAAGCCTCAGGCTGGACGGGGCCACGCTCGCGTCGACCTGCACCATGGCGGTCCTCTCGACGTTCCTGGTCGGGCTTGTGCCGGCGCTGCAGGCGTCGCGGCAAAACCAGAGGGACGCGCTCAGTGAGGGCGCCCGCGGTTCCTCGGAAGGTGTCCGCAGCGCGCGGGTCCGCTCGTCCCTGGTCATCGGCGAGGTCTCCCTTTCGGTCGTTCTCCTCATCCTATCCGCCCTCTTACTCGCGAGCTTCGTTAGGCTGCAGGGCACGCAGCCCGGATTCAATCCGCGCGGGGTCGCCACGGCCCTCGTTTCCCTTCCGGTCACCCGCTATCCTACGGGACCGCAGCAGGTGCAGTTCTTCGAACAACTCGTTGACCGGCTCGAGGCGCGGCCACAGGTGCGCCAGGCCGCGCTCGCCATCGGCGCGCCGATGACTGGGTTTCAGCCGAGGTCCCCCTACGCGGTTTTGGGGCGCCCCGTCCCGGCCGCCGGCAAGAGGGATCTCGCCAGCCTTTACCTCGTGACGGATCAGTATTTTGCAACGATGCAGGTCCCGGTACGGGCCGGCCGCGGGTTCGACGCCCATGACGACGCCAAGTCACCCAACGTGTGCCTCATCAACGAGTCGTTCGCAAGACGCCTGTTTCCAGGAGAATCCGCGATCGGTAAAATCCTGCTGCGCGGGCAAAATGCAGACATCAAGTGCGAGGTGATTGGCATCACGGCTGACGTGAAGAGCGCAGGTTTGATGGCCGCCCCGCCCGATGAAATGTACCTGTCGGCGCGCCAGTTCCCCTGGCGCCTGATGGTGCTGTTAGTCCGCACGGGCGGGGATCCCGCAGCCCTCCAGTCCCTCATTCGATCGGCGGTCGAGGAGGTGGACCCCAACCAGCCGATCGCCGAATTCTCCACGATGGATTCCCTCCTGTCCGATTCCCTCGGCACCCAGCGGATCGCCGCGTGGCTCGCCGGGGTGCTCGCCGCGATCGCCACGCTGCTTGCCATGGTGGGTCTCTATTCTGTTCTCGCTAATGCCGTCACGCAGCGAACGGTCGAGATCGGGATCCGCATGGCGATCGGCGCCCAGCGTTGGCAAGTCATGATCCTCGTGCTCCAGGGTGGTCTCAAGCCCGTCGCGTTCGGCGTGGCCCTTGGTCTCGTCGCTGCAGGCGTGGTGTCACGGCTTGTGCAGGCGCTCCTCTACTCTGTCCAGCCAGGCGACCCGCTGATCTATTTCGGCGTGACGGGAATCTTTCTTCTTGTTGCGATCCTCGCCTGTCTGCTGCCGGCGCTGAGGGCATCCCGGATCGACCCAATCGTCGCGCTGAGGGGCGAATAGGCCCCCGAGGCCGGCCCGACCGGCGCCCATGCCAGAGGGTGAGGTATGAGTCTCTTGGATATCCTTTGGGTTTAGCCGGCGCCGCTCCTACCCTTTAAATTCAGGCTGGGTCCAAGCGCGGACGCCTGCAGCGCCATTCCATTCACCTCCCCTTCGGGAAAGGAGTTGAAGTTCACTGAAAATCCGAACTGCAAATGCGCCTGCTCTGATGCGATGCGGCAAGTCGACAGGGGACCCGAAGGGAAATCGCTCAACGATCAAGGTGTCGGTCGACAATGTTAATGTGGTCGAATGCGGTCTGGATTGGAATTCGTTCCGTCGAATGGGGCCGAACTAGGAGTCTGCCTCGTCCAGCGTTTGCTGTTTTCCCGACGGTATGTTCCGCGCGCCCCAAATTAGGAACCAGATGACAATTGGCATTTCCCCAAAACCCAGGACCATTGCGGCGCGGGAAACCTGCATTGCGTGCCCTGGCAAGAGCAAGGAAGTGACGGCGCCTGCCAGATTGCCGAAACACGCGATCAACAAGAGGACGCCCAAAAACCGCGGAATGAATCCCGACTGAACGACAAGAACGCCAAATGGGAACAGCCACAGGCCCCAGAAGATTGTGGCGAGATCGATGCCTCTCCCATGCAGTCTCAGGAAAAAATATGCAAGAGCATCAAGCTGGCCCTTGTCGAAGGCCGAAAGAAGATTGGCACCGTTGGAAAGCATCAGGGCCGCAATCTCATTGAGCACGTTGAGAAACACGATCGGGACCGAGAATAACGCCAAGACCAGCATCATTCGCGCAAGGCTCTTGCCGACTCCCTTGAGCAGGCGGTAAAGCGTCAGAGCGAGGATGGCAAAGACCAGTTGGTGGAACAATTCACTCGCGATCCCCATGCGTTCCAGTGACTCGGACGTCCTGAGATGCATTGCAGTGGCCGAGGGATCGCCTAGGACAACAATGGAGCCGGGTACGTAAATTAGGCCGATTGGAGCAGTGAGCCCCATCAGCAGATAGAGATATCCAGCGGTCCTCGCGGTTTTTTGGATCGGATTCATGATTCAGTCCTGCTGCTCACGGCTCGTTTGCGCAGTGGGTCTGCCGGGTCGCACTGTTCTGGGGCTGGTTTCTGTTCTTGAGAGCGAAATGCAGCGCCGGGGATATGGGAACGCTCCGGCGGCGAAAGCGTTCCCGATAGGCGGACGGGGAGACTCCCAGGCGGCGAAGGAAGGCTCGCCGCATCGTGTCGGCCAATCCGAAGCCTGATTTCGAGGCTATCGATTCCAGCAGCTCGTCGCTCTCCTCCAGCGATCGGCGCGCCGCCTCGAGCCTGGTCTGCTCCACCCAGTCCCCCGGCGTTCGCCCAGTGGTTGTACGGAATAGGCGGTGCAGGGTCCTCTCTCCCACGCCGGCTAGGGCTGCGAGCTGGCTTACGCCATGGTTTCCGGCTGGATTAATCGCGACCTCTTCCAATACGGCGGAGAGGCGCCCCTCTACCGCCTGGGTTTGCAAAGGCACACTAAACTGGGCCTGCCCGCCGGTGCGTTTTAGAAAGAGCACGAGGCGGCGCGAAACCTGCAGAGCAAGGTCCCGGCCCCAATCCTCCTCGACCATCGCGAGCGCCAGATCGATTCCTGACGTGATGCCGGCTGACGTCCAAATGCCGCCATCAAGCAAGAAAATGGCGTCCCTCTCAACCCTGACGTTGGGGTACTCGGATTGAAGGCGATCGCAATAGGCCCAGTGTGTCGCTGCCCTTCGGCCCTCCAGCATTCCTGCAGCAGCGAGCACGAATGCACCGGTGCAGATCGAGCCGATGCGCCTTACCCGGGGCCTCACGGCATTAAGCCAAGTGGCGAGTTCTGCATTCGAGGCTGAATTCTCGGAGCCGATGCCCCCGGAAATCAGTAGAGTGTCGACTTTTCTCGGCCCCCACATCTTGGCTGGCTGCGACATCAATTGAATCCCGGAGGTGGTCTCTACCAGTCCGCCCGAAATCGAAACTACCTCGACGCAGTAAGATTTTTTTCGGCCGTTCGACTCCTCGAGCAGCTCTGAGGCAGACGTGAAGACCTGCGCCGGACCCGCAACATCCAGGAGATTCGCTCCTGGGAGGGCAACGAGTGCGAGCCTTCGCGGGGAATGTCCTTCCATGTAGCGAAGCATGCCAGAAACCGAGCATGGCGGGAATGTCCTTTATCCGACAATAACTGCCAAATTCTGCTATGGGATAACGATCGTTTCCGATCCCTGTCTGGCGTTATCCACGATCGTACTTCACACCTTGAGTCCCGGACAGAAGCAGCAGGCGCTGCGCCTCATAATTCGACGGATTTTGGTTAACCGGTTGTCACCTAAGGTAACTAAATCAACCGGTGAATTCGGGGAAACCGACCCCTCGATACAAAAAGCGCGGTATTCGATAAACCTAAATCTCTATGTTAAACCGCGATTCTCAAACGTGTTGGGAAAGGAAGCCGGACTTTTTGAATTCCGTAGTGAAATGGCTGCCCGGGCTGGGATCGAACTTAGGGGCTGTATTCATTACCAATGACTTAACCGAGGTAATTGGCTGTTTCAATGCCGATTCTTTGACGAATTCTATGCACAGCTCAGGGGTGCATATCGGGTTGGAATGAGACTGTGCCTGCCCTATGAATTTAGGCGACTTCTTGGGTAGAAGTATTGACTCGGGGTCAATGTGCTACATTTAGTAGCACATGAAAACGACGACGGTCAGGGAGTTGAGAAACAACTATGCGAAGGTGCTCAAGTGGGTTTCGAACGGGGAGGAAGTCGAGGTGACGCGACGAGGGAAGGCTGTGGCAAAGGTCGTTCCCGTTGCGTCCGTCAACCCAACCAGAGTTGATTGGGCGCAAAGCGCGGCGCTTAGTAGCATTCCTTGGGCGGCGAGGTTAACCGAGGCAGAGACAAAGGCGATTCTCTCCGACAGCCAAGGGGGTTGAGATGCAGACTGTCATATCGGACACAAGCTTCCTGTTTTCGCTTTTCGGCAATGATGTCCATACGTTGAGTGCTAGGAATTGGGTTAGCCAGAAGCGCCTGCCGATTGCTATTAGCATGTTCAACCGATACGAGTTTCAGAATGCGATTCGTTTTGCGGCATTCCGAAAGGCAATTTCGGGCACCGAGGTGATCACCACATTGGATGCATTCGAGGCCGATTTGAGAAGTGGGCACCTTCAAACGATCTCGGTCGAGTTGTCCGCAGTGTTAGTCGAGGCTTCAAACCTTTCGGCGCGCCACACAATGAGCGGAGGGCATCGGTCGTTCGACATTTTACATGTCGCCGTGGCTAGAATCTTAAAGGCGAATACCTTCCTTACCTTCGATGAGAATCAACGTAAGCTGGCCAAATCGGTACGCCTAGAGGTCGGCCCTTAGCGGTATCTGGTCTACAATCCCGACCAGCCGAGGTGACCCTCGGCTTTCTCGAGGGAGCGGTGGATTCAAAACCAGCCATTTCGACCCTCGGGTCGCAGGGGGTCGAGGTTGAGGCAAAACCAGCCATTTCGACCACGGCTTTTGCGGCCGGCAGGAAGAGCGACAGCAGCTCATATTGCGCCGAGATCGAGGCCGGCCTGACGAGCGGCCTTTCGCTGAAGCGCATCCACCAGGACCTGGTGAGCGACCATGCGTTCACGGGCAGCTATCAGTCAGTAAAGCGCTTCGCCCATAAGTTCGCGGCCAGCATCGATCCGCCTTTCAGGCGCATCGAGTGCGCCCCGGGCGAGGAGATGCAGGTCGACTTCGGCAGCGCCGCCTGGGTCGTCGAGGCCGCCCGTCGCCGACGCCCCCATCTCTTTCGCTGCGTCCTAAGCATGCTTGATCACCAAGAGTCCATCCTGGGAGTACGAACAGGAATATCGTTTGGTAACAGCCCGCGAGAAATGCATCCACGAGGGCGGAATGGACTTTTTCGAGTTCGACCCGGCGTGGGTTCATCGCGTTGACTTCGGCGCTCGTCATGCCCCGGACTTAGCGAAGAAGACTAGGGATCTGTTAGCGGCGGATTTTCCGAATGCAAAATGCTACGACGCAAATTATCACCCAACACAGTATGCGCTTAGTTAGGCGAAGCATCTCTTCTCACGGACGAACGGAAGGAGTTGATTGAGGACTACCGGTACTACCGCGAGACCAAGCGACATCGGCGGCCTGACGTGTGGCAAATAAGCCATCCGAATTTCTAGACCGGGCGATTGAGGGCTAGCGGCCCGCAGGTTCTGTGGCAGTCTGGCGTCCTTGCCGAATCTGCCGTTAGACGGGTCCGGTCCTGATGGCCCTGCCACCGTTAGAGGCCGCCTAGCCAAAGGAAACGGTCCCGGCGATGGTTTCCACCGCAATCCGCAGGTGCGAAAGCCCTTCGGCGGGCAAGGGAAATAAGTGTAAGAAAAGGGAAAGAATTGCCCAAAAATGCCCAATATTGCCCCAAATAGAACGTGTATCATGGCTGAGGTGGAAAATACAAAACCCCCTGTAATTCAGGGGGTTTTGTGGTCTAAATTGGGTGCAGGGGCTGGATTTGAACCAGCGACCTTCAGGTTATGAGCCTGCGCGTTGATGCATATCAATCAGTCACTTAGGTCGACTCGTGTGCATACTACGTGGGAAACTACGGGTTATGGACGCTCGGCTTCGAATCTTCGAATGCGAGATTCCCCAACTTTGTTCGCGATTGGCAAATGACACCAATGCATCGATCTTTATCGGCGGTAGCTCTTTAGTTTGGCGAAGGCCATCTCGATGGGGTTGAGATCGGGGCTGTAGGAAGACAAGAAGCGAACGGTCGCTCCGCGGGCCTCGATCAGCCTCGTCGTCTTGTTGAAAATGGCGAGCTAAGGCGAGGGCGATCGAAGAGTACGCGAAGTTCGTCTTTTGCGGCCTCAAGGTGAGTCCGCTGCTCTGCTGGTAGCTCACGTCCGGCCCGATTCATATAGAACGTGAGCATCGACATTGCCGACCGAAACGCAGTGGACTTTCTACGGTCGCTGGCCTCAGCAGAAGCCTTGAGCGACCGGGCGATCGCCACCGGGTCGTCCCACGTGAATACACCTGACTCGAGATCCAAGGCATTGCTGTTCTGGGTGACGCGCTGAGACCACTGCTTTGGCTCGTCCGCTCGGGCGCTATCTATCTCGCCAGTCTTTCCGTGCTGCGCGTGCAATTCGCGTTTGGCTTGCAGCCAGTGCGCCGTCTCGTTGCCGTCCCTCCGACCGGTTTCTTCCCAGATCTGATAGGCCCGCCGAGCGATGTTTTCGTGACTGATTGAAGGATTTAAGCTCATTGCCGTCCCAAAGGAATTCGTGATTTCCGGGTAAAAAAAGCGGTTCGGCTGAGTGCTTTGAACCTGCCACAAGGCAGCGTGTGATCCCACCGCTTGCGAACAGGACGGGGTGTTGTATCACCGCTCGCGCGTCCGATACGAAAAGGCCGCGCCACTAGAATGGGCGCGGCCTCACATTGAATCGTTGCCCAAGGCCCTAGGCGGCCTTGGATCCCTTTGGGGGCTGCTCCTGGAACCGTTGCCACGCAGCGCGCGAAGCGGGACGAGCCTCGTCCCAAGCTAGTTTCGGGTGGGTCGCTTCGTAGCTCTTTCGCAGATCCACTTCGCGATCCTCGAATGTGCAGCCCGTGGCGCCGTATAGACCATAACCTTCGTACCCGGTCTTGTACGCTGGACCAAAGTCATCGTATGACCGGCCCTTGGCGTAAGATTGACGGCGATGATTCTCACGCCAGTAGGCGTCTTCAACGGAGGGGTTCACGGCTTTCGCCACACTGTGGCCGGCTAAACCACCGACGACGGCTCCGACGGCCGCGCCTGCGATGGTGCCGACCGGTCCTGCCACAGTTCCCACAGCGGCGCCGGCTGCGGCGCCACCGGCGACCGCGCCAATGCCAGTTCCTACAACATGTGAACTGTGAGTTTTGGTGATCGGTTCGGGACTGTGCGATTTTATGTTCTTATCGAATTCTTTTTTGGTAGCATTCATGGGTTATTGGGCTAACTAGTGGACTAACGGTTGAGACGAAAAAAGGGCGGTTACGGCGCTTTCGATCCGCGAAGTAAGCCAACTACCCCAACGACGGCTGCAATGGCACCGCCGATGAGCAGCCACATGGTTCTATCGGTCGGATTTCCGGAAAAAAAACGGGAGAAGCCGGATGCGGTGGAATTAGAGGCACTGACGCCGTAAATGATAAGGATGATTCCGCCGACGAGCAGCGCGAGTGAGATGGGTTTGTTCATGACTCTAATGGCAAAGGGCCCGCGGCAGGATACGCGAAACGATCTGCGTCCGCCATGGGGTGTAACCCACCAAGAGGTGCAACGCCTTCAGGAGTCCAACTTCGTCTGGATGGCCGCTGGACGCGACATGCGGATCAGAGGCGGCGCCCGAACACGGTGCCTGCGGGCGCTGAAAAGGCTCTAAGGCTCCATGAGGAGGAACATGCCGCCGAGACGTTCACCCCGTGCGCCTGCAGCAGTTGGATGAATTCTCCGATGGTTCGCGTGAAATGTCCGATGGTTAACACCGTCAGCGGACATTTTGTCCCAGTTTCGTTTCGTGATGGTTGCGCGTGCTGCCATTCGGAGACGGTTCTTCCCACGTTGTGTGCCCGATTGAGAAAGGCAGCGCCATGGGATCTATGCCTGGGCCGCACGGCTCAAAACGTGCCGAATGCATCTGGCCAGAGCTTTCGGCCGCGATGGCGACGTCGCAAGTCGATTAGATTTCAGCAATCTTACCTGGAAGCGGCGGAAACGGATTCGCCGATTGCCAGCGCCTCGGCATTCACCTTGCCCGCGATTTTGATAAGCTTCTTGTTGGTGTCACCCTCCTCATCGAGAGTTTCCTGAAGAAGATCGGCCACCTTGTCTTCTCCCAACGCCTTTGCAAACGCTCGGGCCGTCCCGTAGGCTGCAATTTCATAGTGCTCCACACGGACCGCTGCCCCAATCAGGTTGGCGTCACGGATCGCTGCGGGGCCGTCTGTCTCTATTGCTTCCCCTCCCTCTGCCACCAACCCGAGCATCGCCTGGCACGTCTTGTCTGACCCCGAAGAGCCGAGCATCTTTAGGGCTTCCGTAAGGCGCTCGACGTGAATGCGCGTCTGGGCAAGATGACCTGTAAAGCCAGCTTTGAGATCTGCGTCGGTGGCGGCTTTGGCCATCTTGGGCAACGCCTTTACCAGTTGCTTCTCTGCAAAGAGCAAGTCTTTGAGTTCATCGATAAGAAGGGCGTGTAGATTTTGAATGGAGGCCATGATCGTTGAGCGTCGAGGGTTTAACGGGGCGGTTCTAAGTTCCGTGAACGTAGGTTCGCGGCGGCGTCACTCTATAGCTTTTGCTCAGTTTGAACCATGGGGTGATACCCTGTTGAAGGTTGCCCAAGGCCTACTGTCGCACTGTGCGCTCAAAGTCCTTCTTTAAGCGAATGCTGGCCACCCACAATTAACAAGACTTTGGCCTTCCAGGAACAGAAACCGGCGAGCGACTGGAAATAGCCCTCCCTTCAGAGTCGCTTTGGCAAACGATTGAGTCGTACCCGAATTAATCTGGGGGCCTCATTGTTGACGCATCAATCCGTCGATGGGTGTGCTTCGCCGCTCGTCGTCTAATCGTATACCCTTCTGAGCTACTCGGTGTTCAACTCGAGATTGCTTGGCCTCTCGAAACCCGATCTTGGGGAGGAGAAGACCCCATAGGGACGTCTATCTGATTGTGCTACAGTCGGGATTGTGAACCTAGTGCTTCTGATAATCGTCCTTCTTCTCTTGTTCGGCGGCGGCGGTTTTTATTTCGGCGGTCCCGCCATCGGTGGAGGCGGTGTTGGCCTAATTCTGCTGATATGCCTCATCGTTTTTCTGATGGGCGGATTTCGGACGAAAAACTGACTCGGTAGTGAATCGCAGACGACGAACGGCGTCCGAACCGGCGATCCGTAAGCGACAATGAAAGCTAAAGGTGCTACCAACGATTTTCCTGTTGTTTGCGTGGGCGGTTCTGCCGGTGGCCTTGACGCGTATATCCGGTTACTACGGAATCTGCCGGCTGATCTGGGCGTCGCAATCGTCATCGTTAATCACCTAAGAACAGTTGCCACCAGACTCCACGAAATTCTCCCGGGCTACACCACGATGCCGGTGGAGTTGATAACGGAAAAACT
>Ga0302222_10000904_pt1 | contig 15704 bp, 8 predicted proteins | sample II_Palsa_E2_2_FD_194570 | JGI IMG/M metagenome (GOLD analysis project Ga0302222, IMG submission 194570) | Peat permafrost microbial communities from Stordalen Mire near Abisko, Sweden - II_Palsa_E2_2 | ecosystem: Environmental > Terrestrial > Soil > Palsa > Peat permafrost | place: Sweden... | reverse complement strand
AAGCAGGTCCAGCGCGTTCGCGTGCCCCACCAGACGCGGCAGCATCCAGGCCATGCCGTATTCGGCGATCAAACCTCTTCGGGCGAAAGCGGTCCCGAAGCGCGCGGCATCGGAAGCAAAACGCAAATCGCAATATAAAGTAATCACCAGGCCCAACCCGACCACGGGCCCGTTGATGGCGGCAATCACGGGCTTGCTGATCGCGGGAAAATACGAATATTTCCTCTGGAAATCGGCTCGGGTGCCTTCGCTGCGGCCCCCCGCAGGTTGCACTGCCTGGGCGCGCTGCGCTGAATCGAGTCCCTTGGTTGCCACCGTCGATAGGAGCGATATGTCCGCGCCCGCGCAGAATCCGCGCCCCGCGCCAGTCAAAACGATCACGCGCGCGTTTTCGTCCTTCTCCGCTGCGGCCATCGCTGCGCGCACTTCGCTTTCCATGACGGCGGTCCAGGCGTTCAGTTTGTCGGGCCGATTAAGCGTAATCGTGGCGACGCGATCGGAAACCTGGTATTCCGTTTCTTGGTTTGGCATGGTGAGGTGGATTATATACAATGGCAGCCGCGTTAGTAACATTCATGTGTTGGTGACTATCTGATTCTAAGATTTTTTGGCAGCCCGCCGTGCGTTCCACCATCTTGCGCAGCCGGAGGATCCATGCCGTTCGTTGAAAATCGAGGCGCAAAAATATATTGGGATGCGCAAGGATCCGGCGAACCTCTTTTGCTGATCATGGGCCTTAGTTATCCGTCTTACATGTGGCATCGCACTCGCCCGATTCTTGCGCAAGGCTACCGCACGATCGCTCTGGATAATCGCGGCGTGGGACAAAGCGATGTGCCACCCGGCGTTTATTCCATTCCGTTGATGGCCTCGGACGCAGCCGCCGCGCTGGATGCCGCCGGCATTCAGAGCGCGCATGTATTCGGCGTTTCAATGGGAGGAATGATTGCGCAAGAATTCGCCCTGCAATATCCGGGACGCGTGCGTTCGCTGATTCTCGGGTGTACTGCTGCGGGCGGCCCTCATGCGGTTCAAGGCGAACCTGCCGCGCTGGAAATTTTAATGCGCCAGGGCATGACTCCCGAAGAAGCCAAGGAGGCCATCATCCCGTTCATCTACGACGCGGGCACGCCACGCGAGCGAATCGACGAAGACATGGCGATCCGAATGAAGTGGTATCCGACTCCGCAGGCTTACACGAGCCAGCTCCAGGGCATACTCGAATGGGAATCCTACAGCCGCCTGCCGCAAATCAAGGCTCCCACGTTGGTCATTCACGGTGAGACCGACCGGCTTATTCCCGTGGCCAATGGGCGAATGATCGCCGAACGAATTTCGGGGGCCAAACTTTTGGTGATCCCCGGTGCCGGCCACATTTTTGAGACCGACCAACCGGGAGTGGCGAATCAGGCGATTCTGGCATATCTCGCGGCTCAGCGCGGGCAGGCGCAAGCTTCCGCGACTTAGAGGACGACTTGCGGTAACGTCGTCGCGCCTGAAAAACATTGTTGTTCTGGTGCTCGTGCGCAGAAAATTATGAAGGCCCCAATCAAACTCGATAACCGCACGGCGGTGATTACGGGCGCCGCAAGCGGCATCGGCCGCGCGATCGCTGTTTCTTTGGCGCGGCGCGGCTGCAACCTCGCGCTTGCGGACTTGAACGACGTGGGACTGTCAGAAACGGCCCGCCTGGCGCAATCGGCACAATCCGAGCCGGCGAAGCAGGCCGCGCCGGAGCGAGTGCTGCGCGTCACCGAACATCATCTTGACGTCGCAGACCGTGGCGCCGTGGCTGCATTTCCGCAGGCGGTGCTGGCTGCTCATCCGGGTGTGGACATCCTTGTTAACAATGCCGGCGTGGCGATGGGCGGCACGTTCCAGGCGGTCTCCGAGGAAGACTTCGAGTGGCTATTCGAAATCAACTTCTGGGGCGTGGTGCGCATGACGCGGGCATTTCTGCCCGTGTTGCAAAAAAGCGATGATGCGCGCCTGGTGAATATTTCGAGCATATACGGAATCATCTCGCCGGCCGGGCAAACCGCTTACTCCGCGAGCAAGTTCGCCGTGCGCGGTTTTTCGAATTCGCTGCTGTACGAACTTGCAGGATCGAACGTGGGAGTAACCGTGGTGCACCCGGGCGGAGTCGCAACTTCGATCGCAGACAGCGCTCGCGCGCCCAAGGACATGCCCGCTGAAGACATCGCGCGGCTTAAGGCCATCGCAAAAAAAGAACTGACGCTGCCGCCGGAGGCCGCCGGCGAAATTATAGTCAAGGGCATCGAGCGCCGCTCGCCTCGCGTGCTGGTCGGCAACGACGCAAAGTTCCTGGCGCTTCTCGAACGTCTGGCGCCTAATTCCTACTGGAAGGTCTTCCTACGGCTGGTACCCAAATCGTAACTCGCGTTCACCTTCACTGGCGACGTTCGGTGGTTCAGGGACCTGGGATCATGTCTAGTCGGGCATCGGAAATTAAGGTATCGTTCTTGGCGTTGCCTTTTGCAGCTTCCTTCTAGCATGAGAGTACGGAAATGACCGACTTTGCACGAAAGTGCAATCATTGCTGCTTTCTCCGCAAGCGCGGGCTCGCCTCTCGAAGAGGGGCAGCCGTGCTGTGTGGCATGCTTCTGGCCGCGAGCGCTCTCTCAGCGTTCTTCGTCTCCTCTGCGCGCGCGGCGCAGCAAACTGATTCCGCGACGACACCCGCTGTGGTGCAGCCGGGCGCACCGGGAAAGCCGAGCAAGGCGCTTCCGCCATCGACGAAGGCGGCGCTGCCGCCACGATCGCAAGCCGATGTGGAGTTCATGCAGGGCATGATCATGCATCATTCGCAGGCGGTGGAGATGACCGCGCTGATTCCGTCGCACACGGAGAACAAGGAGCTGCGGAACCTGGGAGCGCGAATCAGCAGCTCGCAGTCGGATGAGATAAGGTTTATGCAGCGCTGGTTGGCGGCTCGGGGTGAACCTCTTTCTTTAGCCATGCCGGAAATGCCGGACATGAAAACGCCGGGGCAAAGCATGGGTCTGATGCCCGGCATGTTGACTCCGCAGCAGATGGAAGCGCTACGCAAGGCCAAGGGCGCCGAATTCGACCGCTTATTTTTGGCTGGGATGATTCAACACCATAATGGCGCGTTGATAATGGTAAAGGATTTGTTCGACACGGCGGGCGCGGGACAAGACGCCGAGATATTCAACTTCGCCACCGACGCGGATAATACCCAGCGCGCCGAGATCAGGATTATGCAAGCTATGCTGGAGAAAAAAGTTTCCGAGGAGAAACGATGAAGCGATTGCCCAGTCTTACCTTTCGCATGATTATGGCCGCGATTATTTTATGTTCCGGCGTGAGCCGGATGCACGCGCAGACGCAGGCGCCGGCCGCTCCGCCACCCGCGCAGGAATCTGCGAACCCGCCGGACGGAGACGAGAATCCATTTGCCCCGCAGCCGGCTCCGCCGCTGCCGGCGGGGATGAGCGGGTCAGACGTAAACGATCCGCGCTTCAAGCTGACGCCGGGACTGTACGACGCGGGTGAAGCTTCGATGGGCATGAAACACCTTGTGCTGGTCAAGAAGCCTGATGCGTTTCAACTGGGGGCCGATCAGCCCGATGATCCCAAGGTGCAGAAGACGGTCACCCAGCTCGGGATCGCCGGCGGCGACCTCAGCAAGATTCCGAAGGAGCTGCTGATGGTGATCGCGCAGCTTGCCTTCGCCAACTCGGACTTGGCCTTCCAGGGCAACTATCTCTTTCAGGGCAACTTTTATGGCGTAAGCATCTATGACATCTCGAATCCCGCGCAGACCGCGATCGTCACTTCAATGGTATGCCCGGGCGGGCAGGGCGATGTGTCGGTGTACAAAAATCTGCTTTTCATGTCGGTGGAGATGTCAAATGGACGCCTGGATTGTGGAGAGCAGGGTTTCGCGCCGGAACCTCCGCCCACCGCCGGCCACGAGAAGGAACGCCACCTGCCGGCCGCACAGAAGGACCGCTTCCGCGGCGTGAGGATCTTTGACATTTCGAACATCAAGAGCCCCAAGCAAGTGGCGGCGGTGCAGACGTGCCGCGGCTCGCACACGCACACTCTCGTTTTGGATCCGAATGACGTAAACAACGTTTATATCTACGTCTCGGGAACGTCGTTTGTGCGCCAAGCGGAAGAGCTCTCTGGCTGCTCGGGCGAAGCGCCGGACAAGGATCCGAATACGGCGCTGTTTCGCATCGATGTGATCAAGGTTCCGGTGGCGGCGCCGCAGGACGCGAAAGTGGTTTCCAGCCCGCGCGTCTTCATCGACGCGCGCACCGGCGCATTCAACGGCCTCTCGAACGGCGGAAGCCACGGCAAGGGTGAGGAGAAGCCCGCGGATACCGATCAATGCCACGACATAACGGTTTATTCAGCCATTGGGCTTGCCGCCGGCGCGTGCTCCGGCAATGGAATTCTGCTGGATATAAAGGATCCGGTACATCCCAAGCGCGTGGACGCAGTGAACGATCCGAACTACTCCTACTGGCACTCTGCTTCGTTCTCGAACGATGGGACAAAAGTGGTATTTACCGACGAGTGGGGCGGCGGGCTCGGCGCGCGATGCCGTCCGAACGACCCGAACAAGTGGGGCGCGGATTCGATCTTCAATCTCCGTGACGACAAGCTGGCCTTCGCGAGTTATTACAAACTCCCGGCCGCACAGGGCGACACGGAGAACTGCGTGGCGCACAATGGCTCGCTTGTTCCCGTTCCCGGCCGTGATATCGAGGTGCAGGCGTGGTATCAAGGCGGCGTTTCGGTCATGGACTTCACCGACGCGGCTCACCCGTTTGAAATTGCCTACTTTGACCGCGGACCGATTAATCCGCAGATGCTCGTGCTGGGCGGCGACTGGTCGGCGTATTGGTACAACGGCAACATCTACGGTTCAGAGATTGCGCGCGGCTTGGACGTCTTTGAGCTCACTCCCACCAAGTTTCTGACGCAAAACGAAATCGATGCGGCGAAGACGGTGCGCGTAACTGAATTGAATGTGCAGAACCAGCAGAAGATCGATTGGCCTGCCAAGCTAATCGTAGCCAAGGCTTACCTGGATCAGTTGGAACGGTCGCAGGCATTGCCCGCGGAGCAAATCGCAGCTCTGCGGAAGGCCGTCAGCAACGCGGAGGATTCGCACATGGCCAAAAGCAAGTTGGCGAAGCTGAGCGGGATGGCGCCGTCCCTGGAAAAGAGCGCCGCCACGGCGAAAAATTCCGCTGACTCAGCGCGCTTGCATGCTCTGGCGGATATCCTGAAGCATCCTTCTGCGTAATCAGATCGCATCCGCCGAGCCGTGCTGAGACACGGCGGATGCATCTCGCCTAATCCGTCAAATCCTGTAACTCGAAGAAGCCCGCCGTCTGGTTAGAGGCTCCGGTCTCGATGCAGAGCACCGTGTTCACGTTCACCAGGTAGAACACTTCGTTTTGGGCGGTGGATCCGAGTGTTAGAGAGCCCGCGTAGCGTCCGCTGCCGTTCGTGGTGTAAGTGCCGGTCAGCGGAAGACCCGGGCTCGTGATTCCACCGTCGTTAAGATCCACGGTTCCGGGCTGAAGTTCCGGGCTGTTGACCGGGTTCGCGGTCACTTGGCCCACGGCGTCTTCGGAGTCAACTGTCGCGGGGCCGGAAAAGACCAGCGCGTAAACGCCGCTGAAAGCTGGAGAAGACTGCGCGAAAGCCGCGCCCGTCGCGGTATAGGCGGCTCCCGAATCGAGGTCAAGCGCCAGCAGGCCTTGGCTCGCTGTGGGGTACACAGCAAAAAGCGATGGCCCATTGGTTCCGCCGGTCCCGGTAATTGCGGCTGGGAAGGTAATCGTCGCGCGGCCTCCGGATGGAGCGGTGAAGGAACCGGTGGTGAACGAAGCGTTGCTTACCAGCGCGAAGCTCGGGTCATTGACGTCCACTACTCCGCTGAGCGTGCTGGCTCCGCTGGGCGTGAACAAAGCACCCATGACGAAGTTGTTGTCGTTCACGTCGATTCCAGCGGCCGTGAAGGCATAAGTTGTGCCGGTGGAGAACGTCGATCCCTGCGTGTATGCAGGACCGACCGCAACGAAGTTGTCATCCGTCTCGAGGAATTTCACGAATCCGGAATTCACCACGTAGTAGACGAAGGTTTCCCCATTACTCGGCGTAAACGTGCCGCGTCCGAAAGTCGAATCGGGCGCGGTGTAACTTCCGGAAAAGGTCTGCTTCATACTCACAGTGGAAGTACCTGAATCATTGAGGTCCTCAATGCCGGTGAAAGTCGTGCCGGAAGCGCTAAAGACTCCGCCGGCATCCGCTGAGCCTCCGTTGGCAAGGTCGTACCCCGGAAAAAGAAATGCGTAGTTGGTCCCGGAGAGGCCCGCGGTAAAGCTGCTCGTATTCTGCAGATCGAGGCTTCCGCTCGCGTTGACAGTATCAAACTCAATCAGCAAGGCACGCGCGGAAGTGCTCGGAGAAGCGGTGACCACCGTCAGGCTAAGCGTCTGCACTCCGCTCACCCCGATCGCGTTTTCGCCTGTATTGATGATCATCGAACCGCGTCCATCGGGCCCCAGCGTATAGGATCCAGTGACCGAAACTTCGAACTCGCCGGTGATACATTTGAAGGACGAACAGTAGAAATCCTCCTTGCCGCTCGTAATGTTCCCCATGCCGTCCAAGTTGACGCTACCAACCGTGCCAAAAAATCCCTGCAGCGAACCGGTTCCCACCAGCGAGAACGCGAACTGGCCCTGCAGCAGGGCGTCGGAAACGTTGGCTGTGATAGTCACGGACGCGGTGGCTGACTTCGTGTTATCGGCTACCGAAGTCGCGGTGATCGTCACGCTCGTGCCCGGTGGTATCGCCGTGGGTGCCATGTAAATCGTCGTAACACCGCTGGCGGTAGCGGTGGGATCGAACTTACCGCAGTTCGGAGGCACGCTCGTGCTTCCGCATGTCACCGTCCAGGTCACTCCGGAGTTGCTCGGATCACCGGTGACGGTAGCGGCCATGGAAGCAGTCCCGCTGACTGCGAGCGAAGTGGGAGGCGCCTCACCCGTGGTGAATACGACCATAATGGTCGGAAGCGTGATGGTCACGTTGGCGCTGACTGACTTGGTGGTATCAGCGGCGGCTGTCGCCGTTATGGTCACGCTACCGCCCGTAGGAACAGAGGGAGGGGCCTGGTACGTCACGGGCGCCATGCTCGCGGTATTCGCGGGAGCTATGGTTCCGCACGCCGGCGGCGCATTGGGGCAGGTGACCGACCAGTTCACGCCCGCATTCGTCGTATCGTTCGTGACCGTCGCTTCGATAGTATTCACGGTCGCGCTGACCAGCATCGTGGCCGGAGGCGCGTGCCCGGAGGTAAAGGCGATGGAGATCGCAGTCGAAGGAGTAATGGTCACCACCGCGCTCACGGACTTCGTGCTGTCCGCCGTTGACGTCGCCGCGATCGTGACCGTGCCGCCAGTAGGCACAGTGGGTGGCGCAGTGTAAACGATCGAACCTCCACTCAGCGTGTGCGGCGGATTCAAATTAAACGTGCCGCAACCGGGAGCTGCGACCGCGCAGGTCACGCTCCAATCCACGCCCTTGCCCGCATTATCGTTCGTCACTGTCGCACTGACGGTCGCGGGCGTGCTGACCGGTACGGAAGAAGGAGGGGAGACGCTGAAGGCGATCGAAATGACCGGCACGCTGACCGTAATCATTCCGCTCACCGACTTGGTGCCGTCAGTCACAGAAGTGGCCGTGATGGTCACAGCCGTGGCCGGCACCACCGTCGGAGCGGTATAGAGCGTCGGGGTGCCGCTCGCGGTATGAAGCGCACTGAAGCTTCCGCAGGTGCCGCCGGTTCCGGGCGTGCAGCTCATAGTCCAGTTCACACCTGCGTTCGCCGGATCGTTTGATACCGTGGCCGCGATGTTCACCGCAGCGCCGGTCGCCATCGTGGACGGGGGAGCCTCGCCGGTCGTAAACACAACCGAGATCGCAGCAGAGGGTGTGACGGTGACTTGTGCGTTGACGGATACCATCGTAGACGCCGTGGCTGTAGCGATAATCGTAGCCGTAAGGTTTGATGAAAGCCCGGTGGGCGCGGTATAGGTGGAAGGCGAGCCACTTAAAGTTTGCAGCGGAGACATGCTGCCGCAATTTGTTGAGCCCGAGCAGGTCACGCTCCAGGTCACGCCTGCGCCGGTGGCATCGTTCGTCACTTGCGCCACCACCGCTTCGCTGCCGCCCGCGCCCAAGGGTGAAGTCGGCGCTTGCGTAAAAGCGATGCTGATCGCGTTGGTGATCGTGACGCTTACCGTCTGAGAAATGGCGTGATTGGCCGCGGCCATCGCAGTTAGGTTCACGGTATTGCCAACGGGAATTGCCGTAGGCGCGGTGTAAGCCGTTGTCGCGCCGCTCAGCGTTTGCGCGGGATTGAACGAGCCGCACTTCGGGCTGCTGCAGCTCACGTTCCAGATCACGCCCATGTTGTTTGGGTCATTCGCCACTGTCGCGGTGAGCTCGATTACGCCGCCGGTCTGCAGCGAACCCGGCGCCGTCTGCGTGAACGTCACATTCAGCTGCCCTTCGGTCGAGGCAGACGACTTTGTGACGCAGCCCGAATAGCCAAACAAGGCAAGAACCACCACAGCAACGAGGCAAACGGCGCGTCTCGTCCGCGGCACAGGAATGCCCATAGAATCTTTGTAACTTTTACAATCGCTCATTGCTCCCCCAGGCTATTGAATTCTGAATTTGCGGGCGGTCAGCAAATTCGTTCTTTTTGAGCCGCTCACCCTACCTCAAAATTTTTCGGCCCGCCAAGCCTTTCAAGCCCCCGACTTCGGCTCGGCAACAAACCGCAGCCTATCCTTGATCCAGTCGAAAACTTTGCCGCCGACCATGGCCCGGAAATGCGCCTTATCGTCGTCGAACTTCGCCACTTCCACGGAAGCCGGCGCCACCTCTTCCAGCTCCTTCTTGCAAATTTCCGGCGTGTCCGTGTCGCTCGCGATGTCCTGTATGCGGACGGACTGTGACGTGAGTTTTGGCAGCCACAGCACCGGATCGAAAAACGCGATTTTTTTCTGAAACTCGGGCTTCACGTAATTCGGCCGCTCGTTTTCCGGTATCAATGCGGACTTCGCCATCCAATCCGGCCAGTCGGCCCAGGGATTCAGCGCGTCCACTGCTTTGATTCGTGGATCGACGGCCGCCGCCAGAATTGCGATGGTCCCGCCGGAGCCCTGCCCGAACATTCCCACCTGGTTCATATCGAAATCCCCGCGCGTGGCCAGGTAGTTGATAATCATCTGAACGTCGTGCACCGAAGTCACGACCGACTCCTGCAGCTCGCTCACGAACCATTCCTTCATCGGGCGATTCTGATAGCGGTGGCCGGTGAGCGCGGAGACAAAACCGACGGCCGCGTAACCGTTCTTCGTCACGCGCTCGCAGTACCGATCGTCACGAAACCGGTCGGTCTCGGAAGGATAGCTATACAAGTACAAAACGACCGGCGGCTTCGCTACGCCTACGGGCCGGATGACCCACAAATCAATGGGGTCGGCCATCCGCCACTGCACTTGCAGAAGCTCGCGCGTGAAGACCGGATAATCCGCTTTGTTTCCAAAAAACGCCGGGTCCGCGTGCAAATCGCTGTCCGCGATGGAAAGCGAGTTCAAATCCTCACGGCTCGTGCGGTGAGGCTGCTCCGCTACAGCAGAATTCGCACCTTTATCACTACTGTCTTTCGCCGTATTGGTGGCCGCAGTCTGCTGAGCAAAAGAGCGGCCGGACAGCAGAAACATGATCAAACTGAAGACAATCGAAAGCTTAGGGCATCGAAATTCCGCCCACCCAAACTTCATGCGTGGCCCTCTCCATCTGGACTATTTTTTTCTTGCCTGTGCGTTTCTGCGACCGCCGGGAAGGGGCACAGACACGCCCGAAACAAGGAAAAGAGGCAGACTGCCAAATTCGGCAATCTGCCTCGTCCTCGGACTTTCTTTAAGGTACGAACTACTGCTGGAACGTGACCAGTTGCTTGTTGCTGTTGTCGGCCTGGTAGTCCAATTCCGCTTCGACGGTGAATACCGCGCCGCCTACGTCGGAACCGCCTTCTGCCGCGGTGGTGAACCCGTCTTCCGGCGTATAAGACTTCGTGCAACCGGAGCCGGAACCGCAGTTGTAGTTTTCCACGTACAGGGTTACCGCGCGGTGCGCACGGAAAACCTGCAGGTTGCCGTAGGGGACGAAGTCCGGCACGAACGACGTGGCATAGTTCTGTGCCGCGACCACCAACTTATTTACCGATCCGCCGGCAGCCGCCAGCGATGGCGTGGTGACTACGCGCAGAACGTTCCACAGTGGGTAAGACCCGTTCTCGATGTTCGGGAAAGTGATTGCGCCGTTGCACGAACTCGTGCCGGAACCGACCGTGCAAACCGGCAATACGCCCAGACCGTCTGGGTTCGACGCGTAATCCGCATAGAACGGATCCACGCCGTCCACGTCAAAATACTTGCCGATAGAAGTGGACGATCCGTTTGTCAGAGGAGACACGTTGCCGTAGCTGAAAAACACATAGCCGACCTGGTTCTTGTACGTTCCGCCGCTGATTGGGGTTACGGTGCCGGCGATTGCTTTGACCATTTCGCCGGTGCCGATGGCCCGGAGTTTGCGAGTGCTGCCGTGCGCGCTGGTCTTGGTGATATCCAGCGGGTTGGTCGTTCCAGTCCATCCGGTGGGTGCGGCGCCGCCGGGATTGATGCCGAGTTCCTGCGACGAGTCGATTTCCTTGTCCCGGGTGACCGAAAATTCGACGGTGTTCATGGTTCCGGACAATGGCTCGCGCACGACCACATCGAGCGGGATCGACGGGAGACCCTCTCCTTCGGGAATGAGGTCGCGAGTGCGGCCCAACGTTCCGTCCAGAACCTTCGCCAGGACCCAGCGATCTACGTTGCCGTCGTTGGTGAATACGGCGTTGCCCAAGCCCGCGCCGCTGTCACCGGTATCTTGCGTGTTGTAAACGATCAGAGCAATTTGCGCTCCGACGTCCAACGATTTCCACGCAGGAATCGTATTGGCCGTGATCGGGTCCTTGCCAGAAATGGTGAAAGCGATCGGTTGTGCGGTGCTTGTGCTGAATGCGCTGGCAATTGCAACTCCGGGTGAGCAGGTGTTGCCGGTGCCGCCGTACCCGAGAGTAGCGGGGTTCGTGGCGCTGATGAAAGGCCCGCAAGCCCGCTGCGTGCCGAATTGGGCGTCCTCGGGACGGATGTCGCTGGGGACTGCGTTCACGGTCTGACCATTGAGGGCGTTGCAGACGGTGGTCGGCAAACTTACGTCCGCAGGGAGAAGAAGAACCTGGTTCGGCGAATTCGGGGGATAAGCGATTCCCGAGTTATTCGGGCAGCCACCGACAAAGCTCAGTGAACCCTGGGGATTAGCAAAATAAAGTCGGCTGCCTACGATGGAGTCTATATTCAGGTAAGCACAAACCGTTGTGACTGGGCCGGTTGACCCACCGCTGGATGTATTCCACTCCACCCAAACGGTTCCGGCAACGTCGGAAGCGCCGGCGCCCGAGCGATTGTCGTGACCGGTGACGAAGCCCTTCGGCGCCGTCCAGTTATATAGTCCACACACCGGAGTAGCACTGTATTCTCCAGCGAAGGCCAGAGCGTTGAACGCCGCCGACGAGCCCGCTGCAACGAACGGGAAGGTCTGCGCGTTAACGGCTGAGCCGAACATCATAGCTGCGGCGAGAACCGCTACTGCCGCAGCAATTTTCAAGCTTTTCATCATCATTTCTTTTTCTCCTAGGTTCAATTGTGAAGATCGTGGGGTATTGCGCGAAGAAACGCCGAGACCAGGCAAATTGCGAGGCCCACCAGGAACGCCCTCTGTGTCCGGCCGAACCGCTCTTCGAGTGTTACGGGAGTAAACCTACGCGGGCACTATCACGGGGGAGTGTTACAGGCGGATGACACCGGAGTTGAGAGCGCGTGAATTTTGGTGCGGCCCAGTAAGCCCACTACTTCCACCGCGCGTGCGCGCGCGACTTCGAGCGCTTCGGACCGCGGGCGGCGCGTTGTCACGCGATTTTAATATTCGCGACATCGCTACGTAACGCGAATCTTGCTACTCAATTGCGCTCTTCTTATTCCTTTTCGGAGGTTTGGGTGCGGTGAGGTCTATCTTGGCCGTTTTGTGCTTGTTAATTCTTCCCGTCGGCATGGCCCCGACCCAGAGTTCCGGAACTACAGGCTCAATCTCAGGAACGGTTTACGACGAAAAAGGCGCGATCATCGATAGCGGCGCGAAGATTGAAATTAAAGACGCTGATGGAGGTTCCCAACGCACGGACACCGATGCTCAGGGAAACTTCAACATTCCAGGACTCGAGGCCGGGACCTACACCGTCATTGTCTCGGCGAGCGGATATCAGCCATTTGAGAAGGACGATTTCGAGCTGCGCGAGGGCGATGATGTCAATCTTGACGTCAATCTGACGCCCGAGAAGTCCGATTCCGACAATAACCCGAACACTTCCCAGGAATAGAGCCGCGGGGCTCTTCCGGTGGAGACTGCATCCGCACTGTGGCCGCGATAAGTTCACATCCCGCCATCACTTGACAAGCAGGAGGTAGGCTAGCGTGAAGTTTCTGGGGAAATTTTTTTGCTTCATCATACTCATGCTGGCCCTGGCGAGCGCAGTTCTGGCCCAGGATGCACCGGCCGCACCGCCTCCTGCACCTGCCGAGCAGGCACCCGCTGCGCAAGGCACTGGAGCGATTATGGGTACGGTTCACGATTCGACCGGTGGAATCGTTGTCGGGGCCGTGGTTACTGCTACCGACGCGCAGGGCGTGAAGCAAACCGGGACCAGCAACGAACAGGGAGAATATCGCATCCCGGGGCTCGCGCCTGGACCCTACAGCGTGACCGTGGAAGCTCCCGGGTTCAATGTTTTCCTGGTCAAGGATTTTGCGGTCACCGCGGGCCAGGATGGCCGCGTGGATGCCAATCTGGAGGTTGCCGGCGCGGCGACTTCGGTGAACGTGGAAGGCCAGCGGACTGCGGAGGTCGAGACGGAGAACTCTCAGATCAGCGGCACCGTCACTCAGAAGGAAGTTGTCTCCATTGGACTCAACGGCCGGAATTTCACGCAGTTGATCACGCTGGCTCCCGGCGTAAGCAATCAGACGCAGCAGGACGAAGCGCTGGTGGGAGTGAAGGGCAGCGTCAAATATAGCGTTAACGGCGGCCGCGTGGAATACAACACCTTCGATGTGGATGGCGGCGACGTATTAAACGCGGGCATCAATGGAAACCAGAGCACGCTCATCGTCTATCCCAGTCTGGACGCCATTCAGGAAGTAAAGGTGCTGACCTCGAATTACGGCGCGCAATATGGACGCAGCGCCTCCGGGTCGGTTTTCGTCACCACCAAAACCGGCGGGCAGCAGTATCACGGCAACCTCTACGAATTCAACCGCAACGAGTTCTTCAACGCGCGCAACTTTTTCGACCAGACCACGCAGGCTCCGCTGTATCGCCGGAACGATTTCGGAGGAACCTTCGGCGGGCCCCTTTTCATCCCGGGGCATTACAATACCAAGAAAGATAAAACGTTCTTTTTCTTCTCCGAAGAAGCGCGTCTCGAACGCACGCCCCAGGATTTCAACCAGGCGGTTCCTTCCGCCGAGGAAAGAACCGGTTACTTCGGGGACGTTTGCCCTTTCGCTCCCTCCGGCGCGGAAGTTTTCTTCGCGCGCACTGCTTTTCCGGACTGCCCGCAATTCGCCGGATCGGACCAAACCACGCAGGTTCTCACCTTTCCCGGCAATCAGGTTCCCATTGATCCCACGGCCCAGACTCTGCTTAGCACCGGCAACATACCTCCGCCGAACGCAAATTCGGGCTGCAACTCGAGCATCGGCTCCTGCTACGACGTGGCGGTTTCGCCTCCGACCTATTGGCGCGAAGAATTATTTCGCATCGATCACAATTTCACTTCCGGGCTGCATGGGACGTTTCGATACATCCACGATCAGTGGAACACCACGACGGCGATTCCTCAGTGGGGCTACATCGCCAACAGCTTTCCCACCATCGAAAACAACTTCCTCGGCCCGGGCATCAGCCTGGTGGGTCGCGTGACCGACGTAATCTCTCCCACGCTTTTGAACGATGCGGTATTTAGTTTTACGACCGATCACATCAGCCTCTCGAACATCAACGGCCCCGGCGGAAATTGGCAGCTGCCTGCGAATCTCCTGTGCACTGCGGGCCAGGCCGGCAGCTGCATGGGCTATCTATTCGACAATGGCTTTGGCGGGAAAGTCCCGGGTATCGTTATCGGCGGAACAAACGCAGCCTACGGCGGCGACGGTTTCGGAGTGGATTCTTCCTTCGTCCCCTACCACCATACCAACCCGACCTACAGCTTCGGAGATGACGTCACCAAGGTCCTGGGAAAGCACACGCTTCTCTTCGGCTTTCAGATGATTCTGGCGCAGAAGAACGAAACCAATCCGGCCATCGGCGCGGCCACGGGAGATTTGCAAGGTATCCTGACCTTCACCAATCAGAGCAGCGTCGAGACCACCGGCAATGCATTCGCGGATTTCTTGAACGGCCGCATTCGTTCCTATCAGCAGGATAGCGCGCAGGGCCGCTATTACAATCGCTACACCGTCGGCGAGCCCTATTTTCAGGACGATTGGCATGTGTCGTCGAAGCTGACGGTGAATCTCGGCCTGCGGCTGAGTCTTTTCGGCACTTGGCACGAAAAATATCTGAACGCGTATAACTGGGAGGCCAAGGCGTTCAGTCCGACTCTGGCGGCGACGGCCGTCGTCGATCCCACGACGGGACTTCTTGTCGATGCCGCGACTTCCAATCCGATCCCGCTTGATCTCAGCAATCTTGACCCACGAATAATCAATGGCATCGTTCGATGCGGAAAGGGCGGCATTCCCGACGGCTGCATGAGCGGGCACTTGTTCAATCCCGCGCCGCGTCTGGGATTCGCCTGGGACCCGCGCGGAAACGGCAAGACCTCCATTCGCGGCGGCTATGGAATCTTCTTCGAGCACGGAACCGGCGATGAGGCCAATACCGGCTCGCTCGAAGGCAGCGCGCCTCTCGTTCTCGACATGACGCAAAACTTTCCCAATGGCTTCAGCTGCATTGGAGGTGTTGGCGCCACTTGCGGTGCGACCGGAGCGTATCCTCTAAACGTCACTTCGATTCCGACCAAAGCGATTTGGCCCTACGTGCAGCAGTGGAGCCTGGGAGTGCAGCAGGAAATTACGCCTGATATCGTGGCAAGCCTCGCCTACGTCGGCAGCAAGGGAACGCACCTAACCGCCGAGCTTCAACTGAACCAACTGGCCCCCGTGCCGGCTGCGGAAAATCCGTTCAATCCGCTCCCTGTGGTAGGCCCTCCCCCGCCGCAACCGACTCCGCCCTTGCGTGGCGCTCCTATCACTTCCGCCGTCTGCAACACGTTTAACGGCTCCGCTTTTACCGTGGGCACTACGACGGTAGCCACCGGCGATCCTGGATTCGTGAATTTAATCGCCGCATGTTACGGAACTCCCAACGCGCAATTCCCGGATCCCAATTCGCTGCGCGAACTCGCCCCCACCATCGGCCGAATTTTCGGTCTGGAGAACGTGGCCAACTCGAGT
>Ga0302222_10000830_pt1 | contig 16566 bp, 20 predicted proteins | sample II_Palsa_E2_2_FD_194570 | JGI IMG/M metagenome (GOLD analysis project Ga0302222, IMG submission 194570) | Peat permafrost microbial communities from Stordalen Mire near Abisko, Sweden - II_Palsa_E2_2 | ecosystem: Environmental > Terrestrial > Soil > Palsa > Peat permafrost | place: Sweden... | reverse complement strand
CGGGATTATCCACATGACAGACCCAAGTGATTTTAAGGAGACTCGCAGGCCATTGAGTTACTTGCCCTTGGCGGGTTTGGCCTTGCGCTTTTTGCGTTTCGACTTTGCAGGCATCTGGACTTGCGCCAGCGCGGTCACGGCATCGTCAAAACTTAGCGGATGCAGGGACAGCGGCGCACCCCGGCGGCCTGCTGGATTGCGCGGTCTTCTAGCCTTTGTTTTGTGCGGCATGGTTTGTCGGAGTCGGTCTGTAGGAGAGTTCAAGCTGCTCGGAAATGTCGGTCAGCACCCACAGGATGCCAGCGGACAGGAACGCTATCAGAAAGCAGGCGAAGGCAACTAGGAACGTCGCACCTAGCACTCGCTCCCCTTGGAGCCGTCCCAGATTGTCGAAGGCATCGGACATTGAAACGAAAGCGAGGATGACGGCCACGGCCATTATCAAGCCTGCAATCAATCGAAGAGCATAGGCCATGCGTCCCATGTGCCGGATACTACCTCAAGATCGGACGCTTTAGCCAGCGGCGGCCTTGCGAAGCGGGATCGCTGCGGCGTAAGCTGATCCCATTATGCCGGTTGACCCAAGGTTCGTTAAGACCGTTGGCCAAGAGGAAGTTGAGGTGCTGCGATCCATAGATGCCCACCTAGTCACTTTCAACACGAACATGGGCGAGAAGCTGCTTAAGCTGGATGAGAGGCTGGATCGAATCGAGACGCTTTTGAAGGAGGTTTTGGCGGACACCGAAGCCCGGAAATAGCTACAGATTCCTGCGTTCCACAATTTCCTGGAGTTTTGCCCGATAGATCGCAAGCTGGGCGAGAGGGTCCGATGGGCTGTCCCCCGAATAGAGAAAAGCCCCAGCGTCAGTATCCATATCGAACTCAGTGAAGGTGCGGGCTGTCCGGTTAACCCAATCCGCCATTGTCTTGCCTAGGCTGTTGAATTCTTCGAGGTTCTGGCTCTGAGACATCCGAAGCTCTAAAATCTTCCCCTCTTCCATCAGTTTTCCGAAGGCGATGCGGATTTGCTTTTGCACATCAGGTTTATGGAACTGCGCCCAGATGATCAACGCAATCCCAACGATCCCGCAAATCGTGCCGAGGAGTTTGCCGACATAAACCGCTAACGCAACGCCGACTAGGGTCAAGCCAGTGCCCCAAAGATTCTCTCTAGAGATCGCCATGGCGCACTCCTCTCATTGACTGCCATCCGAGGCGCTGCCATACTAATCTCGCTAGAGATTCTGCACGCCTCAAGTCCGGCCACTAACCGGGCTTGTTGTATTTTCGGTCTTTAGTTCACCCGGCCAACTGGTTTGTTGAGCAGCATCCGCTTGCCGTTGGTTGCTGCCAGAGCCAGCGCCGTGCGCTCCCCGTCTGACACCTTGCGGGAGTTGTACCGGAAGTCAAATTCGTTGAGGTACTGCTGTAGATACGAGCGTCCAACGTGGTGATAGGTGCCGTTGATCCCACGTTTCAGCGTGGCGAAGAATCCTTCGATTCCGTTAGTGGTGATGCACACGCCATTCTCGCGCCGCACGTATTCATCGTTCCTGTGGTTCACCTGATCGTGCTTCCGGCCCATGAGCGCACCCGCCAGAACGCTAGAACTGTCGGTCATCACATGGGCATCTTCGGCAACCATGCTTTGAATGATCGGCTTTAGGTTCTCTGCCGTGACGCGCTCGACGTGCCGTGAGCGCACATTGCCGTCACGCTGGAGAACGGAAAACACGGCGGATTTGTTGACATGTCCGCTCACTCTGTCTTTCGCCCTGACTCCGGGCCTGATGGCTTGGGGATTCCGCGTGCGAACCTTCCCGCCTACATAGGTCTCATCCATTTCGACGATCCCGAACAGTTTGTCCGCCAGCGGGTGCTGGCTCATGGCGAAGCGGATGCGGTGGAACATGAACCACGCGGTTCGGTAGGACACTTTCTTCCCGTAAAACGTCTCGCTCATCCGGTGGAACTGGTGGGCCGACATGCCCTTCTTGCTGGCACACATCAGGTGGATCGCGTAGAACCACTTGTGCAGCGGGATGTGGCTGTCCTCGAAGATGCTCCGCATGGTGACGGTGAATTTCTCGCGGCACCCGGCACACTTGTAAAGGCCCTTGCGGGTAGTCTTGCCAGCCAATTTGTAGGCGTTATCGATCTCGCCACAATGGGGGCAGACCGGACCATCCGGCCAACGTTTCGCCTCGAAGAATGCACGCGCCTTCTCTTCGTTGATGAATAGTTCCGCCGACCCTTGAGGATTCTTAGCGTCTTTCATGCCTCAAGACTACGCTTTTACAGTGGGTCTGTCAAGTGGATAATTACGAAATTTGGGCTGGCGTCTGGACGGGATGGCGATGGGTGTATGGCGAGTTTTCTCCGTTTGACCAACAAGATCCAGACTGCTGTGATACGCGTACCCCGGCTTCGCTCCTTCGTCAGAAACGCGTTTTTTGCGAAGGGCAACTTAGCCCGGAGCTGGCTAGGCCGCATAATGTATCGGACCTTCGCCCCAGATCCCCAAACATGCAAACTTTTTCACGATTGACAATCCGCAGAACGGACGTAAGATTGCTGCCTCGAAAAGCTTTCGCGCGAGAACACGGTGGAAGCTAGGAAGGATCGAGATATGATGGTCCGGCAGGCCTTCTTCCCAACCCTGGTATTCTGCGTCGCCTCTGTCATCGCCGCGCCCGCGCAGACGCTCCAACTATTGGCGAGTTTCGAAACTGACGGCTTTCCAGAAACCAACCTGGTGCAGGGCTTCAATGGGACCTCTACGGTACAACCTCGGGGGGAGGGGTCGGAGAAAACTTCGGAACTGTCTTCAAGATTACCACCGCCGGCAAGCTTACAACGCTTTATACCTTCTGTTCAAAATCCGAATGCGCTGACGGCAAAACACCTTCTGCACTGATGCTGGCCAGCAATCTGAATTTTTACGGTACCACCGCTGCCGGCGGAGCCTATGGATACGGCACGGTTTTTAAAATCACATCCGAGGGCGAACTGACGACCCTGTACAGTTTCTGCGCAAAGTCTGGCTGCCCCGATGGCCAAAATCCTTTGGCCACGTTGGTCCAAGGCACGGACGGCAATCTCTACGGAACCACGTCCGGCGGAGGCGCCATCGGCAACTACGGCACGGTGTTTAAGATCACGTTCGGCGGAAAGCTAACGACGGTTTATAGCTTTTGCGTCCTCTCTGAATGCTACGACGGCGATTATCCCGAAGGGGTCTTGATTCAGGGCTCCAACGGAAATTTCTACGGAACCACCGGTGAGGCCAGCGGTCGCGGCAACGTCTTTGAAATGACCCCCGCTGGCGTGGTCACCAGTCTTTATAACTTTTGCTCGGAACCTTACTGCGACGACGGCACCTCCCCGGTGGCTGGTGTCGTGCAGGCCGCGAACGGCGATCTCTATGGGACTGCCACTGGTGGCGGAGCTTACGGCAATGACGGCACCGTATTCGAGATCACACCCGCGAATGTGTTCACGACCCTCTATAGTTTTTGCCTCTTCAATTGCGCAAATCCCGGCGTCTATCCTAGGGGCGGATTGGGGCTGGCCACCGATGGCAATTTCTACGGCACGGTCTCTAGCGCGATCTACAAAATTACCCCAACGGGTGAGGTCACCTGGCTCTACACGTTTGGCTCGGGCGCGGGTGGTTGCTGTCCCGACGGCGATTTTCCCTACGCAGGGCTCGTGCAGCACACCAATGGCACCTTCTACGGCACCGCCCTCGAGGGCGGTGCTTACGACGAAGGCACCGTCTTTAGCCTTTCCACTGGCCTCGGTCCGTTCGTCACTCCGGTTCCGACCTATGGCAAAGTCGGCGCCACCGTCTATATTCTCGGCACCAACCTCAATGGAACTACGGCCGTCACCGTTGACGGAGTCACCGCGAAGTTCACCGTGGAATCGAGCTCCGAGATCAAAGCTACCGTGCCGACCGGCGCGACCACAGGCGTGATCTCAGTGACCACGCCCACTACGACTCTCAACAGCAATCTCGTGTTTCAAGTGCTGTAGTGAACTGTCTCGATGACTGACGAGAACAGGCCATCCACACTCAGTGAGAAATTGCTGCTGCGGCGTTCTGCGGCGGCGAGCAGACTGAGAACCCGTCGACCGCCGAATCCATTCGGAGGTGAGCTAAGACTTAGCGCCAGGCGCGCTGGCGATGCTATGTTTTGACATGCTATGCATGCATATGCAAGAATAGCATGCATGAGGAAGAACGCGGCGCCGGAAGCGACCACGGGTTCGGATGCGGTTCGTCGCCACGCCTACGAGAAATACATTTCTGCCGCGCGTCGCCGAAGAGAGAAGACCGTGGCCATTAATGTGGGGGAAGTGCACCGCGCTTTGGCGCTTAACAATCGGGTGCCGCTTGTTTGCGCGGCTCTTGGATCGAAGAAGTTTTTGACGGAGCACGGGCTTCGCATCGTTTCGAAGACTGGGCCTCCATCCGGACAGAGCACCACCGTCACATTCACATACGAGATTGTCGGCAAAAGACAAGATGACGTTGAGTTGAGTCGCCAGGAATCCTGGAATCGACTTCGGGGATCGATGAAAGATATTTTTGCCGAATATGGTGGTGGCGAGGCCTACCTGCGCGCTGAACGCGCGTCGTTCCGCGACGCAGACGACGAGAAATGAGCCGCATTTACTGGGACTCGATGCTGTTCATCTATTGGCTGGACAACAATCCTCTTTTCGCGAAGAGAGTTGCATCCATTTATTCGCGAATGCAGCAGCGAGAGGACAGGCTCCTTACTAGCGCCGTTACTTTCGGTGAAGTTTTAGCGGGCGCGTACAGGAAGGCACCCCTGTCAAAGGGCGAAGACGTTCGCACAACATTGTTAAGCGTAGTGTCAGAGGTAATCCCGTTCACTCTCGAAACTGCAGATGCTTATGCCCGGATTCGTGGGAGCACGAATATCGCTTCGCCGGATGCCATCCATCTGGCCTGCGCTGCCGTTGCCGGTACTGACTTGTTCTTAACTAACGATGAAAAGTTGATCGGCAAAGTGATACCTGGAATTCAGTTCATCGCAGGGCTGGATTCAAACATTCTTTGATGTGGACTTCGGCGCCGTCATCGCTTCCAGCTTTACTTTCACCTGAGGCCACTCGTTGTCCAGAATGCTGAAGTAGACCGAGTCGCGAACACGGCCGGTCCAGGTGAGCACGTGGCGGCGTAGTGTGCCTTCTTCTTTTGCGCCGATGCGCAGGATTGCGTTTCGCGATTTCCGATTGAGCACGTCGGTCTTCAGTTCGACACGAAAGCATTTCCAGACTTCGAAGGCGTGGCGCAGCATCAGGTATTTTGCTTCGGTATTGACGGCGGTGCGTTGCCACAGCGGCGCGATCCAGGTGGAACCGATCTCCACGCGACGATTGAGGCGATCGATGTTCATGAAGCGGGTGCTGCCGATCACGCGGCCGGCGTTCCGTTCAACGGTCGCAAACACAACCGATTCGCCGCGTTTTTGCTCATCGAAAGCCTTCTGTACGAGCCGCTCAAAGTCCCCGCGCGTTTTCAAGCGGTAAGGAATCCATTCGAAAATATCGTCGAGTGCATCTTTGGCGACATTCCAGAAATCTCCAGCATGGTCGCGGCGGAGCGGTTCGAGGCGGACGACAGAGCCCTCCAGCGTGATTGGCGTTTCGATATTCAGCGGAACTGCGACGGTGCTCATTGGCATTCCTTCCTGGGCATGCCTATTATCTTGCATCTTGCGTCTGTTTGCGGCATCTCTACTACGGCGCCGGGTTTGTAGAATGATTTGTGAAATCGGGTCTGTAGAATCAGATCTGCGGAATAAAAGGGCGTTGACTTGCGATGATCTCAGCCGTCCAATTGTGTAGAAGCAAGAACTGTACTAGCCGGCGATGTCAGGAGGGACGGCGGTGAAAGCGCAGTGTTTGCCCTTTACTCAAGTCCCGCACACGAGCCCGCTGTTCGTCGATTATCTCGCATACTCCCCGAGCGTCCAGCCTTTCTATCCGCATTCTTCAAACTTCAACGAATGGGCTAAGCCCGAGGTCTCGGCAATTCAATACGATCCGGCTCGCCGGGAGCGAGTCAGCGCGATTCTTGAGCGACAGAACAAATCCTGGGGCGCTTCGGCGCAAACTTTCGCAAACCTCAATCGGCTGCGGCAGGGAGCGGCGGCCGTTGTGACCGGGCAGCAAGTGGGATTGTTCGGCGGCCCAATGTTCACGATCTACAAGGCTCTTACGGCGGTGAAATTAGCGGAAGAGGCGACGGCGGCGGGCGTCGATTCTGTTCCTGTTTTCTGGCTGGCCACGTCGGACCATGATCTCGCCGAAGTGAATCATGTTTCGCTGCCCGGCCCTGACGGCCTTCTGCGCACGCTCACGACTTCGAGCCGCAGCGTTCCGGGCGCGCCGGTGAGCAATGTGCTTTTGGGCGATGAGATCGTGCCGATCGTGGAAGAAGCCGCATCTCTGTTGGGAGATTCTGAGGCTTCGCAATGGTTGCGCGAGTCGTATCGTCCGGGGGAGACGCTGGGCACGGCTTTTGCGCGGCTGTTTGCGCGGCTGTTCGGCCCGTGGGGCGTGATTCTGCTCGATGCATCGGATGCGGAGCTGCATCGAGTTGCCGCGCCGATTTATAGAACGGCTATTGAGCGCGCGGAGGAATTGAATGCCGCGTTACTGAATCGTGGTCAAGCGCTGGAGAAGGCTGGATATTCCCAGCAGGTGAAAGTGACGGCCTCGTCAGTGCTGCTTTTTGCAATGCGTGACGGCGCTCGGACGGCGATTCATCGCCGAGTCAGCGGGGGTGGGTCGGGAACGGCGGCGGAGTTTGTGATCGGTGGCGAACCAGGAGCGGAGAAACTTTCGTCCGTTGAGTTACTGGATCGTATCGCATCCGCTCCGGAAAATTTCAGTCCGAATGTGCTGTTGCGTCCGGTCGTGCAGGATTATCTTCTGCCTACGCTTGCCTATACCGGCGGCGCCGCGGAGGCGGCATACTTTGCGCAGGCGGGCGCTGTCTATGAAAAGATTCTGGGCCGGGTGACGCCGATCGTACCGCGTTTTTCGGCAACTCTGGTTGAGCCCAAGGTTCAGCGCTGGTTGCAGAAATATGACATCACGGTGCCAGATACATTCCAAGGGACCGAGGCTCTTGGGCAGAAGCTGGCCTCGCATAGTCTGCCGCCAGGTTTGCAGGAGGCTTTCGAGCGCGCGAACAAGTCTGTGGAAGAATCCTTTTCTGGATTAAAGGAAGCGCTGACAAAGCTCGATCCGACCCTGGTGGAAGCCTGCCAGACGGGCGCTTCAAAAGTACATTACCAGCTCGACCGGCTGCACGAGCGCGCCATGGCTGCCGAGTTACGACGCAGTGAAGTAGTGCGCCGTCACGCCGAAGCGCTCAGTCAGGCGCTCTATCCTGAAAACGCTTTGCAGGAGCGTGGTGTGGCGGGCATCTATTTCGTCGCGAAGCACGGGACCGAACTGCTGCAAAGCTTGCATGACACTCTGCGCACGGAGTGCCACGACCATCAGATTCTGGAGTTGTAGACCAGCGACATTGAGCGGCGATCCGCTCTCGTGGGCCGGCCTTTGGCGCGAGTCAGAATCAACGACAAGAGCCTTTAACCGCGAAGTCCGCTAAGAAAATCCGCGAAGGACGCGAAGAAGAGCATAGGGCTAGCGCTTTAACCAGATTTCGAGTTGTCCCAGCGATTCTATCCGCGGCAGTTCGCGATCGCGGTAGGCCCCAGCTACATCCAGTAATATCGCTTCCATTCCGGCGTTGCGGGCTCCTATGTAGTCGACCGAATACACGTCTCCAACGTACAGACTTTCGTCGGCACGCGCTTGCATGGATTTGAGCGCGGCTGCAAAAATTTCCGGGCGCGGTTTTTCAACTCCAACAATTCCTGAATCGGTGATGCTTTCGAAGCGGTCGGCAATGCCGCAACGGGAGAGCACGCGCTCGATGCCGCCATCGGCGTTGGAAATTACGGCGATGCGAAAGTTCTGGCGGATTCGGTCGAGTGCTTCGCGCGTTCCGGGGAGAATCTGATCCCAGTTCGCCGAGTTCTGCGTGTTCTCTATCAGCGCACTGCGGAGGCTGGTGTCCTCTCCTAGTTCCGCGAGGAGGTACGTGTGAAAGGTCCACCAGAAGCCGTGATCGACACTGCCACTCTGCATGCCCTGGTCGAATTCATTCTTTGTTTTGCGCTCAAGGGCTTGCCATTGTTCGATCGTGGGATGACGATCGCTTGAGATTGGAGCGAGCATCTTTGCTCTGTTGGGAAAGAGAAGAGTGTTGCCGACATCGAAGAAAATCACTCGCCGCGCTGGCATCTGTTTATTTTACTGAAGGCGACAGTGGCGGCGCGCTTGAGATTCTCTGGCTACTTCACGGCCTGAAGCCTTTAACCGCAAAGTTCGCGAAGAACGGCCGCGAAGGGCGCGAAGAAAAGCATAGGGCGGCGTGACCAGCGCGCGGAAAAATTGTAATATGCAATCACTTGGGCGGGTAAGCTTTCTTCTGTGATTTCGCCGCGCTATGGCTTTATCTTCGACAACGTTGATCTCGGGCTTCGCGCGCACCACGCGCGCCGCGCTTTCGCTACACAGCCTGTTGCGCGCTCAATCCGCGATCGCGGCTGGCCTCATATTTGCCACGCGCCATTCCAGTCGACGCGATGGCGTTTACAACATTCTTTGGGCAGTTGTCTTCGGGTTCGCCACACTGAATATTCTCAGCCTGGCGGCGAGGCGATTCGAACCGAATCGTCGCGGTCTCACGTTCGGAGAGTTACTGGCGGTGATGGTAGTTCTGATCTCGGTTTTCCTGCTGGGTTGGGAACTGCTGAGTGTGTTTCACATCTTTCCAATCAAGATTCAGCGGTGAACGGTCGCGGGAAAATCCAGGTCCGACGACTCAGCAACTCGCTGTCTTTTCGGGGGCGACCATTAAGAGCCCTTAGCCGCAAAGAGCGCGGACAATGGCCGCAAAGTTCGCGAGGACAAACCGTTTGCGGTATGATTCGCAAAATGGCAAAGACGAAAAATCCGGCCACGATTGAGGTTACTTGTCCCTGCTGCAATGCGCTGCTTAAGGTTGACACGGGCACCGCTGAGGTGATCGCTCACACTGCTGCAGTCAAGCCAAGGATGTTCGCCGACATGGAAGACGCGGCCCGCGCGATGAAGGAGCAGGATAGCCGCCGCGAATCCATCTTCCGGCAATCGGTGGAAGCGCAGAAACATGCTTCCGAGTTGCTGGAAAAGAAGTTTCAGGAGGCGGTGAAGAAGGCAAAGGAAACTCCTGACACCGGCAAGCCTATTCGCGATTTCGATCTGGATTGAGGGCAGGGCTTAGGGGATAGGGGTCAGGGACCGACACTTACTGCTAACCCCTATCCCCTGGTCCCTGACCACTGTTCCTATGCACATTCACCCATTGCTTCTTGGTCACCGGGGCGCTCGGGCCGAGAAGTCCATTCCGGAAAATACGCTGGCTTCGTTCGATCTTGCGCTGGCTCAAGGCTGCGATGGTTTTGAATTTGACGTGCGGCTTGCGGAGGACGGGCAAGCGGTTATCTGTCACGATGCGGAAATCCGCGGGCTGAAGATTGCAGAGACCTCGGGCGAAAAACTTGCCTTGCCGGTGTTGCGCGAGGTGCTCACTCGCTATCAAGAAACTGCATTCTTCGATATCGAACTGAAGGTCGCGGGCTTGGAAACGATCACGGCGGAGTTGCTGAGGAAGTTTCGTCCGGCGCGCGGCTTCGTGGTTTCTTCTTTTCTTCCCGAAGTGTTGCGCTCTATGCACGGATTCGACGCAACCATCCCACTTGGATTGATCTGTGAAACTAGGGCGCAACTCGAACATTGGCCGCAGTTGCCCGTCGAGTATGTGATTCCGCACCACGCGCTTGCTCGTCAGAGTCTTATCTCAGAGATTAAAGGCGCCGGCAAAAAGGTCTTCGTTTGGACGGTGAATCTTCCCGCCGATATGAAGCGCTTTTCGAAGTGGGGTGTGGACGGCATTATTTCTGACGACCCTAAACTCCTGGCAAACACCCTGGCATCTCCATCGCGGAAACAGATTGCTGGAACTTGAGCGTTTAGTGGGCGGATGCGGACAAACTTGTTCCACCGGCGAGCGCGGCTTTGGCTTCTTTGATCCCCGCCTGAATAGTGGGTTCCCAGTCAAGATGCGGAATTGTTGATGCAGCGGCCGACTGATAAAAGGCCAGCGCTTCCTGAAACCGGTTCAGCCGCTTTAAGCAAATCTTGGCCGCACCGAGTTGCGCCATTAACGCCTGGCGCTCGTTGGGGTGGGCTTCTGCCAGCCGTTCATACTCGTACAGGGCGCGGTCATAACTCTGCGCGTCGTCGGCAGCCTTGCATAGATCGAGCCACACTTGAGCGGGCGCGGCCTCGCCGCCTGTCTGCAGAAACTCTTCGTAATCTTTCCACGCCGCTTTCGGATTGCGCGCCTTCAGATGCAGGGCGCATGTTTTCATGTTCGCCGCATGAAAAGCCGCTGTGTCCTGCGTCTTCCAGTGGATCTGTTTGAGCAGGTTCCACGCGTCGAGGGAATCGGGTGTCGCGGCTACGTGCTTGGTCAGCGTGGCTGCGGCCGCCTCGAGTTGGCCGCGATCCATCAGGCTGCTGGCTTGCTCAATTTCCGTGTCGGCCGTCCACGCGAGCTTTTCTTCGATGGCCTTGTTGTGTTTCTGCTCCAGGTTCGTGTGCTGCAGTCCGAAGGCGGCGAGCGCGCCAAACATGAATCCGCCTACGTGTGCCCAATGCGCCACTCCGCTGGCCGAGCCGAAGAGCGATCCGTAAAACATTTCCATCAGCAGCCATAGCGGCAGCAGCCAATACGCCGCCGCCTTGAAGCGAAAAAGGCGGAACAAGAACAGCCACGCCATTTCGATCTTCATATTCGGAAAGCGCACCAGGAACGCTCCCATCAAAGCTGCTACTGCGCCGGACGCGCCCAACGTAGGCGTGATGCTGCCGGGATTCGACCAGGCATAAAATTGCAACGCGGCCGCGCCTGCCACGAGATAAAAAGCGCTGTACAGCCAGCGGCCCCAGGCATCCTCGAGCACAAATCCCGCCAGCCACAGGAACCACATATTGCCGATCAGGTGCAGCCATCCGCCGTGCAGAAAGTTGGCCGTGAGATAGCTGATGGGATTCGGCTTGGCGGGAACGAACGCGTATTTCTCGGCTATTGACGCCGATGAAACCTTCACATACTCTGCGGACTGCGCGTCCATTTCTTTTTGCAGTTGTTCCGGATCATCCATCAGCCTGACTTTAGCGTCGTACGCGTCGATGATGTCGCGATAGGGATTCTGAATCTGCGTCCACTGGGCAGGATGGCTTTGCTTGAAATTGTCGACGAGGTTCTGCGCCTCGGGCTGCAGCTTCAATTCAGGATGCAAGGCGGCAAGAATTAAAATGTGCGCTTTCGCTTGCCCCAGCGCCGGAGCTTGCTCGTCGATGGAGCTAATCGTGAACAGGAAAACCACGACGTTGATCACGATTAATCCAATCGTGATTACCGGCCAGCGCCGGGCCGTCATGTTTTCGTGTCCGATCGGAACAAGCATCTGAAATCGCCCCTGCCGAGCCAACGACTTGCAACACAAAAAGCTTTGGTTAGTTTAGGTTTATTTTTGGCGGATTCCCAGATGACAACGAGGTTGAACTAATCTTTGGTAACCGTGTGAAAAAAACTTGGCCACGGATTCGCACGGATTTTCACGGATACTTCTTCTAGATATTTGTTTTGCTGGCTTAAGGTTTTATCCGTGTGAATCCGTGCAGATCCGTGGCAAGGAATTTAGTCTGCGGCGGCTTCGAATGCGGCGGCCCGTCCCACCGGTCGGAGAAAAGCAGCACGCTCCGTTTCAAATGCTTCCAGGTTGGCTCCCATGGTCTGTTCATTCCAGCCGAGGACGGCGCCGATGCGCAACGCTGCTTCACGGCTGCATGATTCCGACCAGCACGCGCCGAGCGCCACCGGCACCCGGCGTAGCAGCACATCGCCCAAGGTGATGGCGCACTCCTTGCGATAGGCTTCGACTACCTCGGCGACCACGTGCGAAGTGTGCGGACAAATCGGCGCGCGCAATTCGGCGCTCACCAAAGCCATGCGGGCGATGTCGGCAGCGCGTTTACCGTGCCATTCCATAATTCCGCGCGCTGACTCCTCGCTGATCGCACCGATGCGGGCGATTTCAAGCACAGCGTCATCCAGCAGGGGATCGAGTGCGGGCCCAGGTCCTATCGCAATCGTATTCGGCTCTGTCGCACTCAGGCCAATCTTGCGCGCGCACTCGCGGGCCAGTGAGGCTGCAGTGGTCAGCTTGCCGCCGATCACCGAAATCATGTGCGACGCGCCATCGTCCGCGTGGTCATGCAGGATGTGACGCCGAGTGACTGCCGACGGACGATTGTCCGGCGAATAGGGCAAGGGACGGATTCCTGCAAAGGCGTGCTTCACGCTTTGCGCCGATAGCTTTGCTTTCGGAAAGAGTTGCGTTAGCGAGCGCAGCAGATAACTGATTTCCTCTGGCGATGGAACGGTTCTTGCCGGGTCGCCGTTGTCGGCAACTTCGGTTGTTCCCGCCAGGATCTGATCGTTCCAGGGAAGAATAAAAATGGGGCGTCCGTCGATGGCTTCGGTGTAAAGGGCCGTACTCGGCGAACCGGGAAACCGGGGCAGAACAATGTGTGAGCCGCGCACGCCTCCTAGCATTGGCTTGGCCATACGAATGGCAGAGCGCTGGCACACGCGGTCGGCCCACGGGCCACTGCAGTTGATCACCCAGCCGGCGTCTACGCGCGCGTCACGGCCTGTGATCTGATCGCGGAGCAGCACGCCTCGCGTTCGGCCATGCGCGACGTCAACTGCGAGCGCTTCCATGTGATTGCGGACGACTGCTCCCGCGTCGACCGCTTCCATTAACCATTCCGCAACCAGTCGCTCAGGAAATTCGCATTGCGCATCTTCGTAATTGAAAAACGACCAGCGATGGCCGGCGTCGAGAGCGCGTTCGAACCGCTTCACTTCCATCTCGCTTGCGTCTTCGCCGCGCGGTTTTCCTGCCATGCGCTGGTAGAGCCACAATCCGGTGCGCACCTTCAGGGCGCTGCGCTTGCTCGTCTCATTCAAGAGCAGCAGAAACTGCATGGGATGCACGAGGTGCGATCGCTCCCGGAGCAGAGTTTCCCGCTCGTGCAACGATTCCCGTACCAAGCTCAGTTCGCCGTGTTCGAGGTAGCGCAATCCGCCGTGAATGATGCGCGTGGAACGGCTGGTCACTCCGGAGGCAAAATCATTCTGCTCAACCAACAGCGTGTGCTTGCCAGCGCGAGCGCACTGCCGCGCCACGGCTACGCCATTAATGCCCCCGCCTATCACCACCACCTGGAAGTGCTGGTCGTTCAATGGCGCTCTTGGATTGGCTGCTAATACCATGTTTTATCAATTAGATACATGTTGTTCTTCAGGTAACGGTCGAGCCGCATCGCATGTTCGCACACACTGCGGTGTTCTAAAGTCTGCACTGCGCTTCACTGCCCGGAAAGGTCACGTTGGTACCGCCAAATAGCTGGCCCAAAGTAGGGCCATGGTACTCGAATGTCCAGAAGCAATTTTCAAAAAAACTGGCCCGGCGTGCTGCAGCCGGGCCAGCTGTTATGTTAGCGCTTGCACTACGCGATCTTGCGCTCGGACTTCTCGCTCCCGGAAGCAGCCTTGGCCGCACCCTTCGAGAATAATGCGATCATCTCCCGATTGAAAGCTGGAATGTCGTCCGGCTTGCGGCTGGTGACTATGCCGTTGCTCTCAATCACTTCTTCATCAACCCATGTGCCACCGGCGTTCTGGATGTCGGTCTTCAGCGAAGGCCAGGATGTGACTGTGCGCCCGCGTACCGCTCCGGTTTCCACCAGCATCCACGGGCCGTGGCAGATCGCGGCCACCGGTTTTCCATGGTCGATGAAGCTTTTCACAAACTTCACCGCATCCGGATTCATGCGCAACTGGTCAGGATTCATGACTCCGCCGGGCAGCAGCAGTGCGTCGTATTCTGATGGATCAGCGGACTTGAGTGGAACATCGACCGAAACCTCCTTGCCCCAATCTTTGTGATCCCAACCTTTTATCTTCTTCTCAGTGGGGGAAACAACTTGCGTGCGAGCGCCGGCCTCTTCGAGAGCCTGTTTCGGTTTTATGAGTTCAGACTGCTCGAAGCCATCGGTCGCGAGGATTGCTACAGTCTTTCCTACAAGATTATTCGGCATGATATTTTCTCCTCTATTATTCGTGCTGCAAATTGTGTTTCTGATATCAGTTCGATGCCACGTTCCGCGTGGCGGTTTTCGTGAATCGCCGAATGGTTGCATATTGCCAGTAGCATTGCCCGTACTCCGCCGGCTCATTTAGAGTGGTTGCCAATGTCTACGACCGGCGAACGTTTCGAACGCGCAGTTGCGATCATGGAGCGCCTGCGGGCTCCTGGGGGCTGCCCCTGGGATCGTGAGCAGACTTTCGATTCCATCAAGCCTTACACGCTCGAAGAGACTTATGAAGTGCTTGAGGCCATCGATAATCGCGATTGGGAGGAACTCCCCGGCGAACTTGGAGACTTGTTGCTGCAAGTTCTTTTCTACTCGGAGATGGCGAAAGAGCAGGGAAGTTTTTCAATTGATGATGTGCTCGACCGGCTCTCGCGCAAGTTGGTGGACCGGCATCCGCATGTATTTGGCGATGCGACCGCCGAGACTTCGGCGGACGTAAAGCGCAATTGGGAAGCTCTGAAAGTCGAGGAGCGCAAGAAGCGGCAAGAGCAGACGGGGGCCGCGAACACAAACGCCGACAATGCGGCAGGGAAGACCGCGCCATCGATTCTGGCTGGGATCTCTTCATCGATGCCGTCGTTGCTCGAAGCCCACAAGCTCAGTTCGCGCGCGGCGCAGATTGGTTTCGATTGGCCCGACATGGAGGGGCTGTTCGAGAAACTTGGCGAGGAGACTGCAGAGTTGCGCCAGCAGTTGCAGGAATTTCCCGCTCCCGGCCCGCGCCCCGAAGGGCGCGGCGTCGCGGGTTCCGGACGCCAGACTATTCCTGACGATTTACGCTCGCGGCTCGAAGAAGAAGTTGGCGATCTTTTCTTTGTGCTGGTGAATATGGCGCGCTACCTTGCGATCGATCCCGAATCCGCGCTGCGCAAAACCAATCGCAAGTTCCGGCGCCGCTTTCAGTGGATGGAGCAGCGGTTGCACGAACGCGGCAGCACTCCCGAAAGTGTTTCGATGCATGAACTCGAATCCCTCTGGCAGCAGGCCAAGCAGCAGGAGAAGCAAGCGTGAGCGCGGATGCTTTTGTGATTCGCAACTGTCAGGGACTTGACGAGTTGCGAGCTTGCGTCGCGTTGCAAAAAGAAATCTGGAACTTCAGCGATTCCGAGTTGATCCCGCTGCGCATGTTCGTGGTCGCCGAAAAAGTTGGCGGGCAGGTGATGGGAGCATTCGACGGCAGCGAGATGGTGGGCTTCGCGATGTCGGTGCCAGGTACGCGCTCTGGGCGAATCTATCTTCACTCCCACATGCTGGCAGTGCGCAAACAGTACCGCGATAGCGGATTGGGCCGGCGCCTGAAGCTTCTGCAGCGCGAAGACGCGCTCGCGCGCGGCATCGAACTCATCGAGTGGACTTTTGATCCGCTTGAGATCAAGAACTCGTATCTTAATATTGAAAAGCTGGGCGCGATTTCGCGGCGATACAACATTAACCAGTATGGAATTACGTCGTCGCCGTTGCAGGGCGGGCTTCCAAGCGATCGGCTGATCGCCGAGTGGTGGCTGAAATCGAGGCGTGTGGAGACTTTGCTGGCAACGGGAAAGAACCCGGCCTTCACCAAACAGACTGCGATCGAAGTGCCGGCGCAGATTTATGAATGGAAAGCGGCGCCTGAAACACGAAGCAACGCGCAGCAAGTACAGGAAGGCAATCGCGGGCAATTTCTTGAGGCGTTCGAAGGCGGACTCACTGTGCTGGGCTACGAACGCGATTCTGCAGGCAACGGCAAGTTTCTGCTGGGTGCGTGGGATGAGAACTGGTCGTATGCGACAAAGGAATGATTTCACCACAGAGACACAGAGGCATAGAGAAAAACGAATCTTCGGATTTTCTAAAGAACTGCTCTGTGCCTCTGTGTCTCTGTGGTGAACTGTTTTTCGTTTCCTATGAAGATTGAAGCCATCACGCTCCGCGAGATTCACATGCCACTCGTCCATTTTTTTGAGACGAGTTTCGGGCGTACGTCCGGTCGCCGCATCCTGCTGCTTACTGCCCACTGCGATGGGGGCGACGGCTGGGCTGAGTGCGTGGCCGGCGAAGATCCCTACTATTGCAGCGAGTGGACCGAGAGCGCGTGGCTCACCATCACTCGCTATCTCGCTCCCGCTGTGCTGGGACGCAGCCTCGAATCGGCTCGCGACTGCGGAGCGCTTTTCTCGCGGGTGCGCGGTCATC
>Ga0302222_10000829_pt1 | contig 16567 bp, 11 predicted proteins | sample II_Palsa_E2_2_FD_194570 | JGI IMG/M metagenome (GOLD analysis project Ga0302222, IMG submission 194570) | Peat permafrost microbial communities from Stordalen Mire near Abisko, Sweden - II_Palsa_E2_2 | ecosystem: Environmental > Terrestrial > Soil > Palsa > Peat permafrost | place: Sweden... | reverse complement strand
GCAATTGAGACTAGATGTGAGAAAATGAGGTCAAACACCCCACATTTCTTATGAGTCCTCTGCTCTACCACTGAGCTACCCTGGCTTGTCCAGATGGGGCTAGAATGCTCAATGGCCGTCGAAACCGGCAAGCAAAATTGGGATTGGCCCGCACGTTAGCAAGTATGCTGAACCCGATGTCGCCTTGGGTCCCGTTTCCTGTTGGGACTCATCAGCCGGTGAATGGATTGCGGGTACCCGGACGTTTGTGCCTCACCTGTTTGCTTGTGAGCTGATCGTGAACTGCATGCAGGATTTTCTCTGCAGTATAAGGTTTGTCGAGGATTGTACTTATACCCAGCGCTTTCAGCCCCGCTCTCCGGCTTTCTAACGCTTGTTCGCTCGCTATCCCGCTCGATACGAGCACAGCGAGGGCGGGGTTTAGAGTTCTCAGCACATGGACAAGCTCCATTCCGTCCATCACAGGCATCTCGAGATCCGTTATGACGGCCCGGATCTCCTTGGCGTGCAGGACAAATTGCTTCGTGGCGTCGGCTCCGTCATTTGCTACGATGACCTGGTAGCCATATTTGACGAGCATATCGCGAACAACTTCACGGATTTTCTCTTCGTCGTCCACCACTAGGATCAACTCTCCGTGACCGGCTGGCGCTGCACCAGGGCCCTTTGCTAAGGCGGCTTCTTGCCCTTCCGGCATCGCCGGAAAATACACCTGAAACGTGGTGCCAACTCCCATCTTTGTAAGCACGCTGACGAAACCGCCGTGGCTTTTCACTATGCCAATCACTGTGGACAAACCTAGGCCGGTGCCTTTGCCAGGCTCCTTCGTGGTGAAGAACGGGTCAAAGATCTTGTCGACAACATCGGGCGGTATTCCTGTCCCCGTGTCCGTTACGCTCAACTGCACATAAGGGCCGACCTTGGCCCCGGGAGTCATGCTCACCAGGCTCTCGTCGAATCGGACGTTATCCACCGCGATCGTTAGAACGCCACCTTGCGGCATTGCATCCCGCGCGTTGACGCAAAGGTTGAGCAAGACTTGGTGTAGCTGAGTTGAGTCGCCCATGACCGGCCACGCCATTTCCGAATCGTCCCTCGCGATCGAGATATTCTTCGGAAAAGTACGCTGCGCAATCCTTGCAACCTCATCGAGCATCGCCCCCAGCCGCACGATCCGCCGGGCCCCCTCGACACCGCGCCCGAAGGTCAGCAGCTGCCGAACGAGGTCAGCACCGCGCTGCGCGCTCGTCTCAATCGTGACCAGCGTCTTTTCAGTTTGCTCGACCGACAACCCCATGCGCAGGAGGGGTGCGGACATCATAATCGGCGCCAGAATGTTGTTCATGTCATGTGCAATGCCGCTGGCCAGCGAGCCAATGGCCTCCAATCGTTGTGCCCGGAAAAATTTTGCCTCCATTTCCTTCCGTTCAGATATGTCGCGCACGACAGCCAAAAGATAATCCCGGTCAAGTTTCACCAATTTCACACTGAATTCCACCGGGAATGTGGTCCCGTCCTTTCGCTGGTGGATTCCCTCCCCGCGTACGGAGCCAGTTGTGCGAATCTTGGCCAGCAATTGTGGCCATGCCTGCATCTTTAGGCCCAGTTCGATGTCAAACAACCGCAGGGACAGGAACTCCGCACGGCTGTAGCCAAGGCAAGTAAAGCCCTTTTCATTCACGTCGATAAAGCGCGCGGTCTCGGGATCGAGGACCTCAATGGAATCGTTGGATTGGTCCAGCAGGGCGCGGAACAGTCGCAGCGCTTCCCCAGCCTGCCGCCGCTCCCGTTGCAGCCGGCGTTCGTTCAAGAGGTGATCGATCGACTGCCCCAGCCGCGCCAGCCGGTCCTTCAACAGATAATCGGAGGCCCCTTTTTTCATCGCAATCACGGCGATGTCCTCGCCAATTGTGCCGGATACGAGGACAAATGGGACATCCAATCCGCTTGTTTTCAATAACTCTAGCGCTCGAAGCCCGCTGAACAGCGGCATATCATAGTCGGAAAGAATCAAATCGAGTCCCACTTGAAGACGGGCAAGATAGGCATCCTCGGTATCGACCCGCTCCCATTCGGGTTCGAAGCCATCACGACGCAGTTGGCGCAGCGCGAGCTCGGCGTCTGCGGGATTGTCCTCAACGATCAGCACCTTCAGCGGCCGCGGCATCGGATCGCCTTCAGCGGGTTATCTTGGGCGGCTGGTTGTGCAGCAGCCAGTAGAGCCCCAAGTCGTGCACGGCCTCGGCAAAACGCTCGAAATTCACCGGCTTCACAATGTAGCTGTTTACCCCCAGCTGGTAGCTCTCCACAACGTCGCTCTGTTCCTTAGAGGACGTCAACACCACGATCGGAATCAGCTTCGTGCGCGGGTCGCCCTTGATGCGCTTTAACACCTCAAGCCCATCGACCTTCGGCAGCTTCAAATCGAGCAGGATCACCTTTGGAGCGTCCGCGATTGTCCGCCCGCCGTACGCCCCTTCGCAAAAGACAAACTCAAGCGCCTCGGCACCGTCACGGGCAACGTGGATTCGGTTCGACAAATTGGCCTTCCGCAGCGCTCGAAGCGCCAGCTCTAGGTCTTGCGGGTTGTCTTCGACAAGCAAGAGTTCGACGGCATTAAGTTCGCTCATGGCTTGGCTCCCCCATTGAGCGTAAAATAAAACGCCGCTCCGCGATCGACGGCTGCGTCTACCCACACGCGTCCGCCGTGGCGGTGAACGATCCGTTGCACGATAGCCAAACCGACACCCGTTCCCTCGAATTCCTCCGCGCGGTGCAGTCGCTGGAAGACGCGAAAAAGCTTGTCGGCATAGCGCATGTCAAAGCCTGAGCCGTTGTCTCGCACAAAATAGACCTTTTCGCCATTCTGGTCGGTGCAGCCAATCTCGATAATGGCCTCCGCGCGTTTCCGCGAATATTTGAATGCGTTGGAAAGCAAGTTGATCCAGACTTGCTTGAGCAGAGATCGGTCGCCTTCGCACGGCGGCAGGTCGCCGAATTTGATTTGTACCTTTCGTCCCTCACCCTGGGCGCCTACTTCTGCTAACGCGGCGTGCACGAGCTCCTCGGTATTCACCGTCTGTTTCTTCAGGGGCTGCCGGCTCAGTCGCGAGAACGTCAGCAGGTCGTCAATCAATTCCCCCATCCTCTGAGCCGCGTGGCGGATCGTTTGAAGCTGGCGGCGGCCCTCCTCCGGCAACTGCGGCCCGAAATCCTCCACAACGGCCTGCGAGAAGCCGTCCACGGCCCGCAGCGGCGCACGTAGGTCGTGCGACACCGAATAGCTGAACGCCTCCAGCTCCCGATTGGCTTCCTCAAGCTGGGCCGTGCGATCGAGTACCCGTTGTTCCAGTTCATTGTTAAGAAGGCGGATGGTATTCTCTGCCATCTTTCGCTCGGTGATATCCTGAACGATTCCAACCATCCGAATCATCTTGCCCTCCTTATTGGCTTGATGCGTGCCGGCCGCCCAAATCCAACGCACCTCGCCATCGACCCGGCGAATGCGGCATTCAAAACTCCATTTCGCATGTGCCGCGATCGATTCGCGGAATTTCTGTTCCACCTCGGAGCGGTCCTCGGGCAGCACGTGCTCCAGAAACATCTCAAAAGTCCAGGACGGCTGGAGCGAGCTGTATCCGAAAATGCGGTCGTGCTCCAGTGTGCGATGCGCAGTGTGATCCACAAGGTCGAGCTCCCATTGCCCGATTTGGATCGTTTCCAGCGCGAAGTTCAGCCGCGCCTTGCTCTCCCGCACATCCAGCTCGGCCCGCCTGCGCTCTGTGATATCGCGGATCATCCCAAGCAGGTTGCCGTCCGGCATCTTGGTCGCGATCACCTCCGCTTCGAAGACCGAACCGTCCTTTCGCCGAAACGTCCATTCGCGGTGGTAATCCGACCTGACATTGATCGCGCTCAACGCCGGCTCGATGTGCTGGATCTCTGATTGAATAACGATGTCCGATGCGTGCATCCCGATCAGTTCGTCGCGGGTATAGCCAAGCATCCGACACACGCTCGCGTTGGCGTCGATGTAGTGGCTCTCCGGATCGGCGATGACAATGCCGTCCGGCGCGTATGCAAAGAGCGTGCGGTAACGCTCTTCACTTGAGCGCATGGCCGCTTCCGCCCGCTTGCGTCCGGAGATGTCCCGTGCCACTTTTGACGCCCCAATTATGATTCCAGCGGAATCTTTGATGGCGGAGACTGCGACCGAGACATCAATCAAGTTTCCGCGTTTGCCCATTCGAACCGTCTCGAAGTGCCGAACGCTCCTGCCGAGCCGGATTTGACTGAGAATCTCCGTCTCCTCCTGCTGACGTTCCAGCGGTATCAGCCGCACAATAGGCTGGCCGATCATTTCCTGCGCCGAATAGCCGAAAATATTCTCCGCACCTGCATTCCAACTCGTGACAACACCGGACAAATCCTTGCCGATGATGGCATCGTCCGACGATTCAACGATGGCGGCGAGGCGCGCAGCCGCCACCTCGGCCTGCTTCCGCTCGGTTATGTCTGCGCGGATGGCGACGTATTGGCGAGGTCTACCCTCTTTGTTGAGAAACGGCACGATGGTCGTATCCACCCAGTAGAAGCTGCCGTCCTTGGCCCGGTTCTTGATCTCGCCCTTCCATACGTCGCCCCTTCCGATGGTCGCCCAAAGGTTCCCGATGAATTCTTTCGGGTGGTGGCCTGAATTTATTATCCGGTGATCCCGGCCGAGCAATTCGGTTCGCGCATACTTGGAAATCGCGCAGAACTTGTCGTTAACATACGTTATCTTTCCCTTTGGATCGGTGATCGCCACGATCGCGTGCTCGTCGAGTGCGGCCTTCAGGTCACTAATCTCCCTTAGTGAAGCGCTTAGCGCGACATCGGTGACCGAACTCGATTCCTCTTTTCCGGTGTTTTGGGGACGTTGCAAGAAAGGACCTATCGGCGCTGGAGCGGCACGTGCGTTTGGGCGTAGGGGCCAACGTCCTGGCGCACTCGCATCCTAAAGCGCTTGCCGCGCTCGTGCGAGGATATTAATGCTGTGCGTCAACTCGTTGGTCTTTATATCATTGGGATACTCTTAGGTTATCACGGTCCGCAAATCGAAGCAGCCGACTCTTTGCCGGAAAATCGGGCTTGGGTTCCCTGAAAGACCGCGGCGCCTCGCATGTTCCGCGCCTGGGGTCCTGGGCTAAATGCCGCGCGAAAGCGCACGCGAACGGACCCAACTAGGGACAACCCTCCGCTGTCGGCCGATTCAACACCTTGGGCCTTTTCAGGATGACTCGGGACGACCGCTTCACATGCGGGAGCAACTGTATCCTTGGTGTCGATATACACGGTGTTTGAGGACGAAATGGGCCGAGATGCCTTATTGTCCTATGAGGCCCCTCTCCTGCCACTGAGGTTTCCTGGAGAGCTTCCGAGCCGACTGTACTACGGCCCATTGGCTTTGATCAGCTAGCAAAATACCGCTCAGTCGCCGGAAGGCCATCCCGGCGCCTGGAAGCGGGAAGATCCGGACTGCGCCTAGGTCCTCAGCCGGCTGAGGTTCAACGAGGCGACGCCTTCCACCGGCTTTCCATCGGACAGCGCGGGCTTGAATCGGATGGTCCGCACGACCGAGTAAAAATATGGATCAAGTCGCCCGCATTGACCAAACCATAAATAGGGAAATACCCCATAGCCGCCTTGCGCCCGGGCTTGTATGGTCAGGGGTCGGAAATGGAATCGGGAATCGTTTCCCTAGGAAGGACTCAGAACGCGTCATGACTATGCTGCAAAACACAGAGAAATTATACGGGAAGAAGCTCGCCGCGTTGGATGGCGAAATCGGTCACGTTAAGGACTTCTACTTTGATGACGCAGCCTGGGCGATTCGCTACGTGGTTGTGGACACGGGACACTGGCTGACGGGGCGACTCGTGCTGCTCACGCCCCACGCATTTACGAAGCTGGACCAGGACGAACACACGCTTCAGGTGAGATTGAGCAAGAAGCAGATTCAAGACAGCCCGTCGATCGCCTCGCATGAAACGGTTTCCCGGCAATTCGAGGAGAAATACTATCGTACCTACGGCTGGCCGGTATACTGGCAGGGAGGCCAGATGTGGGGCATCAGCGGCAACCCGCTTGCCTTCTCTCCGCAGCCCCCGGATATCGAAGTTCGCAAATCGCTGGAACCCATTGCCGACCGGCATCTGCAGAGCACCAAAGGAGTGGCTGGCTATCATGTTCAAGCGGCCGACGGGACGCTCGGCCACGTGAGGGGGTTTCAGGTGGCCCCCGTTAGCTGGGCAATTCAGGAGATGGTGGTCGAAACGGGCCCATGGCATCTTGGTAAGCACATCCTCATTTCAACCAGTGAAATCGAGAGTATCAACGTTGCGGGAGAGAGCGTTCTTGTGAAGATTATGAAAGCCGACGTCCGGAGCGTCCACGACAACGAGGTCGTCCAATCTGGTGCGTGACTTCATGGGATGGGCCCATTCTGCAGTTGTGACACGAGGTTCTTCACCTCCAGACCTGTCATTGGGTCAAATTGAGACCAATTGGGTTCACCTTGTATAAGGCACGGAGGCGCCGGATCGCTTCGCCCTTGGATTCGTCGCGGCAAGCCTTTCCTAGAGTTCCAATTTTTCAAGTATCCCTGGTCAATCGCTTCGCCCATAATATCAGCCTTTCTCAATCGGGTCCAAGGGCGCTGCCGCTCCTTTCCGGCGGAGGAACCATCAGTGGACCCCAACATTCAATACGTGGCAGGAATGTCCGCCAAAGCCGAGCGCGATGATTCGCGCAGCGCACCTAGGTCCCGAGCCGGCTGAGGTTCAGTGTGACTACGCCCTCGACCGGCTTGCCGTTGTCCAGCGCAGGGGTGAAGCGGATGTTCCTTACGACCGACGTGAGATAGGGATCCGAAATCTTCTTCGAGCACGCGATGTCGGCGAAGGCCTCATCGGCCAGGCCGTCCTTCGAAACCTTGACGTAGATCGGCTCGGCGTACTCGCCGGCCGCTATGTGGCTGGCGAAGTCGGGCGGCAGTTCGCCCATCACGGCCGCGGCGTGCATCGTGCTTCCCTTGTGACCCTCGATGAAGGTTGTCCTGACATAGGTGAAGGCCTGGTCGGGCGTCATCACCTCGCGCTTCTCCGCGACATTTGTCGCGACCTCGATGCCGTAATTGTAGAGGTGGACCTGAAAATCGACCACCTGGTAGTCGAACGGAAAACCCTCCTCGGAGAACTTTACCTTTGTCGGAGTGGCGCCGATTGGATTCAGCGCCTTGGCGTAGACAAGGCTTTGGATGGTGCCGGGCTCGCTGCCTCGCGGATGAAAGCGCGTCATCGTGACGACAAATGGGTTCTCAAGCGGCTTTGCCGACGAGATCTCGAATTCGACGCTCATGGCATCGTAGCCCGCAACGTCCTGCTTTTCTTCCAGCGCCACGCTTGCTTCGGTACCCGCAGCGGCGCTCTGGCTGGCATCGCCGGCGGAGTCCTGCGCCATGATGTCCGCGCCGGCCCCATGGGCGCCTCCTGCCGAGGCCGTGGCGATTACGGCGGGATTGACAGCGGTCGCCTGGCTCGACGCGGCCTGATAGCCTGCATTCACATCCGCAGCCTGGCTCATCCCCCGTGTCAGCCTCACGCTGGGATCATTCGCAAAAGAGTACGCCGGCGCCCTCTTGAAATGGTCGATCGTAGCCGATGCCTCCGTCAGCTTCAGCCCTGGCACGATCTTCAGGTTGATCGGGCCCTCCTTCCCGGAAACCACCTTCTGCTCACCGTTCATGTCGACCACCCATGAGGAGCCATTGACGTCCCGCACCGGGTAGATCGTCTTGTCGATGTTCACGGATATGTTGGCGCCCATGAATAGCGTGTACGTCTTCTGGGAGTCCTGCGCGCCGGCCGTTGCCGGGATGATCGCGCCACATATTGCCATGGCGGGAAGGAGGTGCCTCGCTGTGATTGAGATAAAGGGATTGCGCATATTCTTCCGGTTCGCCTTGGAGGGTTAGTCGAATTTCGAATTCAAAGGTTGCCCAAGTATTCTGCTTCCGATGTGCCAATTGCAGACTTCTTCACGCAATAGGTTGACCTACAGCCGCTTGAAATATTCCAACGAGCACGCCCTGCCTGGGATCGGGGCGGCATTGGGTGAATTCGCCAAATTTGAGAACACGAAGCGCCCCGAAAATTGTGCAGGCCTCCCAAAAATTTTTTTCGGATGGTGCATGTCTTCGTGGGATTCGGGGCGCTGGCACTCGTATGCTCGCCGGCAACATAGCACCGACCGGCGCCAATCTAAAATGGTTCCAGCATATATTCCCAAGGCGGCCGGGTTGACTGCAGCCCCAGGCGTTCTCAACTCGACCGCGGCCTAACCTAAGTATCCGGCGCCGGCCATTTTAGAAATGGTGTTTTCAAATTGCAGGGCGTTGATTCTGGGCTGCCGCGCAAGAACCATTTAAGCCTCCGATAGCGCCAACCCTTTTGGATCACCATCTCGCTTCATGATAGCCTGCATTTCCCCGGATGGGCAAGCCGTTCAATTGCCAACGGACTGACATGGGTTCGAAACCCGAAGGGGTACTGCCCTCATTGGCGTCCTGGGTCGCCGCTGCGGTTCTCAGCGCGGCCATTGTCTTTCCTTTCCACCCCCCGTTCCGGACCGGCGCGCAGGGCTATGAGTTCGATGCCGTCGTGAGCTCCAGCCAGCGAGGAATTGTTCAGCTCTATTACGACATAGGAAGGGGCTTCAACGAGGCAGACTCCAGCACGGCTCCCATAAGAGCCGGCGAAGAACCGAAATTGTTCCATCTTCGGCTGCCGTTGGGCAGGTATGGCGCGCTCCGTTTTGATCCGTTGGACGGGGCGGGCGTGATCACCGTTTCGGATGCGGTGATCCGGGATGAAAACGGCCGGGAGGTCGTCCGATTTCCCCCCTCGGCGTTTGAGGCGACACAGCAGATAAGGAAGATGACCGTCGGGGGAGAAACGCTCACCATTGAAACCACGCCGGGGGCCTATGATCCGAACACGATCATCAGGCTCGAAAAACCCCTCATGCTTTCGGCTCCGCCGTACAGGGAATGGATTAGATTCATCGGCTGGTTTTCGGCGGTATTTGCCGTGCTGGCCGCTGCGCTCGCCGCAGCCTCTCGTCTGTTCCGAGGCTGCACCGAGCTGCTCCTCAAGGCCGCCGTCCGGAGGCCCAAGGCCGCACTTGCGCTGACGGCGCTCGCTGCGCTGCTGGCCAACAGCTACCCCGTGATCTTTTTCGGAAAGAGTTTTGTCTCACCGAACAACGGCGTGCTCCTGCTCTATGAGGACATCCCCACTCTGCCCGGATACAAGAGCGAGACAACCGAGAACCAGATGGGGTCGGATGTGGCAGCCGTGATGTTGTGGCATATCCCGACATCAAGGGTGCAGCACCAGGCGATTTTCCATGACGGCGAACTTCCCCTGTGGAACCGCTATGACCTCTGCGGGCAGGCTCTCCTGGGACAGGGCCAGAGCATGATCGGGGATCCCTTGCACATGGCAACGGCCGTCCTAAGCAACGGGAGCGCCCTCGCGTGGGACATCAAGTACCTGATCGCCAAATGGCTCTTCGCATTCGGCATGGGGCTGACTGTGCTAGCGCTTACGGACAGTCTGGGAGTGGCGATGCTGCTGTCGGCATCCTCGCTGTTCATCGGTTTCTTTTCCTACAGGCTCAATCACCCGGCCATTTTCAGCCTCTGCTATAGTCCTTGGATCATCTATTCCTGGGTCCGGATAGCGGGAGCACGCAACGCCTCACAGGCGTTCGCATGGACCGCCGCCCTATTCGCGTCTGATTGGATGGAGATCAACAGCGGAACGGTAAAGGAAGCGTACATTCTTGCGAGCTGGCTGAACGCTGCCGGATTCCTGGCACTCCTCCTCAATCATGACAGCCGGTCGCTAAAGCTGAGAAAGGCCATCTTGGCGGCATGGGCGGCCATCCTATTCATCCTGATTTCGGCGCCGATCTGGCTGACATTCCTAGACACGCTCGGGAGCTCTTCAAGCAGCCACAATCCGCCGGAAGCACTGCAGATTCCAGCCCACCGATTGCTTGGGTTCTTTGAGGACCTGTTTTACCGGCAGGCTGCTCCACAGGAGATCCAAGTCGCACCGTCGACGAATTTCCTGGTCCTACTCGGAATCCTGTGGGCGCTGTCCCGCCTGGGAAAGCTTTCCGGCAACCGGATGTGTTTGGCCCTCGGCCTATCCTCCGTCATCCCGATCGCCCTAGTTTATGGGATCCTACCCAGGGCCGCAATCGTTGCGGTGCCGTTCCTTGGCGCCATCCGCCACATCCACAACACCTTTTCGTGCGTATTGATCATTCTTGCGATTCCCTTGGCTGGCTTCGGATTGAATGAGGGCCTCGACAGCCTGCGCGATAAAGCTTGGTGGCGTCGCTTCGGCGTCGTCCTGCTCCTTATGGGTGCGCTTCTTGGGCTTTATTTCGTGGGCGATCGACACCTTCCGTGGAGCACATTTTTTGTGGGCTATACGCCCACGCTGATCGCCGCGTTCGTCCTGCTCCAGATCGCGGCCTGGTATCTGGCCACTAGGGGTGCGGCTAGGCTGGGCGCGTGTCTTCTGGTCGTCGGTTGCCTCTTGGCGATCCACTGGAGGCATGGGCAGTACCTTAAAACAGCCTTCGACAACTACGTCTTCAATCCACAGGACCGCGTCGATTTTGATGCGGAGTCGCCGGCGGTGCAATATACCGAGCATACCAAGCCGGATCCGTCCCGGACGCTCGGCCTCAGCCTGAACCTGTTCCCAGGCTTCAACGCGACGTATCTGGTCGAGGACATCTTCGGCATAGAGGCCTTGCGCAGCCAGGAATACCAGCAATTGCTCGAAGGGCTTGGATTGGCGCGGGTGACACTCTTCACGTCCGTTCAGCCAAACGAATCGTCAGGAGCATTCCAGGCGGCGTACGATGCGCTCAACGTTTCCTATTTCCTTGGGTCGAACAAGGCGGTATCGGATGAAATCAAGGGCTGGGATAAGGTTAGAAGCCTTGACCTGACAATCTACAAGAGCTCCACCTTTTGGCCACGCGCATTCTATGTGGATCGGCTTGAACACTACGATCAACTCGCCGACCTGGTGACACGTGTGCAAAGGGCCGCCGGCCTTCCTTTCGCCGCGGTCCAGGACGTGGACATTCCCGGCCTTCCGAAGGATGCGCTCCATCCCTCCGGGGCGCCGGCAACAGGAGTCGTCGCGGCGAGCAACTACGCCCTGACAAACAACACCACATCCTTTGACGTCGAGGCCCCGCGAGCCGGAATTGTCGTGCTGTCGGAAACGTGGTTAAAGGATGACTTCAAGGCCACGATAAACGGAAAACGGGTTCCCTACTTCCGCGTGAACCACGCATTCAAGGGAATATATCTCGATTCAGGCGGCTCGTATCGGGTCTGCTTTAGCTACTGGCCCCGGCATTTCACGCTGAGCCTCGTGGTGTCGGCGTTCGGCGCCCTTCTGGCCTGCGTTTCTTGCCTGCTCGCCTTCACGAGGTTTCGGCCACACTTGGCGTCGCCGAAACTTGAGAAAATTCCCGGTACTCATTAAATAAGTGCGGGAACGGCCGGCAAATCACCTGAACGACCGTCACCGAGTTGACCTCATCTCCTCTCGCAACCCAAATGCCTCCAGGTAACAAAGACTGCTTCAGCGGCGAGCCGGGCATGACACCCTACCCCTGTTGCTTCGAATACGCCCCAAAACGATGACTGAAACAGAACATGTCTTTGACGCGTCGGCTTACCTTGAGGCCAATCCCGACGTAGCAAAGGCAATCGAAGAGGGCCGTGCGCGGTCCGCTTGGAGCCATTTTGTGGAATGGGGCTTTCGGGAACATAGAACTGGCGTCCCAAACTTCGTCCGAAGAATTGTAAGAACCGTAATGGAAACGCCCGCCATGCCGCCGCCTGCGAAGCTGATTTCGCGTGTGCATGGAACCCCGGACGCGTCAGGCTTCGAAAACGTGGGCAAGACGGTCGCCCTGGATATCTATTCGGCGGTCAATGCCCACCTTGAGCTGAAGGCTCCCTTGCGGATATTGGATTTTGGCTGCGGGTGTGGACGCGTCCTCAGTTACATGAAAGAAATCGCACCGCACGCGATATTCCATGCCTCGGACATAGATGAGGAAGCGATAGACTGGTGCAGAGGCAATTACCGCGGCGAGGTTCAAAGTGGGCGCTTCATTTTCACCGTTAATCGCGACCTTCCGCCGCTTCCGTTTGATCGTGGCTATTTTGATTTCGTGTATGGAATATCGGTATTTACACATTTGCCGGAAGACCTGCAGCTAGAATGGCTTGGGGAGTTGAATCGCATTACAAGACCCGGCGGACTCTTGGTCATCTCGATAGCAAGCGACATTCTAATTCGGAAGCATCTTACCCCAGAAAACATCCGTATGCTCGATGGGAAAGGATTTTATTATTTCCCCTATGGTGGCACCGACGGACTTCCCACATACTATCAGGCAGCGTGGCACACACGAGCATACGTAGAGAAAGTGTGGTCGAAGTATTTCAAAATAATCGAACACACCGCCTCGGGCATTGCCGGCCATCAAGACCTTGTATTGTGCCTCAAACAATGAAGGTGCCATTTGTCTTGGTCCCTTTGCGCCACCCTTCATTTTTGTGACGCGGCTGCCTTTCCGCTCTTTAATTCGATCCCCATCTGCGCCGGGGTCGTATCGCGCCCGGCGCGGCGCATCGCTTGAGCGCCGTTCGGTGCCACAAGCATCAGACGCGGTACCCCGCACATCTGCGTGGCGTTGAGTTGCCCGCTTGTGCGCGAATAGTTCGAGGATTGCTGGGCGCTGCTGCGACCCATCGGAGAGCACCAGGAAAACTCCGAGCCTCATGACGGCGTGCCCTTGATGGTGTTTCCGGCGCCGCCAACGGTCCAGGCGCTGGGCGTGCATGGTCATTCGCGAACGACACCCCGCACGTCGGACTTCCGCTGCTCCGGATCGGGCTGGCCGACGGTCTTCCCTTAAGGCTGGGCTCCGATGAAATGCGACGGTATTGCCGGAACGCATCCCGGTGTTAATTTGTCCAAACAAGGATGTCCTATCGCGATGTCACCGCCGTTCTCTGGCTGATCCTGGTCGCCTATTGGATCCTCTCCGCCTGGGGAAACAAGCCGACCGTGTATCGGTTCAACCCGGTTTGGAGGGCGCTTTCCGCCATCGCCATCGTCGGCCTGTTCGTGCTTTTCGAGGCCTATCCGGCCTTTTTCCACCGCCACGTGTACCAGCCGACGGACGCCTGCCGCGCCGCGGGCATCGCCGTCTGCTCAGCGGGCGTGGCGTTTGCCATCTGGGCGCGGCACACGCTGGGAAGGAACTGGAGCGGCAATCCAACGATCAAGGAGGGCCACGAGCTCGTCGAACGCGGGCCGTATCGCCTTGTGCGCCATCCCATCTATACGGGCATCCTCCTGGCAATCGTCGGCACCGGCATCGGCAGCGGCCAGGTGAAGCACCTTTTTATCTTTGGGTTCGCCGCGACCATCCTCTGGGCGAAGCTGCGCATCGAGGAGTCCCTCATGGTCAGCCAGTTTCCGCAGTCCTACCCCGGGTACATGAGGCGCACAAAGGCGCTCGTGCCGTTCGTGATCTGACCCATGAGGAAGCCCGGGCCGCGAGTTGGCTCGCGGCCGCTGCCGCTATTTCTTCTGGGCGTCGGGGGTCGGTGCCGGCCACGCCGGCAGCACGTTCGCCTGCGGGGCGGCCTGGTCGATGTTGGGGGTTACATCGGCGTCGGCGCGCCCCACGGCCCACTCGATACCGCCCGCCAGGACCGACTGGAACATCGGGCTCGTCCACACGTCGTCGCGGTGGCCTAGGTTCGTGTAAAAGACGCGGCCCTGGCCGTACATGCGCGCCCATGTCGACGGATAGTTGGGCCTCTCATATTCGATGCCCGTCATCCCCGAGGTGTCCTGCACCAGCAGGACGTGCAGGTTGCTCGCGAAGTCCTTCATGGAGTACCACTCCTCCATCTCGCGATTGTCGGTCGGCACGTCGATGATCCCGGGGAATTTGGGGTCGATCACGATCAGGTGCGATTGCTGCTGCTTGCCGTGCTTGATGAATTCCCCGCCGATCATCTTGATGTAGGCGTCGGCGTTGTCCCCGTCCTCCCTGAAGCGGTCCCCCGCCATCTCCTTGCCGCCGTGCGAATGGAAGGTGTCCGTCGCGCTGTGGGTCCCTATGAAGCCCTTCCCGTCGAAAATGGCCTGGAGAAACGCCGCCTTGCCCTCGGGAGTCATGGGCGGATTCCCGTCGGTGCCCGCCTCCGTCAGGTCGCCCGTCGTGTAGAAGAAGAACGCGTCAAACTGCGCGAGGTACGCGGGCTTGAAGAGGCTCCCGTCCTTCGAGAACACGAACTCGATGTTGTTCTTGGCGCCCATCGTCTTGAGGATCTGGAAGGCCAGGCCGGGCACGGCGCTTCCGGGCGCCGGCGTGAACGGCTTCGAGGGATCCTTGATCACCGAGTGTTCGTAGCCCGAGGATTTCGTGAAAAACAGCACCCGCTTCCGCGGAAGGTTCGCTGGGTCATCGCTCTTTTCCGGGGACGAAAGGAGCGTGCCGGGAACCAGCAACGCGAGGAGGAGGGAGGCAAGCGGGGTTTTCATGGGGGAGGCCAAACCTTGGGACAAACGGAAAAAGGTCAACAGCGCCTGCTTGCCGTGTCCTAGTTTGAACGATGCCTTGCGAAGGGTGAAGGGTGGGAGTGAGTGAGTTGCCCTTTCAATCTGTCAGAGGCTATACGCCAGCGGATGCTTGGGCTCGTAAAGCATGATGTCGTCCGCGCCAGGTACGGCCATCATGACCACGAGTCCGTACCCTTGATCCTGAACTTCGCCGCGGAACTCCGCTCCTTTGCCCTTCAGTTCAACGACCGTGCGTGAGATATCGTCGCACATCAGGGAGATCAGATGGTGCCGCGGCGATTCGTACGTCTTTCCATCGTAGACGCTGTGGGTCGGGTGCACACCCATCTCGCTCCGCCCGGTCTTGAAGATCAGCCAACCCGCGCCTCCACCTAGCACATCCTCGACGTAGGGCCAGCCGAGGACGTTGCGAAGGAACGCGCGCGTTGCGGGGGCATCGTCGGAATAAATCAGGGTGTGGATGCTGGTGATCATCGGACTGAGCTCCTGAAGTTGCCTGAGATTGCGCGATTTCCGGCCATTGCCAATCACGAAGCCGTTCAACGCGCCGGGGTTCGAGATCAGGACACTACCCGCTTGCCGGTCGGCAATGGCCCGCCCAACCCGCCCGAGCGGAACAGCCCCGGTCAACCCGCTCCGGCGCTACTTGGCGATCTCGGGAAGGGACCAGAGAAGGTCGACCTGAAGCGTCCCCGTGAACTGAGGGTCGTCCAGGCTGGTGTACCGGGCGCCCGCATACTTCGGCGCGGAATCGAGGTTGTTGGGATTGAAGCTGGCGCGGACGTGGCAGCTCATGCAGTTGCAGTTCACCCCGACATTGTTGTTCGCGGGCTGGCCGTCGGGACCGTTGCCCGCGAGGGAATTCGGAAGGTTCGCCGGGCTGAAGCGCGCCTCGAGGTAGGGATTGTAGGCGTAGATCGCCGATCCCACGTTCTGGCCGCCGACGTTGGGCTGGCCGGGCGTCATCATGTCGTAGGCGACCGCCATGGCGTAGTTGCGCGCAGCGCCCGTCAGCTGCGCCGGCCGCAGGCTGGCAACCGCCACGGAACTCGGAAGCTGCGGATCGGCGGGCGTCGGCGTCCACCAGAACGTCTGCCAGGTCCACCGTGTGATCTCGCGCCCGGCCACGTGCATGGCGACCAGCACCGCATAGTCCCCGGCGCTGGCAACGGCACCCGGCTGCTCCGTATTGAACTCGGCGGCCTCGAGCGCCGAGAGCCGGTGGTTGATCATGCTCGACACCGGGTACGTCGTCGCGTCCGTGCGCGTGCTCCCGTCCATCGAGGCCTGCATGTCGATCTGCCCGCTGCCGCCGCCCCCGCCCTCCACGTCGATCCAGACGACCCCGGGCCACATCGCCGGGCCCCAGGCCTGCGGCGTCGCGGGGGGACCGGACCATGCGTTCAGGCGGTAGTACCGCCCCTCGACCAGCGTCTGCGAGGTTATGACCTGGAACGCGGACTTGAGGGAGAGGGCGGTGGAAGGGAACGGGGGAATCTGCTGGGAGCCGCCCTGGAGGAGCTTGTTCAGCATGGCGATGCTCAGCAGCTGCTCCTTCTGGATATGGTCGGTCGCCGTCGGGTCGAACTTCACGTAGCCGAACACCGTCTCGGACCCCTCCGTCGCGGCCGAGCCCGACTGCTCCTGCACGCCGCTCCCGTGCTGGAACTGGTTGAAGTGCAGGAGGGGCGAGCGCGTCCGCGGCAGGCGCTCGAGGAATGCCGGGTTGGCCACATTCGGGCCCGCGGCCAGCTCCTGCGGCGTGAACCAGGTCTCGAACACGCGCAGGGGCTGCCCGTTGTCGACCTGGGAGGTCT
>Ga0302222_10000824_pt1 | contig 16584 bp, 6 predicted proteins | sample II_Palsa_E2_2_FD_194570 | JGI IMG/M metagenome (GOLD analysis project Ga0302222, IMG submission 194570) | Peat permafrost microbial communities from Stordalen Mire near Abisko, Sweden - II_Palsa_E2_2 | ecosystem: Environmental > Terrestrial > Soil > Palsa > Peat permafrost | place: Sweden... | reverse complement strand
TTCCAATCCTGCGCGTAAGGCAGATGCAGATTGCGCGAGACCACAAGCAACGTCATGGGTTCGGGGAATGGCACTCCGAAGGGATCTGGAGAATAAAACGGATTGGCAAATGAGTTGATGGGAAATCCTAACTGGAGCGTCTTCAGATACGGAGGCGCGCTGACCGGGTCCTGCAGTGGGCCGCCTTCGCCCGTGTAGTAGGGCTCATAGAAAATTCCGTAAGCCGCACTCACCACGGTCTTGGCATCGCCGCGAGGATCCCAGGCAAAGCCGAAGCGCGGAGCAAACGCTGTTTTCTGCGTTGGAATCAATCCCGCAGGGACGCCCGGATCGCCCGGATACAGTAGTCCCGCCGGGGCGTTGGGAATCACTTGCGACTGCGCTCCCGGAACAAAGAGATTCACCTCGTTATGGTTCTCGGTGGAGGGAAACGGGAGTTCCCAACGCAATCCCATGTTCAAGGTCAGGCGAGGTGTGACCTTGTAATTATCCTGGGCGTAAGCGTCGAGGGCTCGATCGCGAATTTCACGGGCAAAATTTCCGCCGCCTTGCAGAAAGACAACTGGATTGCCCGAAAGATAATTGGCAAAACCGTCGTTGTAGAGGAAGTCCTCATAGGAGGGGATGCCGGCGAATACAAAAAAGCCGTTGGTAGCGATGCCCTGCAGAGCATTGATCTGGTCGCGCCGGTAACCGCCGCCAAATTTGAATTCGTGGCGGCCGTGCACCCAACTCAAAGAGCCAGAAACATCGAATGTATTTTGATACGTGTTGCGCGGACCGGTAATAGGATCGCCCACCGAAGCGTAGCCGCCGACCTGGATAAACGGCGGTCCCGCGGCTGAAGGCAGCGTGGGAGCGTACTGAAAACCAAAATCCGCAGGCGATTCATGGTTTAGGTGCTCATCCAGTAAAAACGTATTACGCAGAAAAGAAAAGCGCGCGACGCCGATGGTGGTGGGCGAAAAGATGTGCGTCTCTTGCGTTACGAAGTTTTGCGCGCGGTCGTACTCGCCGACCGGAAAGCCTGGGACGTTGGCGCCCACCGGCGAAAGAGGGTCGGTGGTTGGACCGCTGCTATACATGTAGCGGAAATTCAGATTGTCCGCGCGGGTAAGGTAATGATCGAGCCGCACTCCGAATTGATTGTTGTTCTCGCTTAGAGTTTGCGTGGCGATGAATCCATTCTCTCCAACGTTTGGCGAAGGGAAAAACGGCAAGACATTTGCAGCGACCGGATCGATGGGAGTGACCAGCGTCATCTGGTTGAATGGCACCGGCTGTCCAAAAAACGTCAATTGCCCCGCGGGGTTGCTGCACATACCGGAGGTCGGGTCGATGGTCGCTCCGATGGAGGTGCACAGCTCGGCGAAGTTGCCCGTCTTCTCGTCCGCGGAGGGCACGGTCGCGGGAACGGTTTCACCCTGCCGGTTGCGGAAGCCCTCGTAATATCCGAAGAAAAAAGTTTTGTCCTTAACAATCGGCCCGCCGAAGGTGGCGCCGAACTGGTTCTGCTTCAAAGGCTGAACGCTCTGCGTGAAGTAGTCGGAAGAATCCATCGCATCGTTGCGCAGAAATTCCCAGGCGGCGCCATGAAATGAATTGGATCCGGAGCGAGTGACGATATTGGTGGTCGAGCCGGTGTTGCGTCCGAACTCCGCATTCGCGTTATGGCTGAGAATTTTGAATTCAGCAATCGCGTCAATTGGCGGCTTGAAAACGAAGCCTCCGTCGACTGAGCTGACGTTATCTGCGCCGTCGATCAGAAAATTATTCGACTCTGGCCGTTGCCCATCGACGGCGTAAGCCTGGTTCTCGCGGGCCGGACCGCCAGCTTCGAGCAGTCCGGGAGTCAGGGGTACGACGCCGGGCTGAAGCAATCCCAACTGAGAAAAGTTGCGTCCATCGAGCGGGAGGTCGAGAATCTCGCGCTCCATCACAGTCTGCCCAAGGCTGCTGACCGTGCTTTGCACGAGTGCAGCATCCGCGCTGACTTCAACTTGCTGCGACTCCGCGCCAAGCTTGAGTTGAATGCTGACCGTCGCTGTTTCGTTGACATCCAAAGAAATTCCTTGCCGCAAGTACCTCTGGAAACCTTTGGCCTGAACCTCCAATTGATAATGCCCGATCGGAAGTTCGACCAGCACGTACTCTCCCTGATGGTCGGTGACTGCCACTCGCGTCAATCCGGTTTCGATCTGCTTTGCAGTCACAGATGCCGACCGGACAATCGCTCCGCTGGGATCGATCACGGTTCCGCGAATGCCTGCCGTGATTTGCTGTGCGGCTAGATTTACGCTTACGAGGTTGAAAACGGCGACGATTGGCAAAAGTACGAACAGGCGCTTCCTCATACCGCTCACGCATTTCCCCATTTTTCCTCACGAATCGCAATTGACGCTTGGGACAAAGAACATCCCTGACAGCAGCAACAATTCAGCAGGTGTAGCGAGATCCCACAGAATCTAAAGTTCGGCGATTATAGGGACGCGCGGCGAGAGGTCAATAATAGGAAAGGAGTATTAGCTTTTGTGAAGGGGCGAAACGAAGACAATTGGCGCACGCGTTCTGATCTTTGGCTCGAAGTCGAGATCAAAAATAAAAAACGACCAAAAAGCGCCGGCCCTGTCTCCTGAAAGAATTGAGAGACAGGGCCGGCAATCGCACTATTTAATTTTCTAGTGCTTGCGAATATTGGCGGCGCCGGGTGCGAGATACCAGGGCGTCGCGGTTTCGTCGGTCTTTAGGAACTGCAGTAGCTGGGTAGATACCTTTAACTGACCGAAGGTGGAGGATGGGTGGGTGCCGTCGGCGGAGAAATCTTCGCAATCCCACTCGAGGCCGTCTGCCCTGCCCAGCATTCCGTTGGCCCAGTAGTACGGACCCCACGCCATCCAGGGGGCCAGGATGGGCGAGCAACCGTTGTAACCATCGCAAAGGTTGGCGTTGCCGTTGAGCTGGTCTCCGATAGCGTTTTTCACAGCGTAGCCCGCTTCGAACGCGTAAGGCTCGGGATCGTCGGGATCGACCAGGCCATTGGAAAAGCCTCCGTAGACGCGCGAAGACCAGTACATCAGCTTCACGTTCGGGAAGTTGGTGAGCACGTCTTGCGCGAGAGTTTCATACTCGGCCTGCATGGTGGTCATATCTGTGGGGAAGGTTCCGGTCTTAATCGAGTCCGTATCTTCGATCCAAACAGCAACTACCTGGTCGGGAGTTACTCCGTTTTGCGGGAGGTAGTTATTGAGGATCGTGGACCAGTAATAGGAACTGGAACTCACGAACTCGTTGGGCGTTGCGCCGCCCTGCGCTCCATTGACGATCACCAAGTTAGGATTCTTCTCGGGATCAGAGTTGGCGATTGGAAGGAATCGGTTGAACTCGTTCTGCGCGGTGGATTCGCCGAGCGCGAGCAGAACATATTTTCCGGTCGGGTCAGGCTGGCCAGTGGAACTGAGAGGCCCAATGCTCTGCGCCAAACTCAACCCGTAGGCATACTGAGCCGAGGGATAAACGTTGGCGCCGTCGGGGTACAAGCCACCTTCTTCGCCCTCGTAGGTTCCGGTGCCGAGATCAGTAAGAGCCTGAATCGGCGTTGATGTGCCGGCAACATCCCACGAGAGATTGTTGCAGCTGTCTCCCATGTTAGCGTAAACGCCGAGGGTGAACGTCTTCTTGACGGTGTTGGGCTTGGAGCCCTTCACTTGGATCGAGAAGGTGTAGGTTCCCGCCTGAACGCTGGAAGCAAGTGTGCCGCTGATTACACCGGCGCTCGAAAGAGTCAGACCGGAAGGCAAGGTCGTACCGCTAGCCATGCTCCAGGTAAATGGCCCGGTTCCTGAACTCGTGGTCAGTGTGGCTTCGTATGCGGCCGAGGCGGTTGCCTGGGGCAAGGTCGCGTTTGTAGCAATCGCAAGCGACTTTGCGGCTACTCCGTTGCCTGAAATGCTCACGCCATTATCTGGAATCTCGTTATAAGTAAGGTCGATGTTGCCGGTCTCGGATGTGATTCGGCTCGGACTGTAGTAGACCGAGACCGTGAGGCTGCCGCCCTTCGCGATGGAGTAAGGCAGTGTGATGGCGTTAGTGGTGAAATCGGCCGGTGAGATGGTAATCGTATTCAGATTGATGCTGGCGTTGCCGGTATTGGTAATAGTGAAAGTCTGGGCGACGCTGGTCGATCCAACTGCCTGATTGGGGAACGACAACGAAGTTCCACTCAGGCTTACCGTTGTCTGGGGTGCCAAACCGGTTCCGGTCAAGGGCACGTTCACCACGGTCGAGTCTGACATGGTGATGACGAAGTTGCAGTCATAAGACTGGGCCGCGAGCGGCTGAAAGAATATGGAGTAGTGCGTGATGTCGCCGGGCTTGGCCAGAGAAGTGGGAGCGACTCCGGAAGATATTCCGTAGCCCGCGCAGGAGAAGCCGACGGTATTAATGATCGCGGCTCCTGACTTTTGTATGTTCGTGATCGTGAGTACCTTGGAGCCGGTCACCTTGCCAACATAGGTATTGGCGAAGCTCAACGAACCGGGGCTGGAGGAAACATCCTGGCCGATGGCCGGTAGTACCGCTGCCAAACTCAACAAGAAACCCACAACCGCGGTCGACAGAGTGCGTTGCATAGTAGCTCCTGTATTCTGGTTATCCATTTCTCTTATGCGCAGATTCTTCTGTATGCAGATCTCTCATCTTTATTAGGCGAAGAACCGGGTGTCATAGTGACAGACGGAATCCACACATGCTTGGTTCAAGATGGCAGGCACACACGAAAAACAGACATTCCTAGGTACTTCAAAAAGAAACCTGGTAATTCCGACGGACGATCTCGCAACTCAACCGCGCCTTTGAACGGCTCTCTGGGTCAGCAGGGTTGAAGGAAAACCACCCGATCTAGCGTTACTCCTCGGGGGGATGAGGAGATCGTGGCGCTATTCTAGCCCGGTCTTGCTGCGTGTCAAGAATGAAAGTTCTTGCATACTGCTGGTTTTGAAAAGCGGCGCGACGCAGTTTCTTGCAGCCTGGAGCGTCGCATCTTGCTAGCAACTCTGATGTCTAAACTTTTTTCTCCACTCTTGAGTCTCAAGTCTTAAGTCTTACGACCTCTCACTTTGTTTAATTCTTCGCACGAGTTTTCAGGCAGACGGGCTGCGCTTGTAGAGCCGCCGAAGATTTTTTCCCATATTGGTGAGGAATTGGATGAAAAGCCGCGCCCAATGCGGAGAATGCACTTCTGAGACCTAGTCACAGGACAACGGTCTATTTAAAGTTCATGTCGAGGCCGCCGAATCGAGCGGCATTCCGAAATCCCCATTCGAGGTATTTTAAATGCGCGCCACTCCCCCATCGGCCAGCGGTATCGGGTCGTCTGCTAAATGTGCCTCTCTTCGATTCAACTCCCTTCGCTCTCTTCAACTCAGGATTCCGAGCGTCACTCTGATTGCACTGTTGCTGCCGTTCTTTCTTATTACTGGCGCGATGGGACAGGCGACCATCAATGAGAAGCTGGAAACAGTCACCCTTTACGTGGATGGAGCGACGGGAAACGATTCAAACCCGGGCACCGAGTCGAAACCGTTTAAGACGATTGGCGCGGGCGTGTCTGCGGCGGAGACTAATAATCACAACAGCATTGGGACCAAAGTGACCATCGAGGCTGGAACGTATCGCGAAAGCATCACGATGAGCCACAGTAGCAAAGATACTTCCCTGCCGATCACCATCGAAGCGGCGACAAACGGGACGGTAATTGTGAGCGGGGCTACGGTCTACACCGGCTTCTCTGAGTATTCGGATAATCACAGCATCTACACCACGAGTTGGACTAATAACTGGGGCACCTGTCCTCAGCTTTCGACCTGCCCTTTCCAACAGGAGATCACGATGCGGCAGGAGTTGGTGGCTGTGAATGGCACAGTGCTGACGCAGGTGATGTCTATAACGCAAATGCAGCAGGGAACGTTCTACGTGGACGAAACCGGCAACCTACTTTACGTGTGGCCGGCATCCGGAACCGACATGGGCACCGCAACCGTGGAGGCCGGGACTTCGTCGTCGATTTTTCAGATTGATCACAAATCTTATATCGTGATCCGCGGACTGACTTTTCAATACGCCAATACCTGCCATGCTTCGGCAGCCGTGGCAGTGACGGGCGAGTCTTCAAATATTGAGTTCGATACTGACATTTTTCAGTGGAACAACGGCCAGGGCTTGAGCATCTCGAATCCGGCAACATATTTCACGGTGGAGAACAGTTCGGCGCTGCACAACGGCGATAGCGGATTCCAGGAGGCCACCACGCTTTATGGGCTGTGGCAATCGGACACGACCTCCTATAACAATTGGCGTGGCGCTCAGGGCGCTTATTACGTGTGCAACACTTCAGGCTTCCATGCATGGCAGGTACACGACGACACTATTGACGGCCTGACCATAAGCTATAACGAGGCCTACGGTCTCCACTGGGATACTGATAATGCGAGCATCAGCACCAGTGGAATTATTGCCACCTCCAATTTGAGGAGCGGAATCTTCGTAGAGAAAGACGAGGGGCCGATCACGCTGAACACCGCCTACATCTGTAATCATACCGGCGCGCAGGTTGTGGGCGGGTTGGTGTTGCGTAACTCAGAGGGCGTTTCGCTTACAGACAGCGTCCTGATGAATAACGCGGCATCTCAAATTATTTTGATTGGAGTGAAGGGCGGCATTGAAGTCACCAACTGGCAAACTGGCAAGGAAACCAACTTGATAACCCAGGACTTCACGAACACTGGAAACACGATTCAGGGAAACAGCAGCACGCAGTTATTGTTCGACGACGGCTATCTGAACGATTCAGACTGGACAACTTTCCAGACCTCGCTGGTGTCGAAGAACAACACGTGGTGGAACACTTCGAGCACGACCACACCCTACACCATCCCTTCACCCAACGATTGGACCTACGATGATTTCTCATCGTGGAAGAGCGCAACCACACAGGATTCGAGTTCGAGTTACAAGCAGCCCTCGGGCAGTCCCGGGACAGCCTGCGCCTTGAGTCCGGTGGGCACGGATTTCTGGATCACCGTCGACAACGCGCTTCTGACGGTGAAGCCGGGCAAGTCGGCTACTTTTAACCTGGCGCTGACTCCGTTGAATTTTACGGGGACGGTCACACTGACGCTGGACGGAATCACCGAAGTGAAAGGACTGTCGGCGACGCTCAGTCCGAACTCGATCAAGACCTCTGGAACCTCTGTGTTAACGGTGACTGCAGGAACGAACACGGCGGCCGGAACTTATTCGATCATTGTGATCGCCAACAACGGCAGCATCACTCGTACGGTGACGGTGCAGTTGACGGTTTCGTAGGGTCGTAGCCTTCTCAGGAAAATTAGCCCGCGGCGGAATTCTGCCGCGGGCTAATTTTATTCCGAACTGTTGTCGGTTTTCCTCCTCCTAGTCGTCATCGATCGGGGGATCTTCGGTTTTGCGTACACATCCAACGAACCTGCTAATGTATTGAAGCATTCCTTCGCGCTCCCGTACACTTTTCTGTTGCGAACGAAAGCACAAATCGGCGCTGGATTATTTCTTGCGAGCTTGCTCGCGGTTTCAGTCGCTCCCTCGCAAACGCCCACCGGCGCGCGTCCGGCGTTGCCGCTCGGTAGCGTGATCGCCGGCCGGGAGATGACCACTGCGCGCGCGGGCCACACGGCCACCGCGCTGCCCGACTTTACGGTGTTGATCGTCGGCGGCAGAAATGCACATGGAACGATCCTGGCCGGCACTGAGGTCTACGATCCAACTACAGAGAAATTCACCAAGGCAGGCAGAATGGCGGTGCCGCGGGAAGGACATATCGCGGCCGTCCTAGGGGATGCAAAAATCCTGATCGCCGGGGGTTCGACGCGCGGCGGCGTTGCGTTGTCGAGTTGTGAGGATTACGACTTCGAGACTGGAAGATTCACCACGCGGGGAAACATGCATGCGCGCCGCGCTCATGCTGCAGCCATCGTGCTGCGCAACGGAAAGCTTCTCGTCACCGGAGGCGATGACGGCGCCCAGTCGCTCGATTCAGCCGAAACCTACGATCTTCTCGATGGCAAGTGGACCGTCGCCGGCAAGATGACCGCGGCCCACGCGAATCATACGGCGACCATGCTCTCCGATGGACGCGTTCTGATCACGGGGGGAACTGGAAGCCATCACTCAGTGCTGGCCAGCGCAGAGATCTACGACCCCAAGACCAATCAATTTACCGTCGTCGGCAGCTTGCATGACGCACGATCCGGGCATACAGCGGCACTTCTCACCTATGGAAAAGTTCTGATCGCCGGCGGCGCGGATGCGCAGGGAAAACCTCTCGCGTCGGCAGAACTCTACGATCCGCAATCTGGAACTTTTACTGCAACCGGGAGGCTTACAGAACCGCGGTCCAAACTCCCTGACTCCACGGCTTTGCTGGATGGCCGCGTTCTGATTGTGGGCGGCGCGCCGTCCGTGGAGATTTACGAGCCGAGAAGCGGCACGTTCCGCACCGCATCCGGAAGCCTGGATACTGCTCGTTACTATCCTGCGACGATCAAGCTCATGGACGGCACCACTCGCATCTTCGGTGGAGCAGACGCCAAAGGCGTCAGCACCGCCAAGACATGGATTTACCGCTAGCAGTTTCTTGACCCAAAGCCTTAAATGACTTGTGCATGATGCCAAAAAGAAACAGGATCTTTTCGCGCTTCCGGGCGCAACTCAGTGTAAAGTTTCGTGTTTGTGTTGGCAGGATATTAGGCGCGCCTTCGTCGAGGAAGGAATCACGGAGACAATGAGGAAGAACGAATCCCCCCAGGGCCATCTCGGCCTGCTTATGTTCCTGTTGTTGATTCTTGCAAGTTTGTTGGGAACTCCAGGGTGCGGCGGCGGTAGCAGCAGTTCCTCGGTCAGCGGCGGTGGCGGTGGTGGTGGTGGTGGCGGCACCGGGAATGCAGCGCCTTGTATCTTCACTCCTTCCATCTCAACCACGACAACGGGCGCTGGCTTGAACACGGTGGTCGGCGAGCACTACTTCGGAATGCACCTCAACAGCACCAACGCGCCCTGGCCTTACTACATTGTCGGCGGCTCTCGGCAACCTCTCCCTTTCGCCAGCCAGCGCCTTTGGGCTGCGGGCGTGGACTGGGCGGAGGTCAACACCGCGTCTGACGTATTTAACTGGACCGGCGCCCCCCAGAACATGGATACGTGGATGTCAGAAGGGCAGGCGCACCCTCCCGTAGATATGCTCTACACTCTTGCTTACACGCCTAACTGGGCCTCATCGGAACCTAACGACACAACTTGCTCCAACGCCTCGAGAGAGGGCGGCGGAGAATGCGACCCTCCGCTGGACCTGAATTCCGATGGCTCCGGTACGAATGCAATCTGGATCGCATGGGTCACGGCAGCCGCGCAGTACAGCAAGGCTGAGAAGGATGCCGGGGCGCCCGGATTTTCCTACTACGAGATCTGGAACGAATTCAACAGTTCGGTGTCGTGGAATCCCAAGTACGCCACGACACAACAGTTGGTCCGCATGGAGCAGGATGCGCGTTGCGTAGTCGAAGGCCCACCGCCCAGCATTCCGAACGGTTGCACGGTAAATGGCAGCGTATTCCCGAGCGGCACGGCGATCGATCCCACAGCAAAGATTGTGACCCCGTCGCCGGTTGGGGCGGCGGCCGGTAACAACTTGGGCCAGGTAGCCTCGAGTTTGGCGACCTACTTTTCGACGCAGGTGCCCGCGGGGACTGGATACTTCGGCGGTTCCTTTTCTGACGCCATCGGCTTCCACGGTTATGTCGGCACCGCCACTGCAGTGGGCGCGAACGCCGTCCCGTGCCCAACCCCTGAGAATGTCAACATAGTGATGGCGGACTTGAGTAGCACACTCGCCCAGTTTCCAACGATCACCGCTGGCAAGCCCTTGTTCAACACCGAGGGCGGCTGGAGCCAGGCCCCCAGCGAGGGCTTTACCGACCCGGCCCGCCAGGCCGCATTTCTACCACGCTACCTGCTGCTGCAGGAATCCGACAACGTAAGTCGCGTTTACTGGTTCGCGTGGGATAGCAAAACGGACTCGAGCCTGTACGACGACAGCACGGGTCAGACCACTCCGGCCGCAACTGCCTATGCGGAAGTGAACCAGTGGACTCAGGGCGCGACCGTGAGCCAGGCCTGTACCGCAAAAGGTACAGTGTGGACCTGCGGCTTCACACGTTCAGGCGGCTACTCGGCCGTGGCAGTTTGGGATGCTGGCCAGGATTGCACCACCAGCAGTTGTCTGACTCCAACCGCATTTCCCGCGACAGGGTATGTCGATTATCGCGATGTAGCCGGAAACGTGACCCAACTCAACGGCGCTTCTTCGGTTCAAGTTGGAGCGCAGCCGATCCTCCTGGAAACGGCGCCACTGCCGTAAACAGTGGTCAGTGTTCAGTGGTCAGTGGTCAGTCAAACCAAAAGCTCAATCGGTACCGCAGGTTTTACTCACCACTGATCACTGACCACTGCATTTCATCAGTATGCAGTTTTTTGCGCACTTTATTGTGCACCGAACCCCGAAACTCCGCCATTGACGCGGCTTTCGAAGCATCTTATAATCACGCAGTTTGCACGCGAAGCGCTCCCAGGCGTTTTCGTTTGTCTAGGATTTAATCCCCCTGCCGGAAACTCTGGTGAATCCCAGCCGGCGTAGGCTCTCATCGAGCACGCACGCGTTGGAGTCCCTGGTTAGAGGAATCATCATGCCTTTTTGTTCAAGCAGTTTCTGCCGCAAGACCTCGTCTCGCAGCCACGTTTCTGCATCGCTCTTTTCCCTCAGTACATTGTCGCGCGTCGCCGGCGTATGCGTGCTGCTCTTGGCGAGCGCATTAATTCTCGCAGCGGGCGGCGCCACTACCCGCCCTGACCTGCGCAACAGTTATGGCAAGCTGCCCTTGAGCTTCGAGGCCAATCATGGCCAGACCGATGCTCAAGTCAAGTTCATCGCTCGCGGAGCCGGCTATACGCTCTTCCTCACGCCCGCTGAAGCGGTCTTTTCTCTGCAGCAGAGCCGCGCGGCGAACGGAGTTTCATCCTCAGAGGCCCCAGATAACAACGGCGGCCCTGACTTAGCCGAGGCAGTTTTGAATCCCACGCCGAAGCTGGCGCCCCAGAATAACGCCATCCTGCGTGTGCAACTCGTGAATGCTGACCGCAATGCAACGGTGACGGGGATGGATGAACTTCCCGGCCGGACAAATTACTTTCACGGCAATGATCCTTCGAAGTGGACCACCAATGCGGCAACCTTCGCCAAGGTGAACTACCGCGATGTTTTGAAAGGAATTGACCTGGTTTATTACGGCAATCAGGGCCAACTGGAATATGACTTCGTAGTCTCTCCCGGCGCGGACGCCGCGCTGATCAACCTGAAATTCAACGGCGCACGCAACCTGCATATCGACAAGCAAACCGGCGATTTGGTTCTGCGCGCCGGTAAGGAAGAAGTCCGATTTCACAAGCCGGTCGCCTACCAGAACGATGCAACCGACAGCAAGCGCCTCGTCGCGGCCAATTACGTCCTCGATTCCAACAACCGCATCGGGTTCGCCGTGGGACAATACGACCACAGCAAGTCCCTCGTGATCGATCCAACCCTGACCTACTCGACCTACCTCGGCGGCGGCAGCAACGACTACGGCACCGCCATCACGATCGACGGCACAGGCAGCGCCTATGTAACCGGCTACACCAGTTCAACAAACTTTCCCACGACCAGCGGCGCTTATCAAACCAGTTGCGCTGGTGGCTGCAGCGGCTCCACGGCGGACGCCTTCGTAAGCAAGCTCGATCCTACCGGGTCATTCCTTGTGTTTTCCACCTATCTCGGTGGCACGGGCAACGAATATGGTAACGGCATCGCTCTGGACGCATCCGGAGATGCCTACATCGTCGGGCAGACTTTCTCCACAAACTTTCCTACAACCCCGGGAGCGTTTCAGACCAGCTGCGGCTCTGACAAGTGCGCCAGCGGCTATGCCTTCGTTACGGAATTGAACCCCACCGGCTCCGGCTTAATCTATTCCACCTACCTAGGTGGCAATGGTAAGAACCAGGGAAATGCAATTGTTTTGGATGCATCGAATAACGCTTATTTGACCGGTTATACGCAGTCTCTCACATTCCCCACTACTCCTGGCGCATTTCAGACAACTTGCAAATGCTCTCAGACGGTAGTCTTCGTGACCAAACTCAATTCCACTGGTTCAGGATTGATTTATTCGAGTTACCTGGGTGGAAGTAAAGGGGATGAGGGTTACTCGATCGCGTTGGACTCCTCAAACAATGCGTACCTGACTGGATATACGCACTCGACTGACTTTCCCACAAGTCCCAGCGCATTTCAGAACAAGCTAAATGCGAACGTTGCTGCTTTTGTTACCAAAATTAATTCCGTTGGTTCCGCATTGGTCTATTCAACCTATGTCGGCGGATCGACCTCCGCCACAACTCCATGCGAAGCCTGCGGCACAGCCGTTGCTGTGGATAGCTCAGGAAATGCCTACATCTGCGGGCTGACCGCGGAGTCGAATTTTCCAATCACTCCGGGCGTCTTCCAGACCGTATTCGCAAGCAGTGCCAATGGGCACGACGCCTTTCTTACGAAGCTAAATCCCACTGGCAGCGCGCTCATTTTCTCCACCTATCTTGGAGGCACTGGCGATGATGGCGCCACGGGCATCGGCCTGGATCCTTCGGGCGCTGTCTGGCTCAGGGGTAATACGAAATCGACTGATTTCCCAATCACTCCCGGCGCTTTCCAGACTAAGAATGCAGGCAGCTTCGACGCTTTTGTCGCCGAGTTGAGTTCAACCGGCTCAGCGTTATTGTATTCCACCTACCTTGGCGGTTCCGGCACCGAGTATGGTGGAGCAACGTCCGTCCTGGCGCTGGATAATCAGAATCCACCGAACGTGTACGTAACCGGGTATACCGACTCCACGAACTTTCCGGTCGTCGCGGGGTCGTTACAAACCAGCAACGCAGGCCTGAACGATGCATTTGTCAGTAAGTTTTCTCCCAGTCCGAACGTCGGACTTTCTCCGGGCCTCAATTTTGGATATGTGTCCGACGGCACAACCAGTGCACCTCAGACCATGACGCTGACCAACACTGGCAATACGAACCTTACTGTCAGCAATGTCACCATCATAGGGCCGAACAGCGGCGATTTCGCGGAAACGAATAACTGCACTACCGTCGTGCCCCAATCGACATGCTCGATTATTGTGACCTTTACGCCATCGATCAACGGAGCGGAATCCGCCGATGTGTCGATTACGGACAATGCTCCCAACAGTCCTCAGCTCGGTAGCTTGACAGGCAACGGTCTCGGAAGCGGCCCTGCAGTTATGTTTTCTCCAACCAGCCTGACATTTCCCACTCAGTTGATCGGCACCAGCAGCTCGGCTCAAAGCGTTACGCTGAGCAATATTGGTAATCAGACTCTTACCCTCATGAGCATCTCGATCGGGGCTGGCTTCTTGCAGACGAATAACTGCGGCTCGAGCGTGGCTGCCGGGGCAAGTTGCACAATTACTATCACCTTCAGGCCGACGAAGCCCAACACCACTACAGCATCACTGTCGGTGAAAGACAACGCCGCCGGCAGTCCCCAGACCGTAGCTCTTTCTGGAACTGGAACCTACGTTACCCTGTCGCCCGGTACCTTGAACTTTGGGACGGTTACGGTAGGCAAATCGAGCACACCGCAAGTTGCAACCTTCACCAACACTGCCAAGTTTGCGCTGCCGATCAAGAGTCTTACGATTGGCGGAACGAACGCCTCGGACTATACGGAAACGAATACCTGTCAACCGAGCGTGGCGGCCTCAGCAAGTTGCGACATCACGGTCACGTTCAAACCCACGGCAACCGGCCTGCGCACGGCCGACGTTTCCATCTCAGATGGGGGTGGTGGCAGCCCTCAGACGGTGGCTCTCACCGGGACTGGCCAAACCGCCAAGTAGCAACGGGATGATCGATACGGGGTAAGTCGAGGGGTTGCAGCTATGCAATCTCCGATCCTAACGAACTCGCATTACAGGCTGACGCACTTGGGGCAGTAGGTCGCATTCGGCAATGCCAAATGCCCATTGCCGCAGCGCGGGCTCGTATCCGCCGCACGAACACCTGTGTATAGAATGGCGAGCGCCGCCGAATGTAACGCCATCCAATGACCGGAGAAACCTCGCCAGACCGAGGCTGGTGGGTTCGTACCGCTGCTGCCGCTCGGAATCTTGCCCATGAAGAGCAGAAAATTCACAAAGGCGTAGACGAAAAATGCGTACCACCAAGTAACGCATCCAGTCGGGCGAGCCCTTCAAAACTACCTTCCACAAATCTCTTCGGTTCAAATTCCCGACAAGCCTTTGCGCCACCAAAACGGCGGGGAACCACACGACGAAGATTCCCACGTGCAACATCCAGAAAAAAGCTCCCGGTGCCACACGAGATGAACCCAAAGACTGAGGAAAAGTCCGATGGCAGAAAAACAAACGAAGAGCCAAAGGAAGGGTCTGATCCATTCGGGAACGGAGTTCAACCCCGCGTGATAATCTGCAGCCGGGCAGGTGCTCGACTCTGCAGCAAAACTCGATGTCAGGTTCAAGCAATGCAGAACTAGAAGGTTTAATGGGATTGTAGTGGACAGCGGCCGCCTTATCTTGCAGGTCGCGCACGAACTCGTCAGCTTCCTGTTGCGTCGGAAACTCACGCTTGTAGCGTCCTGAATTTAGAGTCCCGGCAAAGGAATATGAGTATCCGAGTTCGGCGACACAATACCCACGCTTGGTTGTGAATGAAAAGTTCGGCTTGTTCACATCGACCGACTCAATGCGCCCATCAACGACAGGCCAGGCAGATGCTCGCCTACGTCGCAGCCAACGCCAAACCGGAATCATCCATCCGGCCAGGATGAACGCCAACCACACGTAGATCACCCACGGCCATGTGCCTGGATCGGTCCAGTGAAACGGAGCAACAGACATGATGGTTCCAGCAACTTCAGATCAGTGCGTGGTGCTTAGTATGAGCTTGCCGGATTGTAGAACGTAGTGACCATCGTCGCCGGTATGTCAATCGGGTCAGTCGGTTTGATGATCGGATTGTTTCGGCCCGCATCGCTCGGATCGAATACCACAAATCCTACTCCCGGCGAACCGTTCGGCAACGAGTAATCGTCGTAAGGATAGACCGGATTAGTGAATCCTGGATTCACGTTAGACACCCCAGACAGATCCTCACCTAGCCCTTGCCAGCCAGCGAACGTTTCGAACGTCCAGCTCTTCGAGGAGGAGGCGCAGATATTCGGAGAGCTGGCAGTGGTCTGGTAATGAAACGCGTCCGGATCAGTGTTGAAGGTTCCATTCGTCCGCCAGTACAAGTTACTCTGCCAGTTATGCAAGCTGGTAAGAGAAGAGCCGCAGGCGTAATCGCATCCCGACTGCACATAGAAACCACCAGTCGAGGTGAGATCAAAGTAAAACAAATTACTCGAAGTATTGAAGATAAGGTTCGGACCGCCCGAGGGGCACACGTCCGTTAAGTAAGGGTTGCCATTCGCGATCATTCCCTGGCGAGCGTACGCAAAGATGTTATTGGTGACCGTATTGGCCTTGTTTGGAAGTTGCGGGCCGTGAGTCATGTTGATGCCCATGGCCGACACTCGATAAACCAGATTGTTCTCTACCGTAACCAGGCCGGTTGAACCATCGAGGTTGATTCCGTAGCCGCCGTAGCCGTCGCTGTCGATAATCGAAGCGTCGCTCGTATCGTGAATCTTATTGTTCACGATCTGATTCCCGCTCGCGACAAATGCAGACCCGCCGGTAGCGAAGTAAATAGCCCCGCCATCATCCGTAACGCCCTCATACAAGTCGAACACGTGGTTGTAGGAAGCAATGTTGTTGAACGTGCCGGTGGAATTCTTGGTGCCGGGAGAGCACGTAGGCGCGAGACAGACCTCAATACCGCTGTGGTAGCCGTCGTAGATATCGTTGTGAGTGTAGGTGTTGTCGTGCCCGGAGCCCTGCACGATCGCGGGACTGCTCGGAATAACACGGCTGAATCCTTCAAACAAAGTATTTTCGACCGTCGTGAACTGTGGCACGTTCGAGTCGGTGTTTGCCGAAGCAGGCAGAAGGCCGATCCGGATCCCCAATCCCCCGATGTCGTAGAGCGCGCCGTTTTCAAACGTATTGTGAGACGTAGTCGAAGAGTTATCAGTCGTCGTGAACTCAATCCCCGCGCCCGCCGTTTCAGAAATGATGTCGCTATTGAAAGTGACGTATTGGCAGTTGTAGCAGCCCAAAGCCGCCGTCATAAGCGGCTCCTGCTGGGTCGACACATATCCGCCAGAGGCCGACGTGAAGTTGTCATGCTCGAACTGCAGTCCCTGAAAGGTGACATATTGCAAATAAGTCGCTTTAAATACCTGCGTCGACTGCGGAATAATAATGGTGTCAGTCGGCGGATTCTCCCCGGTATTCGCGAGATAGGTCAGTGTCCACGGAG